>Ga0115555_1000699_pt1 | contig 22946 bp, 10 predicted proteins | sample COGITO_mtgs_1104_2_FD_87285 | JGI IMG/M metagenome (GOLD analysis project Ga0115555, IMG submission 87285) | Pelagic marine microbial communities from North Sea - COGITO_mtgs_110407 | ecosystem: Environmental > Aquatic > Marine > Epipelagic | place: Germany:Helgoland, sampling site Kabeltonne... | reverse complement strand
TTCAAGTTCGAGTGGCTCCGGGTCGACGACTTCGCAGACGTTTGTTTGAGGAGAGGCAGTCTGAGTTGAGGAGCTGTTTGTCGTAAGAAAACGGGAACGGGGGGATAATTATATTTTGTAGTATTTTGCTTAAAGTACCCCGAACGTTAGAAAAACATACACAATTTGCAAACTCATTCGCTCCCTTCTCATCTATTTGAACGGTATAAATACTTAATCCTCGTCCTCCCCAGGCACCGGTGGTATTTGTGTCTCGATCATGCTGGCCAATGCAGGGGAATTGGCACCATCAACCTTGGCTACTGCTTTGCCAAACCGCACTGCAAGAAAGAGTGGGTTGCACCCCCTCTCGCTCAGAGTAAATTTAGCTTCGTCTGTAGAAAGAGTCTGAATCTTTTCAGCGAACCTTTCGTCGCAACTAATGAACGCTAGTCTCTCTTCGCATTTGTCTGTGGTGAGGAGGACACGGGAGAATGTGGGATCAAGGGTAGCGCAGGGTCCAGACCAAGCCGGGTGAACGTCGATAACTGCGATAAAAGGTGAACGTTAGTGGATGACAGAAATGGCAGGGCCCCTGGCTCGAACAAATCCTATTAAAAACTAACTAACGGAGTCATCGCGACATAGTCAAAACGCAAAACAAAACAACAGCTGCTCGTACCGATCAACAAATCCTGACTCTGCTGGATATAGTTGTCCAGCTCTTCTTCCGTCTCAACGGGGGTGACGGAGGACTTTTGGTTCATACTTAAGTTCAATTATTTGTGATTCTTTTACTTCTTTAGTGTGTCTGCCGGAGTTGGGAGCAGTCAAATAAACTCAGTCAGTAACCTTTCAATTGATTTGATTTTAATTTCGCTGTCCAGCTCAACTCATGCGCATAGAAACCCGTACTCAATTCCTATTTCTCTTCTAAGTTACTATTGGCCCCTTGGAACCCTCTTTTGCCTCATAAGCACTTCCTCTTGGTTCACCCGACATTGAATTCCTGACACCTCCCCAACCAGGCCAGTGTTTTTGAGGCCATGGATCGGAGGCGGTCGTCTTCCTCTATGCGGTCCAAAAACAGGCAAAGCATACTGCAAAACTCTCGATCAGGCAGCAGCAGCAAGAGAAAAAACTCATCAACTTCCAGACTCCAACAACAACAAGATGAATTGGCAGAGAAGTACGACTTTGACTATTACAATTCCGTTCCCGATCTAGCGCAATCAATGTCCCCCGATCGATCCGTGAGTGGGGTCGACATTCTAGAGCAAACCTACCACGCAAAAAACAGCTTGGACCGTCGCATTGCCACGGCAAACATGGCTGTCTCCAAATCTACCTCTGCTCTCCCCCCTTATCTGTCCCTACCCCCCCAATCGGCTCCTCTCCGCAGCTCGCATTCGGCGTTTCCCCTCAACTTTGACGCGAGTGGTCAACAAGACCCTATGGATCCCACCCTAATGAACTTCCCTTTCGAAACTTACAAAACTCCGCTGACATTTCAAGATGGGCCATTCTCCTTCGACCCGTCAAAAACGTATAATACTCCAATGCAAGCGAGCACATCCGCGCAACCTGAGATCAAAATACGCGCCCCTACGAAAATAGATGAAGAGGTGTTGAAAAAGGACGCCACGTTCATGGTCAAATATCGCCGTCGTGTTTTAGAGAAACTTCGGGCCACAATGCTCCAGACTTGGTGGCGGTGTGTTCGCCACTCGTCCAAGTTCCGCGTATATAAATCTCGGCGTATGGAATTCGTGCGACGAAATTTTCGCGCTTGGGAGTCGCTCTCAAGGGCAGATAGGATGTTCAAGAGAATGTGTAGTCATCACGCTTTCCGATGTTGGAAAGATCTGTACCAGGATATTAAGAACACCAAGATGTGCAGCCGAATAATATTCGAAAAGTCCATTCAGAGCGGTAGGCTCACTGTCCCGTCTGTGAATCTCTTCTTCCAGGAAGATCTCGACCTGCTAGATAATGAGGAGGGTTTCGACAAAATTAAGATGGAGAGGGTATTGGCCGGAATCCGCAGGCAGATCCTTACCCTCCTCTTCAACGAATGGGCCAAGGAATGTAGGGCGAGCGTGCGGCGCCAAGGCAGGGCTTGTGAGAAACTGCAGAGCGCGCTTCACCGCTGCAAGGCCTACGGTGCGTGGGCAGGGGAACTGGGGAACCTTGGCTTCCATATGTGGCGGAGGATGGCGGCTCATAAGAAGAAGGTCAAGAATGGTCTCCCCCCGCCCACGTTCGACAAGCCGTATCTGATCGAATGGGACCGTTGGGTGGTTCAATATAGCAAGAGACTGGTGCTGAAAGCCCATGTGAGGACTCTCGGAGCCCAGATTTTCCTGAAAAACAAGTTTCGCCGTTGGCGCTATCAGGCAAGATTCATGGCTGCGCAGAATCAGCGGCTTGCCATCGCTGTTACACACCACAATAATGTTAAGATGCTTAAGATTACCAGAACCTGGGGAGAATTCTGCCGGGGGAGGGGGAAAGCAGCTCGCCGAAGGGAGACATATTTGCAAGCCTGGGCTGTTTGGGCCCCGCGGAAGAAGCGGCTCAATATCCTCAAACGCAAGGTCCGAATGGTCGTCAAGCAGGTTCGGCTGCGATGCCTGCTTCGTAATTGGAATATGAAGATAAAGGACGCCCTGCTCATATCGGCTTACGGCAACCATCGCTTGATCGATCCCGAATACAAGAAGCAAAGGTTTGCGACTCTCGCCGCCGCCTACTTTTTTCTCGACCGCACCCCTTCGTATGTGGCCATGTGCTGCTTCAGAAAATGGTGCCGTTACGTGGAGAGAAGCCGGCTGTGGAAGAGCTTCAAATTCTGGCACTACAAAGAGGCAGCAACATATTTGATTAGGACCGTCTTCAAGGCTTGGTACTACACCCTCCCGAAGAAGTATAAGCCAGTTGCTGCCAAGCTCACTCTCGTGCAGCCCCCTGTTTTCATCGACCGGTCGAACGAGATGCTGCAGAACTTCAACATCGGTTACGATCCGAGCAACAGCTTCAAGGAGGAGGACGTATTTGAAATAATCGGCGGCACCACGAAAGAGGTACTGGAGGGCTTCCAACGAGTGTCCGAGTATGACGCTGCGATTGCCGAGAAAAACGCCCCCAAAGAAAAAGTAAAGCTGGCCTCGCTCGCGGATGTCACTAACCATAGCATCGCTTCTGAGAACAGTAAGAAAGACGAGGAGAGGAACAGGCAAGAGAACGAGAACAACCGGCGCTCTCGTTCCCAGGAGCTCGAGTTCCTGCAATCTGTGAACCTTTGCGAGCTCTCGTCCGTTCGAGGCATGCTCGCTGCGGGAGTCGACGCGAACGCCATGAGCGGGGACGGGTCCGGCAGGACCGCTCTGCACCTCGCCTGCGAGCACATGAGCGGACAGTATTTTCCGATCGTCGTGGCACTGCTTCGGACGGGTGCAAGTCCGTTTGCGAGGGACAAGGAGGGTAAATTACCCATCGATAAGACCATCAATCCGCACGTCGGTACTCTTCTCCACTTGCACATGAATCGAATCAAAAGCAGGGAATATTCTCGGGACGAGAAGAGAAATATCATGCAGATCATGACCGGGGAGTATACCGGTGCTTCGAGCCGGAACCTCCTCCTGTACATTGCTTACAAACTCTTGAAGGTGAAGTCCGTGGAGCTTCGCAACGAAGCGGGCAAGATGGACGTCAACGTGGACAAGGTGACGGAGGTGGTGATTCAGGCTAGCGAGAGTGGAGGGGGGATGGACGATATCCTTGAGAACTTCGCTGGGGATGAGTACGACACAGACGTCGTCATCAAGGCCGTTACCATCATCCGAAAGTCTGTTCGCTTCTACAAACTCGCGCAGTTTTTAGAGAAGAATCAGAGGCCGCCTGACTCCACAGACCACAATGTCGAGGACGCGGTGTTGCAGCACTACCATACGGTAAGCTGGATGTACAAGGAGAAGAAAGAGATCTTCCTGGCGAAGCAAATGACCTTGAACAAGCTATTGGTAAGGGGCCAGGGTGAAGAGGAAGAAGAAGTTGATCCCACGCAGGTGGAGACGCACTTCACTGGTGTCGAGGTCCCCGGGGACCCCGAGTTTGTCGGGAAGCCCAACGAGAACAGGAGGAGACGGTGCGCAGCTCATTGGAGCTTCGAGTACGAGAAGAACAACCGCATTCCCGCCGCTCGGAGTCTCAGGGATCTCAAGCAGGCAGGGGGCAGCAAGTACAAGAATATAAACTATGCTGTCCTCGTCGATGCTATCGAAAAGACGAAGCCTATCATCGAGAAGAATCTCAAGATCGTCGGAGAACGGACGAAAAGAGACGACGATTTACTCCACAAGGCGTTTATCAGGGAGATTAAGGTCGGATACGATCGACTCCATGGAAAGCATGAAGTGGAAGAGAAGGCAATCGAAACGGGTGATTTAGAAATGGTGTTGTTCAGGAGAAAAGAAGAGCAACAAGCTAAGGGTGGGGAGGGCGACGGAAATTTTGAAGGGGGCAGTAGTGATCAGGGGAATAGCTTCCCTGACTTCACCCTCTCGAAGAAGGTCCAAATCTCCGCCCTGCCCTCTGGCGGCGATTCTGCTTCCATGTCCCACTACATCAAGGTCTGCCCGAACTACCGCTGTCAACGTCGTCGCACCGCTGCCATACCGATCAGGGCCATGGGAGAGAGTGTCGTAATCGACGAATTCGTCAAGAATATCGTCGAACTCAATCCCTTCGACACTGTCGTCGAGGGATTCAAGGCGAGCCTCTCTGGGGTCGGCCGCGGCGGCGGCGAGTCTGAACGTTCCGATAGCATAATGCTCGGCACAGACGACTCTTCCGCGGCCTCCGTCAACGACAACGCCGCGAAAGAAGACCTCTCCGTCTTCGACGTATTTGACTCCAAAGATCTACTTCCCCCGATGTGGTGGAACCGGTCCAGAGTGTACTCCGGACTGCTCCAGGAGTCCAGGTCACTATCCCATCGATCGTCACACCTCCGTTCTGTGCACTCGTCTTTGGCGAGTAAGTCGAGGCAACTATCGTCTGCTATAAGCGTTGTAAGAAAGAGCGCATTGGAAACGGGAACGAGTCTTCGTAGAATGGCGGAGGAACATGGTGGTGAGGAAAAGGATCTTTCCCAGAAAATTAAGGGCCTCCAGAAGGCCGTTAAGAGGGGTGGTGAGGCGGTGAGAAAGGCGGAGGAAGATGTCAATAATTTGGAATACAATGTCAAGAAGTTGAATTTGGATCTCGCCAAGGCCAAAAAGCTGGAGGAAGAAGAGGAAGAGGAAAAGAAGAAAGCTGGCGTCATCGACATGCCTGCACCCACGGCTAAAAAGAAACAGAATAAGAAGGGGCGTAGAGGCTCATCTGCGGCGGTTCAGGCGCCATCACCCGCTCCGAGTACCTCATCGGCTCTGGCCGTGGAACTGGAGGGCGCAGTGTCTACTCTGGAATCGTCTCGGGACAGGCTGTCGAAAGCGATCAACTCGCTTGCGACATTAGAGGATCGCCTTGGTACCGCCTCAAGATTGAGGGATTCGTCCGTTACTAGGGTAACTGAAACCGTTGAGGTGAACCTTGGGGTTCTGACTCAACTGCACGGGTGCATTGAGGATTATGGGAAGGAGTTAGAGAATGTGGGGGTGGAGTTGACGGATGTGGAGAGGAAGATGGGGGACGTGGAGAAACAAACGAGGGACGTCGTTAGTACGGGTAGACTCATCGCGCCGGAAGGGGCGGAGAATATCGAAGTTGGCAATAAGGGAGGATTTGTGGCATCTGGCGGTAAGAAGGGTAAGAAGAGCAAGAAAAACGTCCACTCCGACGATGAGGGTCTTCTCAATAATTCTAGTAACGAATCGTCAGGACACCGAAAGTCCATGAAGAGGAAGAGTGGTGTTAACAAGAAGAAAAGAAATTCGCAGAATAAGGGCGGCGCAGCGCGACGGCAGCAATCGGAATCCGCTGTTGATATGAATGCTCTTATTGAAGCGCAGAAACAGGCGAAGGAACAGGTAGAGGTAATGAAGAGGGAGGCTAAAGAGAGGGAGGCTAAAGAGAGGGAGATGCAAAAGCAAAAGGAGAAAGAAATCCAAAAAGAGAAAGAAATCCAAAAGGAGAAAGAAATCCAAACGAAGAAGGAGGCTGCCCAACTCTCAAAAGGTTCTGATCCGTCTCCGGTTGCTGAAGAGCCCTCGTCGGGCTGCCTCGAAGAGAAGAATGACGAACCCTCCGTACAAACGGAGAAGGAAACACACAACAAACAGGACGAGGCAAAAGACGGAGAAAGAAAAGAAAAAAAGGGAAAACAACAACAAGCTCAAGGCAACAACACTCTCTCCGAACAAATCCCATCCTCTCCCCCTCCATCAACTTCAACAATTATCGTCGACGGCGGCATAGTCGTCGAAAATCCCTCAGTATGCTCAGCGGAGACCTTCGACGGGAACGAGTCACAGTTCGGGGAGGGTGGTAGTGTGAGCAGATTCGAGGGGAGTGTGGGGGGAAGCGTGGTTGAGATTGAGGGTGATGAAGAGGAAGAGGAAGAGGAAGATGTTGAGGTTGTAGGAGAGTCGGGTCAGAATGATGAGGAGAGAGAGAACAACGTCGGCAATTCTAAACCGAAGTTTGACGACGCTGGTGATGATAAGAATGTTAACAACGACGACAACAAAGTCGACGAACCAGTTACATCCTCCGAAATGGTACAACGTACTACTCCCGAATCCGCACTCGTAAACGACCCTCCTCCCGCCGATACCGCCCCCGACGTCGTCGACGACTGCAAGACTGACGAGGGCGAGGATGTTGTCGCTGAGGATGACAACAATGACAACGAAAATAACGAAGGCGAGGACTACGATCCGAACGAAAACCTCATATACGAGCAGAACTACGACGCCACGCAGAAGGGGCTGATTAAGGTAGATGAGAGTAGTGAGGTTAGGAAGGAAAAAGTCGTGGAGGCGAAAGATAAGGCTGAGGAAGACGAGGATGAGGGACCGAAAGACGAAGGCGAAGAGGGAGAGGGGGAGGAAGAAGTAGAAGAAAAAGATGAGGGTTGTGATGGTGAGGTCGTAACCCGTTCTTCGCCACGTCCTGAAGTTGAAAGTGAAGGTGGTGATGCATTAGCATCCTTCAGCTCTTCTCTCGGCAATCCTGACCTCCACACCGGACTCACGAAGATCGCCGATTCTTTACGTCTCGAGGACCCTGATCAAGAAGAGGATCTTATGCAGTCTTACGACCGCGCATTGATGCTGCTGTTTAAGAGGGAGAGGGTTAGGGATGGGAAAGAGAGAAAGAAGAGGGAACGGAAGGCTCTTGAGGAAGAGGAGGGCTCGAAGCAGGATGATGAGGAGGGGGGAGATGGACCCAAGTCTAGCAACGCGAGCACGACGAAGAAATCGCCCACGACAACTAAGGCGATGACCAACGACACCGAGAAGAAGAAGACGGAGAAGGAACCCTTACCTACAACACAACGTCAACGTCTACGAACGACGATAAAGAAAGACTTCTCCGGTGTATCCACGCGGCTTCGTTCATCCTCCGAAGGTGGATTAGGAATGAAAACGACACGTAGTGTCTCCGACGTTGGCAGTGATAAACTCCGCGACGTCGGTGACGATGAAGAATTTTACGAGGGCGGTGGCAGTCGTGAGATGTCTGAGTACTTGGCCCGAAGGGAGGAGAAGATTCGAAAAATGGGGGGAAGAAAAGAACGAAAGGATATGGATAAGGATAAGAAGAGGGGACGGGAGGAGTATTTGATTGGGAACATTATGAGGAGGGAAGGGGGAGAGGAAGATGTGAAGGCTGATGTCAAGGGGGAAATTATCGATGATGAGGAGAGGGAATTCACGTGGAAATCGAGCGAATCGACACCCTATTTGCCTCTCACAGTCCCACCATCGGTCACTCCCACGACAACGACCGCGACCGTCATCTCCAAATCCCCACCAACATCCCCACAGCCCTCCCCCTCCATCCCCCGCCGCCACATTGGTCTCTCCCTCTCCATGCTCGACGAGTCTGACTGCGTCGCCGTCGAGTTAGAGAAATTAGGCGAAGCAAGGAGAAAGAGGATAGGAATGGAAGATGTTAGATTGAGGAGTAGGGATGGGTTTATGTGGGTAGGGAGGAGGGAGGCCGAGGGGGGGAATGGAGGCGGAGGATTGGGAGAGGAGGATTGGGATGGATATGGTGATAGTTCTGAAGTACTGCCAGACGAAGAATTGTCCGGTAAGACAACCACTAACACGAACACGTCAAGAACAAGAATAGGGACGTCTCCTTTTCCCACCGACGATGATGACAATTACGATGACAACAAAAATACGGGACCAATAAAAACGGCAAAGACAAAGACAAAGAGCAAGTCTGTCAACAAAAAAACTCGTCAGACGCGTGACGTCGACGTTGACGATTATGTCAATAAGAGCAACGACGACAGAGGAGTCTCAAATGAGAATCCTGTCCGCCGAAGTGGTGAAGAAGGGAGTCGTGTTGAGAAGAGGTCCGATGAGGATGAGGTTGTTTCTGTAGGAAAGGGGAAAGAAAATCAACAAGTAGAACTAAAAGATCCCGTCGGACGGAGTCATGCGCTCGAGGATTCTCTGCGTGGAATATCGGAAGAGAAGAAGCAAAATGTTGATGTTTATACCGAGAAGAAGAACAACGACAAAACAAAATCATCCTCATCAAACCCCCCATCACCGTATTCCCGTCTTCCTGGTTCTGCACCAACGACACCCGGAGCAGTGGGAAGGTCGATATCCACTGCTCCGGCTGGTGTTGCTGGGAAGGTCAGTACATCTGTGGTGGAGGAGTTAGGACTTTTCCCTCCAGAGGCTTTTGAGAAAGGAGGACCGTTGTATGATGGTAAGAAGAGGAAGAAGAAGAAGAAATGGGGAGAGGAAGATGTAGAGGAGGAGGAGACGGGTGCGATCGTACGTGACGTCACTGGCACGGAGATCGATATGTATAAATGGTACCCATTGAATGTATCTGAGGTCGCTGTTGAGGAGTTATTGAAGGAGGAGGAAGAGGTTAGGGAAAGTCGGATGAAGAGGACTGGTTCCATCAAGGGAAGCAAAATAGCTGCAAATAGTGTAATGCCAGAAGCTGATGACTCGACAGGACGCGAAACGAACCGTTCTTCGTTGACGGTTCAATCACAACGAGGACGTAGTACGTTACCGCGGAAGAACCGTCTCCTCGTGACAGGCAGTCGTCTCTCGTCTGATGGCGTCGACTACACCACCATGCACGAAGGAGGAAGCGTCGCGGGTGGGAGCATTGCTGATATTAGTTTGATATCGGCACCGCTCAGTCAGACTACTTTTACGACGTATGAGAAAGGGGGGTATATGGATGTCAGTATGCAGTACGTCCAGGGAGGAGGTATTTCGATGGTACAGGGCAACACTACCGGCGCGGAAAGTGGAGACAAGGGGGGTGTATATGCTGGGGGACTCTTTGATCTCAATGGAGAAGGTAGCGTCGGGTATGCGTCGATGAACGAAGTCTCCGGTGACGACGACGGTGGCGATGACGACGGTGACGACGATGACGGACAGTCAACAAGCGAAATCGTACAAGGATTGATCGGCACCGTCAGTAAGCTAACGGGTAAAAACGCTTCTGAGAAGAGGCTCAAGGACAATATGGGCAGGCTCCAGGTCGGTACCGTTGGACTGAAGTCCGTGGAGGGGATATTGAATAATCCTGACGCTATTAGCGGGGATAGGAATGGGACGTTTGATCCCGGAGGGAAGACCAGTCACCACTTTGGGAAGAAGACACTTTGGCCTGTTAGGAGGGGGACGGCGGGGAGTAGTAGTGGGATGAGGACTGTTAGTAGTGATGCTGTTGGATTCTCGCAGAGATTGGGAACCAGTAGCACCTGGATGACCAATAGTCGACCGACAACGATCAGTGCAGCGAGCAGACCGAGTACTGCTCAGATGGTCCCTGACATCAAGATCAGCGAAAGCGCCGAGGTCAGGCTCATCAGGAGTCCCGACGGACTGGAGTACAGATATAGCGTCCACGACAAGAAGAGGACACCACTGGGTACACCCGCGGCGCTGCCGACACAGATGTTATTCGATGGAGATGGGAAGGTTTGCGGGGAGGTACTGACGCTCAATGACGGTAACGTTGTAGGAATCGATGGTCTAGGAGGGGCGTATCTTGGCGTGAACTTGAGCAGAGCGCAGACGGCGGAAGGTTTGACTACCACGGGCAACGGGAGCGGTAGGCCGGACTCATCGCTCTCCGTCAGCGGAAGGAACTACATCGGACGTCCTGCAAGTAGTCCCGAGAGGGTTGGTGCGGGGCGCTTGGCGTCTGAAGATCTCGACCTGCGCAGAAATGGGGAACTCAATGAGAAGGCGTGGGATCTCTTTCAGAAGAGCGTCATGAGCGACGCCACTCGAGCGGCCTACGCGATACTGAACGAGGAGGAGGACTTCGCCGCCGAGAAGGACCTTGTCATCGAGGAGAGCTTAGGAAAGTTTGAGATGGGACTGCCGGAGGATCACCCGTTGAGGGAAGAACTTAGAAGGTTGAGGAGGGACGGGCCGGAGAGTATATTCATGGCGGAAAACGTACGCGCGGATGGAGGAGATGTCAATCATATTGCCAACGAACGGGTGAATATAGGTGACTTTGCCGTCACCGACGGTGATTACAAAGCAACGGTAGCCTCCGGTGAGGCTGATGATTCTGATTACTACTTGATACCGAGCAGTAGTTTCGACGTGAGGATCACCAACCCTCGAAAGAACTCGGAAGTTATCTCCGGTGGCACCGACGTCGACGAGAGGAATAACAACGCAGACAGTCCCCGTAACCTGACTGAAATCGACGCGGACAGCTACATGTCCGTTAACTCCCTTGTAACGTCCGAGCGAGAGGGCGCAGACGCGGCTACGGAAGTCACCATACAGAGCACGCTGAAGAAGCTGAATCACCACGTGGCAGAGAGCTTGGAGAACGAGAGAAATCTTCTCGGCAGGTCCGCAGCGGAGACGAATATTCTTAGGAAGAGACTCGAGGATGCTATGCGGAGAGCGGCGGAGATCGAGATGGAGAAAGAGGAACTTGAAGGAACAGTTGACCTTGAGCTTGTCGGAATGCTCAAGAAACTTTCGCCGGCGATCAACTATGATCCGAAGGCTATTGCAGCGATGGAATATTTTGAGTCCTTGAAGAGAGAAATGGAAGAGATGAATTCTTTCATGATGAGTGGCACGCTCAATGGAAGCAGCGTCATGGATATGAGTGGTACTGGAGTCGGCGCTGGAGAGGAATACGACGAGGAGGAAGAAAGCTTAGTTGGGGTAAAGTTCTCTCTCGCCGACAGCGAAATAACGGGGGGTTCAAACTGGGTAAGTCCGGAAAAGGTCTCTGAGGAGGTTGTCATAGAAATGAGCGAACGCTTCGAGGAGAAGCTAGAAATAGTGCAGGAAAAGAAATTAGAGGGGAAAGAGGATGAAGAGGGAGGTGGAGAGGAAGAGAAGGTGAAGATAAAAGAGGAGGAAGACTTCGAGGAGACGGATTTCGATTCTGCAGTCATGATGAGAAATAGAACGAAAAGTAGCCCAGGCGCAATCGCTTCACATATCCAGGAGGTTGCCAGGGAAAAGGAAGCAGATGTTGGGCAAGCACCTAGGCGCGAAACTGTTCATCATATTGACCACGAGATTTTTGAAAAGGCTGAGGTTAAAGTAGAAGAAGACAAAAATGCTCAGGCTCAGAAAGAGGAGGAGGAGCAGGAGAAAAAGAGTGAGGAGAAGGAGGTTGAGGAGGAGGGGAACCAGAGAGTGGTTCAATTCGACGATGAGACGAAAGAGATGGTTGAAGAAGAATCGAAAGCAATCAAAGACGACTCTAGCCTCATCGCGGCGAGTCTAAATGACACAAGCATCACAAGCATCACAAGCATCACTGACGAATACCCAAAATCACCAACTGGTGAGAGCATTGTAGTTATTGACGACGGCCTGATGTCCAGCCCGAAACCAATGACGCCTTCAATGGTTCCAGCTGTGCCGCCGAGTTACTTGGAAGGTGGGGTTGATGTGAGTTTGGTGCCTAAAACCCCAGAACTTACGGAGAAACTCAGTCAGAGCTTCGTGAGAACCGACGACGATGAAGCAAGCCAGGTCTGGACTCTTGATGGCGGAGAGGAAGAAGATTTTGTCAATGCCCCTAAGGCCATTATACCTAGCAGCGAAATACCAGGAGCTATCGGGGGCATAGGTATGAGGATTGGAAGCCCCACGATGAGCGATGGAAACGAGAGCGAAATCAGTTTGGACATTGAGGAGGAGAAAAAAGTGGAGGTGGAGAAGGAGCCTGAGATAAGCCCACTCCCAAGTGCTGCTGCTAGTACTGCTACAAGTGCGAGTGCGAGTCCAATTTTTAGCGGCAAGAATATTGAAAAACATTCGAAAGGAGGTGCGAAGAAAACCAAGGCTGGGGGCGGAAGTGGGTCTGGGACCCCGAAGCATGGCGGTAGAAAACTTGGCGCGGGAAAAAAACAGCACGGAACTGGGCACAAGAAAAAGAGGCACAATGCGAATGGAAGACCTATTACCCCAGAACACGAAAACGTCGAAGATAAAACTGTGGATGCCGATGGGTATGTTTGCTCCCGGAGAAGAAAGAGCACTCTCGTGAGGCACGAGGGAGAAAAGCCCTGGAACGACGAGGCTTTCTTGAAGAAGAAAAAGCGGGATTCCCACATGGAAGGGGTCAGCGATGATGAAAGCGAGGCAAGTGGAGGATACGATAGTGATGAAGACGACGAGGATGAGGTTAGAGTTGAACTCGATCCGAAAACGAGGAAAAAGAAGCCAATGAAGCTGGTGGATCTGCACAAGGTTGAAAGAAAATTTAGCAAGAGCTTCAATGACAAAAGGAGGTCATTGCAAATCAGGGGAGCGCTGGGAGATGAACACTTTCTGTTGAAGGAAAGGAGGGGGAGCGCAGGTATGACCGTGACAACAGAAGTAACAAATGAGGGGGGAAGTGAGAACGAAGGCGAGGGTAATGATCATGAAGGGGAGGAGGAGAAAGAGGAGAAAAAAAATTGATTTTTTAGTTGTGGCAATAAGTGTAAAGAACAGCGCGTTTGTATACGAGTAACTTATTATTTATCCCCGGGGGGAAAAACTAAATCATTTTATCTACTTTCTTATAACGAATCGAGGAGTTTGTGAGTGTCGTTCATAATATCGACAGAATCACTTATCTCCTTCGATTTCATGTCCTGCACGAGCTCGATAGTCAGGGCTCCTCTCCTTGTGGGGTCGTGGGTTTTTGTTCCTTCGAGCTGATCACCCTGGTACTGTTTGACTCTCTTGCCATCTTTGTCGCGGACAATTTTATTGTGTACGATCTCCTCTTTCAATATCGCCAAGGGGTCACTATAGCAGGTTTTTGGATACTCAAATTTGATTCCCTTGGAGTTGTGCTTCTGCAAAAGGTCTTTTACGGACCTCACGGGGCGCTCCTTGGTCAGCCTCTTGATGATGTCGATTCTCCTTGCCTTAACCTGGTCTTCAAAATATGCATAGCGACCTTTGTCTTTAAGCTGCTCCTGCCTGATCCATTCCGCCTTGTCCTTCTTTTCTTGCTCGAGATCATCGTCTCTCTCCTTCCTCGCGACGACATCTTCCATAAATTCGTCCATGAGCACTTGAACATCTTGGAAACCGTAAGAGCTTTCGTGAAATGCCTTCATTTTCTTTCCGTTGTGAAGCTTGGGGTTTGTGAGCCCCGTGAACCTAGCGCTCCGCTCCTCCTTCCTCTCTTTACTATAATAAGCTTTTAGCTTGTCGTTCTGCCTCCCGATTAAGCGTTTTTCCTCCTTCTGAAATTGTAAGGTCTGGTATTCGTCCATGAGGTTGTTCTTAAAATACTCCAGACGGAGCTGCCTGCACCGCTCCCTTCCCAGGTAGCCCCGAAACATTTTCTGAACGGTGAACACGCACGCCGCCATGATCTCCCTAACTCTGGTAACCTCCTTCCGATAAACTCCAAGATACTTGCGCACGGTGATGCCTCTCCACCTGCTCTGCATCCTCGTAGCTAGCTCCGCCTCTCGGTCCAATATTCGCTGCGCGATCTCCTTGATGTTTGCCTCTACAACACTTGTCGGGGGATTGAAACCTGTTCTTTCTACCAGCATGTAGTAATTCTTGTAAAGAATATTGGTCTCCGTCTTGGTTTTGTACCAGAAAACTTTCTTGTGGTAATCCTTGCTATGCAATGCTCTGGATAAGAGCATTTCATGGGCGTTTTTTATCACCACTAGAGCCCTTTCAACCTGAATCCTTCTCCTCCCTAGCCTTCCCCTGGCACAGGCCTGGATTGCGCAAGCACATCTCGCCTCCAGCATCCTCCGAATTAATATCGCGTGGCGTTGCGCCCTTCCGTACCTCCGCCGCAAATAATACCTGTAACATTTCTGCAATTTAATTGCCATCCTCTTCTGAACTCTCTTTCTCCGTTCAAGCTCTTCGAGATTGCTGGCAAGGAGAAGCGTTAAATCGTCAGCACCAATCCGAAATGTGTTGGTCCGTCCACAGCCGGGGCAGGGGGGGAGAGGCTCCTGCAACAACCCGGGCCCTTTCCCAATACCCTCCACGTCTTTCAAGTTCATCAGCGACCGGAGCCGCTCGGCGTCAACATAAACCAGCCCGTTGCAGTTCTCGCAGGTCATGTAGGGACTAATATAGAAAAGGTCTTTTGCCAGTGGCCCCTTATCGTGCTTGTGCACTTCATCGTTTTGATATCCTTCAGAGTCGAATCGAAGATTAGCAAATTCACCTGTTTGTCCCCTATCCCTCAGCGTAGTGTCTGTTATGTCGCTCCTCTTGGGGGGGATTAAAACCATGGGGCTCTCTTTCTTATAGGAGGAAGGGAGTGATCGCATCCGCATCTTCTCCTGGTATGGCATTTCCTCGTTCTCCGCCCAGTGACGCTCAGGGATGTACGTGGTAGAGCCGTCGTCGTTCATGACCTCCGTGTTTTTTATCGTCTTGTTCTTGGCCATGGTGCCTGCTTTGTATTGCCGATAGTGGTCTTCATAAATCCTGTGGGCAGTTTGCAGCCCAATCACTTGGGAGGAGTTCATTGTCCCTTGGTTCTCATCGTCTGGATGCATTGTTGAAATGAAAAAATATGTTTGTGGTGGAGGAGGGGGTTGTTGTGCGGAGTTGCACGAGACCAGGGAGATGAGAGAGAGTGTCGTGTTCTGTGTGTAGGCTATTCGAACGATATTTCTTCTGGGGGAGTCTCTTTAAACCGTGACGGCATAGTTGTGGGGTTTTCACCTGTCCTCTTGCCAAATTACAGGGGGAGAATACAAGCGCGAACTGGGTTGCAAGTTGAAAAATGGAAAATGAGAAGAGAGGAGTTTTCAAACATAGAAAAAGAAATTTAGCCGAATCAACATAAATTAAAACTCTCCCCAGCGCGGTAACAAGCCTTAGCCTCCTCCCGCCCAATCTCCCGCCGAAAATGGGCTCCACAAACAACATCCTTATCCCTTTCCGTTTCATTATCACTGTAGGGCATCTCGCAGCCTTATTGATGGTGACACACACCCGAGAATACAATATTCAGGCGTCTGCGGTCGGTGAAGATAATGCAGGGGATCCGAAGCATTATATGCAAGTAGCGACGATCACTGGCTTCGTGTGTTTTGCCTTTGATTTCATGGGGATGCTTGGAGGTTTCACACTTTTCTTCCCGCGGATTAACCTCTTTCACATCATAGTCCATTTCATCGGTAGCGTGTATACGTGCTGGTTCATAAGTTACTCTTTCCCATACGAGACGATATGGTATATAGTCGGGTTCACAAACATCACCACAGCTGCCGTAGAGATAGCAATGCTGATTGCCATCTTTGTCTTCAAGATTGTCGTCTACTAACCCATGAGTGGGGACATTTAGACCGACGTGATTAGGCAGAAAGTTGCATTACTAAGCAAATTAATTATAAATAGCGTGCATTTTTAGGCTATAAAACGCTCATTATATTATCCAATTTAAGACAACAATTTCTTCCAAATTAATCCAACAATTCCTCGACGCTCGTGTTGCGCTTATCACCAGCATTATTCGCATTGTGGTCTGAGCTCTCCCGTGATTCCTCCTTCTCACAAAACTCCTCGGTCTCGTGCTTGAAGCTGCTCAGTTTCAAGAGATTGCGCTCGCTACTGTTCTGCAGCACGTGAATTCTCATTTGCATCTCCGAGATTTCCTTGTGGTGCTTAATTGTGATTTCGTGGATTCGCTCACTCAGCTCGCGTGCCTTCCTGCGTTCCTTCGTCAGTCGCTCTTCGACATCTGCTACTGCGGCATTCTTTTCGTCGCTGATCTTCTTGACCTTTTTCTGGAACGCTTCGCCGGCCTCAAACAACTTCTTGGAGGTAATGCGGTCTGCCTCGGCGAGCTCCTCACTCTTAGCCCGCTTGATGTTGGTAACTTCCTGCGTCAGCGAGGTGAGCCTACTCTCTGCTTCGATTTTTTGCAACTCAGCAACCATACTTATTTCCCCCCTGCTCTTCTCGAGATCGTCGCAGTACTCGCTCTTCTCACGCAGCGTATCAACCTCAGCATTGAGTAAATTGTTTTGCTCTTCAAGTTTTCGAATGTCCACCTCGCACTCTTTAATCCTGGCTTCTGCAAGATTTTTGCTTTCCCCTGTGAGGCCAAGCTCGCTCACAATTCCTCGGTTTGTGTCCTTGAGCTCTTGAATTTGGTCAAGTAATGGCCCCTCAATCTCCTTTTTGGCCCTTTCCACCTCCTCGCGCCATTTGTTCTGCATCTCCCTCATTCCCTCCCTAAACTTGCTCTCGTCGTCGCTTAAAAGCATACTCTCTACAGCTCCTCCAAGCCGCAAATCTGCTTCCAGCAACACCACCAATGTGTTGAGGCGCCCTGCCACGTGGTCGAACTTTGCACGGTCTTGCTCGTCCTTATCTAGCGAAGCTTCAAATTTTAGCTTGAGCTCCCCGTTAGCTTCCTCGAGGATCTTCACCCGCTTAGTCAATTGATCATTGAGCAGCTCCAGCTTTTCCTTCTCCTTGACAATTTTGTCAGTGTTGTGCAAGTGCTCCATCGCCTCCGTGTTGAGACGCTCCCTCTTCAATTCGTTCTCCTCCCTCTGAGAATCAAGCCTGTCTCTAAGACCCCTGATGACCTCATTCAGCTCCTCGATCTCATCGTTTTTATCCCCCACCTCCGACTCCCTCTTGCGGATCTCCTCCTGCAATACTTTGCTGATACCCTTTTCCTTCTCTGCGCCCAGGTTGATGCGCATGTCCGCCATGGATTTCTCAAATGTCATGGACAGCCTTCTCGTCTGTACCTTGGACGTCTCGGCCCACTTGTTGTGAATCTGCTTTACTATTTTGATGAAGTCAACGCTGAATGAATCCATCTCTTCTTTGATTGACTTTTTGGCATTGTCAAGCTCAATTTTCAAGGGAACGAGTTTCCGATCCATGACGCGCTGCACCCCGAATATGGATTTGGATGACTTCTTCAGCGACTTCTCTATTGTCTTCTCCTCCTTGAGGAGCACCTGCTGCTGGCTAGATTGCTGCTCGAGAGATCGGGTGAGATCATCAATCTGCGACTTCTGGTCGCTAATTTTTTCCACGAGTTCACTGATCTTGGCTTCTTTTGTGGCGATATCAGACTGCATTTTCGTAACGTCGACTTCCAGAGAGAGGATTTTGTTGCTACTTTCGGCCATTTGCCGAGCGTGTTCTTGGTTGCTTGTTTCCATTTTTGCTTGCCAATCCGTTACCTTGACCATATCTTCTCTCGCTCTGTCAACGTCGACCTCGCGCATCTTGATGTTCATCTCGGCGACGTTTTTAGCCTCTTCCTCTAGTTTCCTTACCCTCGCCTCCCTGTCTTCGATGCGCTTCTGACCGCTCTCGATGCGCTCTTCGAGTTTGCTATTGTTAATTTCGAGGTTCTTGATGGTCGCGTCTCGCTCAGCCAATAAGCCGTCTGTGGCTTGAAGCTTATTTATGAGAGATTGAACTTCGTTCTCGGCAGAGCTCTTGGCGGCTGTTGTTTCGTCTAAGCTTGCAGCGGAATTTTCCAGCTGCGTTTTTAGGTCATCCATCGTCCGTTTGAGTTCTGCTTTCTCCTCCTCGCTCGTTTTGATAAGCAATGCTAACCGTGCCAAGTTCATATTGGCCTCTTCGAGATGGTCTGCTAGTAACCTTCGGTTCTCGCTCTCGCTCTGAATCTCGGCGATTTTTACTTGAATCTCGTGTTTGGCTGCTTGTAAGTTTTCTTCACTCTGTTGGATCTGCTCATTTAATTTTTCTATCGCGGTTCGGTGATCGTCTACTGTCTGCTGTAAAATGTTGACCTCGTGCTTCCGCTCGTTCTCGCACATATCCTTTACCTGGTCGATCTGAAGCTTGGTCTCGATATCGTTCTGCTCGTCTCTCGCCTCCCTCGCTTTTGCCACTGCTACCTCGACGGCTGCTGCATGCTCTGTTTTCAACACATACTCTGCCTCGAAACGCTTGTGCTTTTCTATAGCAGCTTCGTTCTCGGCCTTCCGGAGATCCGCGAGGTCTTTGTAACTAGCCTCCATCCGGGCGACCATATCTTGGTATTTCGACTGCGCCTCAAGTTCGTACTTTTCGTACTTTTCGCGGAGAGCTGCGGTAGTCTTTGCCTCCGTTTCAATAGTCGCCGCGCGAACGCGGTCTTCCAAGCGCTCCTCGTAATGTTGTTGTTGCTGCTGGGATGATATTGAAAAGTCTCCGGCGGAGTTCTTGGCAATAATCTCCTTCTCTTCCTCAATCTGAAGGTCGCGCTTCAAAGATTTGTTGGCAGTCATCGCGGCTTCGAGGCGGGCGACAGTCGTTTCTAATTCAGCTGTCAATTTAGAGTTCTGGTCAGTAAGGGTGGAAGTTGTACGACGACCGTTCTCGAGCTGCTCAATTGAGTTTGCGAGCTCGAGCTTGAGGGATTTTTCGAGTTGTTTGTGTGTTTTAATTTTGTCGGCGTGTTTGTTGCGCATCTGCTGGAGTTTATTCTGCAGAGAGTGGATCGTCTCGCTAGTGCTTTGCGACTCGGTAGCAAGCATGACCTCCATCTGCTCTCCAACTGTCGCAAATTTCGACCGCAGCTCATTATTGTCGTCTTCGCTGTATATGAGCTTTGTATTGACGTCTTTTGCGACTGCTTTCAACCGCTTACACTCAGATTTCAGGTCGCGGTTCCTGGTAATGTACTTGCGGTTCTTCTCCGCGATTTCCTTGAGGTGGTTGGAGAGCTCGTCGTTGTGGGCCTGTTCAAGCTCAAGGTCTTTAGATTGGATATCCAATGCGTTTTGCAGTTTGTGCATGTTCGTCTCCAGGTTGCGATTTTCCTTGTCTCGCTCAGTTATTTCATTTTGCAGCTTGGCAATGGCGATTTTTTGGTCGGTGCCGAGGTTGTTCTCTACGTCTACTTTGTGAGAAAGGTTTTCCATCTGCTTGTGCAGCTCGGCACGTTCTGCTGCAAATTCGTCGAGTAATTTGCTGTTCGCCGTTGCGAGCTGACGGTGCTTCTCGTTTGCAGCGTTGAGCAGGTTTTGAAGATTTTTGGTTGTATCATTGTCCCTAGTATTGTTGTGTAGTTCACTGTGGGCTGCAGAAATTGCGAGGAAAGGATGGTCAGGGTTAGGGGTTTTAAGAACGTAGCCCGGGTATAAGTATTACTTGCTCCTGAGCTCAATCCGGTTCAAGTGCTCACTAACCTTGCTTAAGCTCCCGCTTCAGGGCAGCTATCTCGTTATTCTTGTCGCTGTTTTCTCGCTTGAGAGTTAATATGTGTGTTTCAAATTGCGCCGACTTTGAGGCCAGTGTGTGGATGAACCTTTCTCTCTCGTCGCTGAGGTCGTTTTGCACTATGTCTGCAACAGCCTTGGGAACGAACTGCTTAGTGGTTGGGTCTGCACTCATCGTCTGGAGCAGCTCGTCTGTATTGATTGTGTCGTAGGTATGTTGGATTGACGCCGTCAAATGAGTAATACGGGCTTCGTATATGTTTTTCAGCGCGTTAAAGCGCTTCTTGAATTGCTGCTCAGTCGAGTGCAAATGCCGGAGATATTTTATGTCCTTGATGTCCTGCATAGAAGATGATATGGACTGGTGGGATTGGTGGGATTGGTGGGACTGGTGAGATCGGTGGGATTGGTGAGAGTGGACAGACCGATCGTCGTTGTGGGAAATGTGGGCAGGCGGCCTCGGGGGGTACTTGGAGTTGAACTCTATTTGATTGTTGCTGGTGTTGTCATTCTCATCATTTGTATCCAAGCTATTCAGGACAGCAGGATTGTTAGCATCGTGATCTAGTGAACTGGTGTGATCGAGATCCAGCTGTAAAGAGTTCATTGACGTCTGTAGTGCATTCAGATGCTCTTGCGAGTCTCTTCTCATCTGAACTGGAGCTATAACGAGGGGTGGACTGGGGCTCTGGGAAGATAAGTTGGATGATGAGAGAGACGACATGACTTGAAGTTGAGTGGGTAAGACTTAAAAACGGTACTTCATCCCGTTTTTGGGGCTGGATAAGAGTTTTGAAAAAACCAGTTTGTACGTTGGACGATGAACTTGTTGTCCTTGTTTCCATTACATAAGCGCATATATTCGCAAATTCCGTAGCTTTTCTTCGCGGAGATAGACATTGACATTGTCGTGAACCATAAACCAGAACTTTACGCACACGGGTTTCAACAACGATCTGGCTTTGATCCTCCCCACCCCCAACGCAGACCATGTTGTTGCTCTTGTCCACGCTCATTCTCCCCCTTCTCCCTTGTATTTACGTTCTTGTGACATACCCACTGACACCAAAGCTGCACCTACTTCTGCCACCGCTTTTGCTGTCCTTCGTGCTGTCCTTTGTGCTGACAATCTTGCTGATTCCCCGAATCAAGCACTATCCTCTCAAGGCGGGCCTTTTTGGTAAGGATCTGGGCAAAAGGGGGACAAAGAATGAGAATGTAAAGGTGCCAGAGTCGCTTGGTCTGGTTTCCGGTGTTGTATTCTTGACCATCCTGCTGCTTCTCCTCATCCCCTTCAGCAAATTTTTGCCGGAGCGCCTTCCTGATCTCAACAGCTCATTGATTTCGATAACTTTCATGGTGCTTTTGGGTTTTACTGATGATGTGTTGGATTGGCCCTGGCGTTATAAAGTGTTGCTCCCGACTCTGGCGACTTTGCCATTGTTGGTGGCCTATGACGGACCCACTAGCATTTTAATCCCTGGGTTTCTTCGGTCGTTTTTGATGAGTGAGAACCAATTGACCACGATCGGGGAGCTGGTGACTCACATACCTACAGTTGTTGTCGATACGGAGGCTGCAGGAGCTATAGTCAATCTCGGGCTCTTATATTTGGTCTACATGAGCTTTTTGTCCGTCTTCACCACAAACTGCATTAACATATATGCTGGGATCAATGGATTGGAGGCTGGTCAGTCGTACGTCATCGGATGTTTCGTCCTGCTCCATAATCTGCTAGAAATCTCCAACAACTCGCTTTCTACGCCGCACCACTTCTTCTCGGCTGTAATAATCCTGCCCTTTTTAGGTGTAACAGCAGGTCTGTTGAAATTTAACTGGTATCCGAGTAGTGTTTTCGTGGGAGACACCTACTGCTACTTTGCCGGTATGACACTAGCCTGCGTTGGGATTCACGGCCATTTCAGTAAAACTTTGCTGCTATTCTTCCTGCCCCAGATCGCCAATTTTCTTTGGAGCGTGCCCCAGATCTTCAAATTTGTGCCCTGTCCTCGGCACAGGCTTCCAAGATTTGATTCCAAGAGGGGTGTCATGCTCCCCAGCAACTTCGATTGCGGCAAAGGCGAATACAGGTTATTAAAGTGGAGGTCCCACCACGAGGATGGGAAGGACGGTCCCGGCGTCAACATGACCGTCATTAATTTGACTTTGCAATTGTTGGGCCCCATGGGAGAGGAGCAGTTGACTGTAATTTTGCTGTTGCTTCAGTTTGCTTGCTGTTCGCTGGGCTTGTTATTGCGCTACAATGTTGGAAGCATTTTCGTAGAAGAGTAACTAAAAATATCGATTGATGTTTAGAGTATTTTTATGACCCTGTTGGGTTGTGTGAAAGTTGTTTAGAAAAAATCTTTTTTTGACATTTTTCGTTCTTATCGTGCGTGGTAGGGGGGGGGGCTTCCGTATTAAACTCCCTCCGCCTTATTAAACTCCCTCCGCCTTGGAGAACGTGTCCACGACAAGAGCGGTGTCGGTATCGCTGAGCAGGGACACACCGGGAAACGCCACGTAATTGCCCGGGGTGCTGCCGTAAGTACTGTGGGCGTTGCCTAACTGGACGGCCGTCACGCAGGGGAGACACTTCCAGAAGATGGAACCGTGTTGAGCGCCTTCTTGGGAGGAGCCAAAACGGAGCTCGCCCTTTTCGATCTTGGACTTGCAGCCCTTGCACGAGGACCTGTGGTGTGGGGAGGAGCGTGTGGTGGTGGTGTGGAAAAGTGTGTGGAGAGAGAAGTGTGTTAAGTAATGTTAGTGGAAGAGTTGCGTTGTGTTGTGGTGTGTGAGAGAGTCTTTGATTTCATAACATCGGCGTCAAAAGTCACCTTCCTGTAACGGCGGGGGTACATAAGTAACGCTTGCCATTGGCCTGGAAGGGGACATCCCTATCTTTGATTGATGTAGACATGAAAGGTTTTTAAAACACAAAACACGTAAAACAAACAATTTCATTTTTGAGGATATTTTTATTCTTTTGCAAGTCTAAAAACATGTTTTTTATGTCTTGGTCCCGTACATTGACCATTCAATGTACTGCCAAACTGACATTTCACGTCTTGGTACATTACATTGCTCATGAGCAATGTAAACAGACATGGTACGC
>Ga0115555_1000692_pt1 | contig 23038 bp, 19 predicted proteins | sample COGITO_mtgs_1104_2_FD_87285 | JGI IMG/M metagenome (GOLD analysis project Ga0115555, IMG submission 87285) | Pelagic marine microbial communities from North Sea - COGITO_mtgs_110407 | ecosystem: Environmental > Aquatic > Marine > Epipelagic | place: Germany:Helgoland, sampling site Kabeltonne... | reverse complement strand
ATACGAGTTTTGTCTCGTTTCTTCGAGAAAAGGGTACACACACGGTACTTTTGTTCTCGGAAGAAAGGGTTTAAAAGAGCGCGAGAAAAGGTGTGTGTCGTGATACCGACGGAGTGAAACGCCTTTCTCTCTCTCTCTTTGTGTGTTCTTAGTAGTAGTAGTACGTTTGCGTCATTTCATCTCTCTCTCGGATAACGCGAGACCGTTAGAGAAATCAATCAGTTTGATTCTTCTTTCGTCCTAATAAGAGGAGAAGTTTTGCGCGTAAAAGAAGAAGAAGAAGAAGTGATTATATTAAAGAAGAAGAAGAGCGAATAATAATGCGCGCGAACAACGTCTCGTTCAACCACGACAGCTCGTGCGTCGTCGTAGCGACGGAGAATGGATTCCGAATCCTAAAAGCAGATTCCGGGGCGTTGCTTCACACATTCGATACCATAGGTCCAATGCGCATATGCGAAATGCTTCGCGACACTCGGTTAATCGTGTGCGTGGGCGACGGCGGAGGGTTAGAGACGCCGGATTTATCGCCGAGACGTCTGAAAATTTTAAACGTGGATTGGGAAACTTTAATCGCGGATTTGGCGTTTCGGACGACCGTAAGGAGCGTGAAGATGAACAGACACGTTTTAGTCGTTTGCGAGGACGAAGAGGTGACGGTATTCGAAATGAAAGGATTGACGAGGGTGATGAACGTGCCGCAAAGGAATGTTAACGCGGAGGGGAAAGGCGTGATGGCTATTAATAGCGACGCGGTGAGCGCGTCTGATTTTAGTAGTAGTAGCGAGAAGGGAGAAGAAAAAGAAGAGACGAAGGACGACGCAATAGCGACGAATACCAATAGTAGTTATTTAGCGGTCGTGTCGCACCTGTCCGAGACAACCGTCGTGATTTACGATTTGCACAACGTGCACGTGGCGACGGAGATTCCAAACGCGCACGAAGGACCGGTGGCGATGTTGGCGTTCTCGCAAAAAGGGGACATTTTAGCCTCCTGTTCGGTGAAAGGAACGGTGGTGAGAACGTGGGACGTGCCGTCTGGGGAACCGAGGAACATTTTTCGGCGCGGGTCGACGACGGCGGAGATTACGAGTCTACAGTTTGCGTACAGCAGTGAAAGATTCGCGTTCGAGCCAGAACTTTTAGCCGTGGCGTCTGATTCGGGAACGGCGCACGTGTTCCAATGCTTTGAGAGCGCTACTAAATCGAGTAGCAGTAACGAAGAAGAAGGTAAAGAAGACAAAGACGAAGAAGACGAAAAAGAAATCGATGAGGAAAAGAAAGTGGAAGCGATTGAGGCGAAATACAACGCGTCTTCCGCGTCCACGGCGCACAAAATCTTGCGCCTAGGAGGCCTGGTTTCAAAACTGGCACTCACGGGCGCAAAGAAAGTCACGAAGACGTCCGTGAATGCGCTCGCGAAAGTTTCGAGCACGGTTTTGCACACGACAGGCGTTTCCACCAAATTTACGAAGAGCTTCTTAGAACCGAAACGCGCCGCCGCGGTTATAAAATTACCGGCGCATAAACGAATGGCGGCGGCGAGGAACGAGAAATTCGCGATTGGTTTAGGAAGCGGCGAAAGTAACTTACAAGTAGACGTCGTTAATACGAATAAAATTAAAGCAGCAGCGGTGCCTTCACCAACTCAATCGCGGGTGGAATGGAACGTCGTCTCCATTCGACCGCCGGCGGATTTCAATCACGATGCTAAAACTATCGTCGTTGGCTCAAAAAGCAGTAGTCAGAAAAAGGATGCCGCTCTTAACACGCCGCCTTCGTTGAATCCAGACGACGAAGACGAAGATGTCGGAGATACTACCAATGAAGACGTCAAAAAGGAGCTGACCAAACGAGTCCGCGTCGTCTGCGCATCCTCGACGGGTATTTTGTACGACTACCGCGTTCGATTGAAGTCGTCGGCGCAAGCGGTAAATAACGACGACGACGACGACGACGACGGTGAGAACAATTCGCCACTCCTCGAAACAACGGCGAGTAGTACTACTACCAACAACAACAACAACAACAAGAGTGAGTGCGCTTTGGAGCGCGAAATCGCCATGCTTACCCCCGGTCCATCCGAGACGACGACGACGACGACGAGATTCACCGGCTTCTCCGGATGGCGACGACCGGGGTCCTCCTCCTCCAGCTCCTCCTTCTCGAAAAAGCAACAAACGCAACAACAACACCAACAACCCTCGACCGCGGACGAGGAGGAAAACGCGCTCAAATACAGCATGATGCAAGCCAGTCAGTTGCGTTCGCCGTCCTCGCATTCGAGTTAAAAAAAAAAGAGTCCCGCGCGCCGCGCGACGAGAGAGAGAGAGAGAAAGACAGAGAGAAGAAAACAGGAACAAAAGCGAAAGAAAGAGCGAACGCTGAACAAGCGTGGTCAAAAGTCGTCGTCGGCGAAAAGGCCTCGTTCCCGACGACGAAAGAGTGCAGAGCTTGACTCTCCTTTTTCTCGAGTTTTAAAAACAGACACAAAATTTGCAACCCTAAATTCGACAATAAAGTGTAACACCCTCCGTTCGATTTAATGTATTCGTCATTTACTACACACGAAGACAAGTAGGAATAAGACGACGATGTTTTCTTCCTCTTCCTCGACGAAGCGATCGACGCTCGCGTTCTTCGCGATGCTGTTTTTCATCTGCATCGCCTCGTTTGCATCCGCCGCCAGGATTTCTCCGGCGATGAACGAGAATACTAATAATATTCCGTCCGCGGACAGTAATGGTCTGATCCCGAGAACTCGAGTCCCAGCTCCGACGACGACTGGCCCGGCATCGGCGAGATTGGGCGCCTCCGGGAACTGGTTCGTGCACTCTTCGGTGCGTTCTTTTTTAGTGCTTTACTCTTTTTCTTCGTTTTGTTTTTCACTCTTCTTCTTCTTCTTCTTCTTCTTCTTCTTCTTCCGTGATGATGATGTTTTGATGAGGGCTGTGGAAAAGCATCAACACCCAAAACCCCATGCGGACCCCGACGAAGATCGAACGCCGAACAATCACAATCACAACAACAACAACCAAACACGAAACTGACCTTATTAAAATGAAACTTTTTTTAAATGTATTCACAACAACAACAACAACAATGAAAACAACTATGAAAACAACAGTGCATAATGGAAGCGCCGACGATCGGCGAACCGCAGAACATGGCCAAGATCGAGTCCGACGTCGTCAAGACGGTGATGCACGAGTTCGTGTACCACAACATCAAGAACTTGGGTTTCGACGAGTCGAACGTCCACGTGCACGCGTCCAACGGCGGTCACAGCGACGTCGTCGCCATCGAGTGGGAGATTGAATTGGTCCACAAGTATCAAGCCGAGGATACCGCCGGCTACTTCAACGGCTTGTTCCAAAACGAGAACTGGCATCAACACGTGACGAATTGGATGTCGTCCCAAGGCCAAGCAGCGGGCCTCCAAGCGGGGGAACTGTTGAAGAACTTGGACGAGTTCGAGTTAATCCTTCCGGCGCACTTGGATCAAAAGAAAAACACCGCCATGGACAGCGCGTCGCACTCGGCGGAAGTCCAAGCCTTGATTGATAAATGGCTCGAAAGCGAGAAGCCGGAAGCGAATACGATCACCTTGTTCGCCGGGTGCTCCCCGCTTTCGTCCTTGACGTTTCAACCGACTGACTTTGGCGCTCAAGTTGGCGCTTCTATCATCACCAAGTCTCTCAGCAATGATTTCAAATTCGACTCCGCCGTTGAGATGGAACAAACCGAGTGCGGTACTTTTAAGACCAAGATCTTGCCGAAAGCCGGCGAAGAGTTTGGCTTTTATTTGTTCTGGAAAACCAACGTGACTGAAATCGGCTCTGTTTCGGATATCGGTTGCGACGGTTCGGACACGAACACCTGCCCGCCGGGTGATGTCATCGCGTCCCTCGCTTCTTGCACCAACAGCGTCCAAAACCCGGGCTTTGTCTCGCACAACAGAGTTTTCGATGGCAGCACGTTGAACTACAACTGGGGCACCTGCGACTCGACTTGCGACAAGAAGCCGGCTACGTGCGCGGCTTCTCTTGGCGGTCCGGTCAAATACAAATTGACCTCGCACTCTCCGCTCGGTCTCATGAAGACGAAGATGTCGTCTTTTGCGTCGTCGCCGATCGCCTTCATCGGTGCCGCCGTCGTCGCCGTCGTCGCCGTCGTCGCCGCCTACAAGGCTAAGTTTGTCCGCTCGGGCGAGTCGTCCATCGCCGCCGCCAAGAGCGTCCAATACGGCGCCGTTCATTAATTTTCAATAACAACACGAAGAAATTCTCATTAAAGAAGAGAATAAAGACGCGAACATGGGATGATGATGATGATGATGATGTTTGTTCGATTACTATTTAGACTCATTATTATAGGACGATGATATCTTTATCTCCTCCTTCGTTTTAAAATGAGCACTCTACCAATCAATGTTTTATGCGCACACGTATTTATCTTTGCACGCCTTTATTCACGCACACGTTTAAAGCAAAACGTCCTTTCGACGCACCACCAAATATCAGTCTTCGCCTTCGTTGCTTTTGTGATGGATGTGATGCAGAGCGTGCGAGTGCACGTCGTAATGATGGACTTTTGAAGAGTTGAAAGAACTTGGAAACTTAACGAACGATCCGAAAAGTATCGCAAAGAAAAAGAGCAGGAACAAGACGAGCGAGAATATGAACAGAGGCGCGTCGATGCGTTTCTCTTCTTCTTTGTTGTTGTTGTCTTCTCGTTCTCGCTCTTTGTGTTTCATTTTCCCGTCGTCACCGCGTCATATCTCTTCACTTTTTATTTCCATTTTATCCATTTTAAAGTAACAACTTTTCCCGGATATTTATTCTCGTTAAACATCGCGCGTTTCTGCGACATCGTCTCGAGAAAAGAACGCATCAAAAGAGAAGAGTAACGATGCGTTCGTCGTCCTTTCGCTCCTGCTCTTCCGAAAATCCTCCTCACCGATCGTCTCGATTACTAAAAGAATGAAAGAAGATTTGTATTCGATTTTAGGCATCGCTTCAACCGCGACTGCGGGGGAGATAAAAAAGGCCTACATTAAACTCGCGAGGGAGAAACATCCGGACGTTTTGAAGAACTCTTTATCTGCGGGAGACAAACAGGAGGGAGAAGAGTTTAAGAAAATCGCGCACGCGTACGATATTTTGCGAGACGTAAGAAAGAGACGGGAGTACGACGCGCTGAGGACGAGTGGTGGTAATACGAGTGGTGGGTTTGCGACGAGCGAGGAGACGAGGACGAGAACGAGGACGTGGCGGCAAAACAACAACCGAGGAGGAGGAGGAAAAGGAGACGCGTACGAAGGCGCGTCCTGGGAAGACTCCAGATTTACCGAACAAGAGTTGAAGAATCGATACGCTAAGTTTAAATCGGAATCCAAATCTCGCGCGGAAAACTCAAAGTGGTGGCGAGAGGAGAAGAAAGAGGCGGAGAAGAATAAGAAGGAGTTTAACGAGAAGGCGTTTCAAGCGCGAGCGAGGAAGGCGGGGAGAGACGCGGAACGGTTGAAAAGGAGCGGCGGTTTCGTCGCGCGGACGGGATACGTTTGGCAAGACGCGATGGTTGGGATGGTATCGGTGGCAATCTGTATAGGCGCCGGGACGTACATCAATCGGAAGATGGAGCAAAGGGCGCGGGAGAAGCACCACGAGGAGTATTCGATGACGAACGCGCCGCCTGTGCCGCAAAAAAATGACGGCGATGGCGGTAACGACGACGTCCAGAATAAATGAATTAGCACACAAAAAAGTAGCGAGCGCGCCATAGTTTTTAGTACCGAGTAGTTCAGTAGTTTGTCCGTGTTTAAAAATGTATTTTTATCTTATTACAATGTACAACTTTTTATGGTAGTAGATGGTGATGTTGAGTACCGTATCTTACAATTCCTTTTTCTGCTTCCCGGTGACGTGTCGAATACCGTCGACGAACGTGTCGTACCCTCTCTTGAGACTTTCCTTCGCCACGTCCAAAGCGGGATCTAACCCTTTTTTAGCCTCGTTCAATCCGCCTCGCAACGCTTCCTTCACGTACCTCGCTTTCCTTCGTACTTCCAACTCTAACTCCGACCGACCTTTCTTTTCAAACTCGGATACTTCCGCTAACACTCGCACGTACGAACGCGTCGCCGTTTTAAACTGATCGATGGAGTAGTACTCGTTCGGCGCGTGGTACATGTTATCTTTGGTCGAGAAAGCCATCAACCCGGGTTCAATGGAGGCGTATTTTTGAATCATGCGCATGACTGGGATGGATCCTCCTTCGTAGACAACTTTCGGTTCGATGCCGTCGTAGACTTCCGTCAATACTTTCTTCGCCACGCGATTGGAAACCGAATCGATTTGGCCCAGGAACGGTTCGTTTGAAAATCCGGAATCGACGGTGGACACGTACGCTCCCGGCGAGATTCGTAACGCCGTTTTCTTCACGTGTTTCTTCAACAGCCGTAAACTTTTTTGCGGGTTTTGGCCAGGTGCTAAACGACTGACGATTTTCGCGGACGCGTAGTTTGGTAACACCGTTTTAATCCCGTCGCCGACGTAGCCGCCGTAGACGCCGACGAACTCGATCGTCGGTCTCACCCCGACCTGTTCCGCGACGGATACGTTCGTCTCGCCGAACAACGCGCCTCCCGAGGCAGTCTTTCGAAACTCTTTATTCGATGGGAAATCTCTTTTCATCCGATCGATTTCTTCCTTGGAGAAATCGTAAATGTCTTCGTAATATCCCTCGACTAAAATCTTTCCCGTTTTCGGATCGTGAAAGGAAGCCATCAACGCGCTCAAGGCGTGAATTGGGTTCAAAATCGCGCCGCCAAACGATCCCGAGTGTAAATCCACCTCGGCGCCATTTTGTACGGTAATTTCTAAATCCACTCCACCTCGCAAACCTAACGTCAAAACGCCGTTTTTATTCCAGTCTCCCGTGGATCCGTCCGCGGAAAACGCGGCGTCCACGTTCCCGAGGTACTGTTTCGCGTATTTTTTCATCCACACGTCCAACCCGGGCGACCCGATTTCTTCCTGTCCTTCCATCAAAACAACAACTCGCACGGGTTTATTCCCTTTCTTCGCCATGTACGCCTCTATCGCGGATAACACCGCCCACAAATTGCCTTTGTTATCGCTCGCGCCTCTCCCTTTCACTTTCGTAACGTTCCCGGTATCCGAGTCGACGCTCGCGCACTCCTCGAAACTTTTCGGAAACGCTTCAGATTCCGTCCACAAACCATCCGCGGGTTGCGTGTCGTAATGATTGTAAAATAATACGGTCGGAATTAACGTCTCGTCGACGAAATCCACGTTTAACATCGACGGTTTATTAATCACTTTTTCTCCAACCATCACCGAATGCGCTTTCGGATGAAACTTTGATAAATCGAACGTTTTAATCGAATCAAACTTTAACTCTTTCAGTTTTTCCTCCACAATTCTCCTCGCCTCTTCGACGCCTTTTCTCCCATCGCTCGTCGAAAACGCCGAGACCGATTCCGCGCCGATGAAATGGCACAACTCGCGCACGTTCTTTTCTAAACTCTTTTCTAAATTCGTGTCCGAGGCGTAATTCACGAATTGGATTTGCGTCGCAAAAGAAGACTGTAAAGAAGAGAAAGAGAGAAGAAAAAGAAGGAACCCGACGTTAAAAAGAACGCCGCCGAATACATGTGGTGACGTTGGGAAAGAGGAAACCAACTTCATCCTCGCAAAGAAAGGCAAGAAAGGAATATAAAAACAGAAGAGAGAGATACACGTTTTTGACGTGATTTTGAAAATCTTGCCCCGGAATTTTGCTGTGTAACGGTTTAGGGTTTACAACCCTAGATTCGATTGGCTGGCCGCAAATCTTGCACTCCTTTTTGTTACCCACAGAAAAAGAGGAAGTCCACCCGTTAGCGCACCGCGAATACCATTCTTTGCGACGAATACACGTAAAGGTATTCAGCGGAAAAGACGAACAACCGTAAAAATCGTAACGAGGAAACAGTTTCGCGCGTAAATAAGCAGTCGAGAGCGTCGAACGCCATTCGCGACAGGGAGCAGGAGCGAATCGTCGTTCTCGTTTTCGCGGAGTGTGAAAATTTCTCTCTTCTCTGAGTCATTTACGAGGGAAAAAGAGGGAGCTTTTTGCACCCGTTCAAAAAAGGCCAACACATTTTAGCGCGTTGTGTCACAAAAGGGAGGAGAGGTCCGCTAGAGTACTCGAACGCGAAAAAATGTCCGACCGAATCACGCCGGATTCCTTCTTCAGCGACACGCACGCGTTCGTCGCGCCGCAACCGGTACGTTTTTTTCTTCTTAGTTCTTCGTCGTATTCGCGTGTGTCTTACTACAAAATGTATTCTATTTACTCATTCCGCACACACAAAAAAACTTTTCAGTCGGAGTGCTTCTTCGAGAGAGTTTTTCGACCGCTCCTAGTGACTCAGCTTTTTCACACAAGGAAGAAAAAAAAGAGAAAAAATTTTCTCCCTTTTTTTGTGCAAGCAAAAGCCAAGAAGACGCTTTTTTGATACATCAAAATTCATCAGAAGTGCTGACCTGTGTATTCTATATAATACACATATTCTCTCCCCCCGTTCTGATTATTATATTATTACGACTTTAAAAACAGATGATGACGTTCACGAACCCGCCGGCACCTGCGATCGCGTCCGGAGGAGGAGGAGGGAACAGAGGAGGCAAAGGAGGAGGCGTTTTTAACGACCGGGGTGGGGAAAATTCATCCGACGATCAAAACCAACAACAGAATTCAAACAGCAAAGACGACGACAGTAAAAAAAGCAACAACTCTGATACGATTAACACCACCACGAACAATAAAGGAGGAGGATTTCACCACTTGGACGCGAGGAATATGGACGAGCGACCGATTCCGACGATTGGCGCCACGCACGCGCAACAGCAGTTGGATCAAGAGAGGGCGACGACGACGGGGAATACGACGAATAAAGGGGGAGGGACGAAAGGAGGGACGAAAAACGAAACGACGACGACGGCGTTTTTATCCGTCCACGATTTAGTGCACTTTGCAATCACGACGTCGAGCACGCGTTCGGCGACGTTGAGAGAGATTTACGAGACGTGCGAGAAACACGGACGGATCGCGCACAAGCATAATCGAAAGTCGAGAGTGATTACGTCAAACGGACACTGGAAGTCGCAAGTGAGACACGCTTTGTATACGAGCAAAAGGTTTACGAGGAACGATGCAAAAGGCGTGCAAGGCGATCGATGGCGAGTCATTCCGCAGTTTGCTAATGAACCAGTCCATACGGTTGTCGTTGACGATGCCGGAGATAGCGAGACGAACGGCATAGCGACGACGACGATAGCGAGCAATAACAACAACAACGGAACAATAGGAAGTAACGGGGGACTTCATAACAACAATAACAACAACACTAGTAGTAAAGCAAAGGCATCAGTAGGAGCATCGAAGAAACCACCGAAAGCGACCACAGGCGTGGCGACGAACAGAAAAACGACGAAAAAGAATCCGACAAAGGCACAAATAGCGGCTGCGGCGAAGAAGAACGCGGCGGAGAATAAGAGCATATCGTCCGATTTGCTTCACGACGCCCACGTGGCTGGGTTCCAAAACGAGCAACAAGGAGGAGGAGGAAAGAGTAACGGAACCCAGGATATCTTCTCACCGTCGACAGGGACAAAGCGATCGTTAGGTCAAATTATGGACGAGGATTTATCCTCGTTTGATATGGAGGCGGTGGGTAGAAGGTTTATGCGCTTTACGCCAGACCCGTCTCTGAACGACCAGACGGCGAACATGAACGGCGCCATCGGCGGCGAGGTGATGCATCAACACCCGTACGACCAAAACCCGAAAGTAAACGGGCACATGGTCAGGCCGTTGAGTCCAGTAGCTAGACAATCGATTCCGATATCTGGACCGAATGAGTTGCGACATTTGAAGGCGAAACCTCGAGATTTACTTAGAAATCGAAGGAAATCGAGTTCGGCGAGCGTCGGACAAGCGCCGTGTTCGCCGGACGCCATCGATAAACTCAACGAGTACTTCCCGAAAGAGAGTGAAATGGCGACTATGTTTTCATTCTTCTAATCGTCGTTCGCGGTTTAGACGGAAGAGTTCGGAAAACAAAACAACTATTCTTTCGTGCGTTACCACACATCATCATAATGATCAACGTTATAGAAACACCGCACGCGGCAAAAACGCATATATTAAAAATGCACACTTCTATTTATCTCGTGAACGAACAATGTTTGTTGTAATGCTAACTAAAAACGTACATTAATATTAGGTTTACCTTTTTGGGGTACAGTATATAATAAAATTATGCGCTTCTCTTCTTCTTATGTACGGGTCATAGCCGGTATTCTAGAAAATCTTTCAACTACGCTTTTGTATGAAAACAACTAAGGAAAGTATGTACGGCATCATAACTACTGCGAACCTCCAAGGGAAACGCTCTCGACTGCGGCTAATAAGAGTTCCCTCGGTGTCATTTTGTCGTCTTCCGACATTGATCCAGTTTCTCTCCACGATTTTGCGCCTCCTTTCTTGTCTCTCCACTCCTTTGCGACTCTCGCGAGACGCATAAACCGTTCTTCCTCGGAATCTTCCAACTCCAACTGGTACTTACGAATGCTCTTCGCCTTTTCGCGTTCCACTTCCGAGGGAGTGCTCGTGTGATTGTCGTACCGCGTTTTCAGCACGTGTTTTCTTCTCAATCCTTCCAGTTGCGCGTTTAACGTGTCGTGCGCGGCATTCGTGGACGATTTCGACGCGTCTGGACCTCCAAACGCTTTGAAATTTATTCGCTTCTCCTTTGCCTCGGCTTCTATCTTCAACCTTTCCTTCTCCGCCTCTTGTACTTTTTGAAAGTTTTCCATCGGCGACGATTGTTTACTTATCGGTTTAATCACTCGTTTTTTCTTCTTATTCGCTCGCGACGGAAACAGATTACCTTCACCTCCCGCTCCTGCTTTTGCGGTATTTGATGCCATCGCCGCGGGATCGAATTCTTCTTTCATCTTTGCCATCCGTTTCATCTCTTCCACCCTCCTAAACGCCTCTTCTCTTTTCCTCTGCGACTTTGCGTTTACGTTTCGATCCAACGCCTTCTCCTTGTCGTATTTCACCTTCCATCTCCAATCGTGTTCTTCCCACTCCTCGTCCTTGCTCATTTCCTTGGTCAGAGCCTCGTTATCCGGGCTCGCGATTTCCAACCGTAGCGTCCGATAGGCTTTTTGCACCTCTTGAAACGCCTCGGCGGACGCCGACTTCCCGCCCGTGTCCGGATGCGTTCTCAAAGCGTGTCGTCTGTACGCTCGTTTCAATTTTCGTTCGTCTTTTGCTTCCGCCAGGGACAGACCTAACACTCTCGCCGCTTTTGAATTCCCATCGGTCGTTCGTATTTCGTTCTTTATTGTTACTCTTTTTCTTCTTCCTCTCGTTCTTCTTATCGAATATGATGAAACTGATGAAACTGAAACTCCAAACGTCGTCGTCCTTTGGCCACGTCCTGATGGTGGGAACTTCCCCAACGAACATTTTCCTAAAAATCCTCCTCCTCCTTTCGAAGAAGAAGAAGAACAACACGCAAAGGCGGTGTTGGTCGTCGCGCTCGTTCTCCCCAAAGTAGCAGCGCAAGTAAAAGCAGCGGCGGCAGCACCACCGACAACAACAGAGACCATCGTCAAAGCACTCCTCTCCTTTCTACACTACTCTACTAAGGAGAACCAAAAATGATGAGTGAGAGTATAAAATGAACGAGGGCAAGTTTTACGAAAAAAGGAAAAAAAAAAAGGAAAATCCGCCGAAAAAAACAGAACGAGGAGGAGGCAAAAAAAGACAAAACTTCTCTCTTTGTTTTTCTGGCTGCTGCTCTAAAAAAACAGACAAACGAAGAGGAGACAAAAAAAAAAGCAAAAGCTTCTTCTTCACAAGAAAGAAAAAAAGGACGAGAAAACAAAAAAAAATCATCATGTCAGCGGATGAATTGAAGCAGAAAGGCAACGAGGCGTTCAAGCGGAACGAGTTTAAACTCGCGTGCGAGATATTCACGGAGGCGATTGAGTTGGATTCGACCAATCACGTCTTGTATTCCAACCGAAGCGCGGCCAGGGTAATACTTATTCTATGTGTATTTTTTGTGCATACAGTTGTGTACATTTTCGAAGCGTTTTTCGATCGTCTTCATCTGTTTGAGAAGATGAGATTACTTTTTCTCTCGTCAGAAAAGAATGAAGAAGTGGGGTTGTTTTCGCGCGACCACCGAACGCTTTTTGTCGTTGCTCTCGCGCTCGTTCTCGTCCTCGCTCACCATCAAAATCGCGTTTGTTTTTGTTCTCGTTCGCAACAATAAAACGCGCACGAAAGATGGATTGATGAGATGACGAAAGAAAAGACGAAGAGGCGGCTGCCCCCAAAAAATGCTCTTCTTTTTGGTCGAAGTTTGACCGCCGCGAAAGATCTCATCATCATCATCACGAATACTAACACGCTTTTTAAACACACACACAACACAAACAAAACAAACAGGCTGGAAACAACGAGTTCGACTTGGCGCTCTCGGACGCGGAGAAAGTGATTGAATTGAAACCGGATTTCGTGAAAGGCTACGGTCGCAAAGGCGCGGCGTTGTTCGGGAAAGGCGAGTTTGAGTTGGCCAAGAAAGCGTACGAGGACGGGTTGAAAGTGGACGCGGCGAACGATACGTGTAAAGACGGAATAAAAGAGTGCGAGCAGAAGTTATCCGGCGACGACGAGGAGTCGAAAGAGTTTACGAAGATGTTCTCGGATCCGCAGTTGTTGGGGAAGTTGGCGACGAATCCGAAAACCAGAGCGTATTTGCAACAGCCGGATTTTATGAAGATGTTCGCGGAGATTCAGAAAGATTCCAACGCGTTACAAAAGCACATGAACGATCCAAGAGTGATGGATTTGTTGTCTGTAGCTTTAGGGGTGAACGTCATGGGTGGGGAGGACTTCCAAAACCAAAACCAAGCGCCGCCGGCGCAGCAGCAGCAACAACAAACTCGAGCTCCGGAACCCGCAAAACCGAAGACGACGAAAACACCCGAAGAGATTAAAAAAGAAGAAGAAGCAAAGTTACCGGAGAATAAGAGGAAAGCGTTGAAGTTGAAGGAAGAAGGGAACGCGTTTTATAAAAAAAGAGAGTTTGACGACGCGGTGAAGAAGTACGAAGAGGCCATCGAGAGCGATCCGACTGATCCGACGTACATTAACAATCGCGCGGCGGTTAGATTCGAACAAGGTGAATTCGATAAATGCATAGAAGATTGCGAAAAGAGCATCGAAGTTGGCCGAGAAAATCGTTCGGATTACCGAATCATCGCGAAAGCGATGGCGAGAAAAGCTTCGGCGTACGAAAAGATGGACAACTTGACGGGAGCCATCGAGTGGTACCAACGATCGCTCACCGAACACCGAGAAGCGTCGACGCTAAACAAATTAAACAGCTGCGAGAAGAAATTGAAAGACAAAGAAACTCAAGAGTATTTGAACCCAGAGTTGGGAGAGAAAGCCAGAGACGAAGGTAACGAGTTGTTTAAAAACCAAGACTTTCCAAACGCTGTCGCGAAATACACCGAGGCGATTAAAAGAAACCCTAACGATCACAAGTCGTACTCCAACCGATCCGCGTGTTACACGAAACTAGCCGCTTTTAACGAAGCTTTGAAAGACGCGGAGAAGTGCATCGAGATCGATCCGACATTCGTCAAAGGGTATTCGAGAAAAGGACACGTCGAGTTCTTCACGAAACAGTACGACAAAGCTTTAGAAACCTACCAAGCGGGGTTAACCATCGACCCAGCGAACGAAGAGTTGAAAGACGGCGCTCGACGATGTGTCATGGAACAAAACAAAGCCGCGAGTGGCATGTTAACCGAGGAGGAGTTGAAAGCGAGACAAGAAAGCGCGATGAAAGATCCGGAAATTCAAAATATCTTAGCCGATCCGGTCATGAATCAAGTCTTGCGCGATATGAGCGAAAACCCGAAAGCGGCGATGGAACACCAAAAGAATCCGATGATCATGGCGAAAGTGAGAAAGTTAATCAACGCCGGGATCGTCCAAACGCGTTAAGAGGAAGAGTACAATAATGCGAAATAATAGAACCGCTCGTGCAACAATAAAATAAAGATACAAAATATACTTGAAATGTCTGTGTGTGCATGTATTCATTCGCTTCAAAAAATATTACAAACGCGCTCAAATCATCTTTAACTACTGACTGAACGATAATCTTGTTACGACGCATATTTCCTATTCTCTCTCTTTCTCTCTCTTCTCATGTACACTTTTTGTAATAATATTTAAAAAGAATTCTTATTGTTTTACGGGGGTTTGTACTCGTTGCTTTTTACAAGAGCAACTGACCGTACCCTTTCGCCTCTTCGTTCAACGCGTACGAAAACTTACCACCGCCGCCTTTCAACAAGAACTCGACCGTTCTCTTCTCCACGGCTTTCATCTTCGCGTCTTCCGGATAAATGGCTTTAAAATCACCGGCGGTAATCGTCGAGTTCTTTTCCATCAATTCGTCGAATTTTAACAAAGCGACGTTGTCGTACTTCACTTTCTCTACGGTTCTATACGCCCCAGTGGACGGAGCTTTTTTAGTCTTCGTCGCGGCTTTCTTTTTCGTCGTCGTCGGTTTTGTCGTCGTCGTTGCTACTATCTTTTCTTCTTCTTTCTTTCCTTCTGCTTCTTCGCGAGCGAATTCCACCACGTTCGATTGCACCATCGTCGAAGCGTTCCCGTCCGCGACGTTCACCTCCATGTCCTCGTTCTTCCCGAAAGTACTCTTCACTTCCACCGCGTTCGTTCCAACTTCTTGCATAAACGTCTCCTCCACTTTCCTGTTCGTGCCTTTTTCCCAGAACGTCTCTCCCGATCGCTTCTCCACGACCAATTTGAACTCAAACTCTTTTCGCTCGATGGGTAAATTCCCTCGCCAAACGTTCCCTTCCGTCCAGGAGAGTTTAAACCCATCCTCGGCTTTCCATTTCCCGAGTAACGGCGTCGATCCGACGATCACTAGCGTTTCTCCCACTTTCAGTTCCGCGTGAAATTGGCATCGTAAGGCCACCAACTGTTGAGAAGAAGAGGAAGAAAGTTGTGAATCATCGACTTCGTTTCCATTGATCATTTCCGCTTGACTCCCTAACGTCATCGCGTGTGTTCTCATCGTCGTATTCTTGGTATTCAGACAAGATCTGAGAGATCTTCTTGATCGGACCGTGGATTTAGACGAAATACATTTCGGTGCGTTGAATCGCGCGTGAATGAGAGAAGATGCGCTCATTTTCACTAACGTTTGATCTGTTTCTGTGTATCTGAATTGCGCGTAATGAGGAAGGAGTCCAATTTAATATCTTTTCTTTCTTTCAACGGGGGCCACGAGAATTTTGTTTAGGGTTTCAAAATTTTTTTTTTTCGGTTACAAGAGGAGAGAGTGGGTGTATTCTTAATCGAGTGTTCTTAAAAAATTCTAATGACTAAAAAAGCAGAGAGGAGGTCCCCTCGTCGTCGTCTGAATCGTCGTCGTCTGAATCGTCGTCGTCAGAAGAAGAAGAAGAAGAAGAAACAATAACTTTTCCGAGTTTCTTCTCCACCCAACCGTCGTACGCCGTCTGGACTCTTTTCGCGGCGCCGTCTCTCGCGAAATCGATGGAGGCGGCGATGGAGGCTTCGCCGATGTTGGTAAAACCCGGGATGGCGTTGACGAAAGACGGGAGTAACGCGGCGATGGTGACGTCCACGTCCGCGACGACGATTGGAGTGACGTATTTAGTATTATTTTTGTTGTTTTTCTTTTCTTCTTTTCCTTCGTCCTCCGCAAAGTCTCGGTCGACTCTCAACTGGCAAAAAATGTTCGCGAAGACCGAGACGTCGTTCACCCACCCGCACTCCTCCGCGTCTTCGTCCGCGCAGAGCATCAAATCAAACCCTCGAAAAGCCTGTTTCCCGAACTCTGTCTCGTCTGGCAAAATCTCCAACGTAAACGCCGGAGAGAGCTCCCAAAACGCAATCTTTTTCTTCGACGCGACGAAGACTTTCCACTCGTCCTCGGACAACCTTTCGTTTCGATCGAACACCACGCCCAGGGATTCGTTCGGGTCTTTCAGCCAGTGTTCGATGGAGGCTTTGTTTTCTAACGCTTCTTTTCTTTCTTTCACGGGAACTCGCATCGTTTTCTTCGCTCGGAACACTTTGTGATCCGGCGGGAACTTTGACGTTTCTCCTCCTCCTTTTCCTCCCTTTTCTTCTCGTCCACTCGTGCTCGGTTGTGCCTTCGATAAAGAGAGCTCTTTTTCTTTTCCGTTGGTTTCCTTTGCCGTTTTCGATGAAGAGGAGGAGAGCGAAGAGCACGTTTTATTGGTATCATTACTCCTCCTCGTCGCCGTTTTTGTTGTTGTTGTTGTTGTTCTTCTTCTTCTTCTTCTTCTTCCACTCGTCGTCTTGAATCTCGTTTCCGTCGTCGTCGTCGTCATCATCCCGTCGCCTTTTGGAGGAAAACAAGAACAACACAAGCTCGTGGTCTTCCTCCTCGACGACGACGAACGCATCGACGATGAGAAGGGTGGTGGTAAAAAAGACGAAGACGAAGAAGGCGCCAACATCATCTCGTCTCAAAGTCCTCGTCCTCGAATAAAACTGATGAGTAGTAAAGTAGTAGTATAGTAGTAGTCGCTCGCGCGCGCGTACTAAGAATACGAGGAAGAAAAAGCGTCCTTTCACGTCACCAAAACTGTTGTACCAAAATTGTTTAGGGTTAATTTTAGATTAGGGTTTAGGCACAAAAATCAGTCCTCGATTACATCACGAGAGGCGTCACTTTTTGTATCAAAAGCGCACGCGTTTTACAGAACAAAACGCTCTCTCTTTCTTTTTATTCGTAGTAGTATATTACTCGTATTACTAGTATTACGGTGGTTATTATACATAAAGAAGAATATAATAATAATGCCTCGATTACCGTCGAACTTTGTATCCAAGAAGAAGAAGAAGAAGAAAAATGGAAGCGATGATGATGACGACGAGAAGAATACCAATTCGGAAGACGAAGAGGAAGACGAAGACGGAGGGTACACGGTGGTCGGGGAAGACGTGACGGACTCGTCCGCCTCGGAAGGAGAAGAAGAAGAAGAAGACGCGATGATGATGGCGGGAGGAGAAGGAGCGCAACAAAAGCCGACAAAGACGCAACAACAAAAGCAGCTCGAAAGACCGAAAGTGTGGCGGCCGCCGGAAAACTCCCAAGAAGGGGCTTCAGACGAGATGGAATACGACGCCACGGCGTACGATTGCTTGCACGCGTTTTCGCACGAGTGGCCGAGCTTATCGTTTGATATCTTGAGAGACGATATGGGAGACGCGCGCTCGAAGTTCCCGCACGCGTTTTTTATGGTTTCCGGGACGCAAGCAGATCAGGCGAGTAAGAACGCGTTGTCGATATCCAGGGTGGGGAGGTTGAAGAAAACGGGAGGAGGGACGAAGACTAGCAGTAGAAATAATAATAACAATAGAGAAGAGAAGAAGAAAAAGAAGATGAATAGCAACATTGATAATAATTCGGACGATTCAGATGAGGACGACGATTCAGATGAGGACGATGATTCGGATTCGGAGACGGACGATTTCGACGCGTCCAACCCGTCGAAATCGGGGAAACCGACTTTACACGTCTCGTCGATTTCTCACCCGGGTGGGATTAATCGAGTCCGTTTAATGCCACAAAATGCGGCAATTTGTGCCACTTGGTCGGATTCCGGGCACGTGTTAGCCTGGGATATCTCCACAGCGTTTCGCTCGTTGCAAAACTCCGTGGAGGACCAGAAGAATCAAAACGTGGTGAACGAGAAGAAGATGAAAATCGCGCCGAAGAAAGTGCACTCGAAGCACAAAGAGGAAGGGTACGCGTTAGACTGGAGTTCAGTGTCTGCTGGACGATTAGCGTCTGGCGATAATACCGGATCAATTCACGTGTGGGAACCGACGGATGCGAACGTCACGGATTGGAACATAGATTGCGGATACGCGGACGGCCACGACGGGAAATCCGTCGAGGATATTCAATGGAGTCCATCCGAAGCGACCGTGTTTGCCTCGTGCGGTGGGGACGGCGGGATTTCCGTCTGGGATACTCGACAGAAACCGAAACCTGCGATTCGAGTCAAAGCGGCAGAAAACTGCGATATAAACGTCATGTCTTGGAACCGATTAGCGAACTGCATGATTGCCACCGGCTTGGACGACGGAGGATTGAAGATTTGGGATTTACGCCATTTCGATCCGAAAGGGAAAACGAACCCAAAACCAGTCGCGCAATTCACGTTCCATCGAGGACACGTCTCCTCCGTCGATTGGTCTCCATTCGATAGCGCCATGCTCCTCTCCGCGGCGAGTGATAACACCGTCTGCGTGTGGGATTTAGCCGTCGAACGCGACGCCGAAGAGGAAGCGCAAGCCATGGCGGAGAACGAATCCAACGCCGAGATCCCGGACGATTTACCGCCGCAACTCATGTTCGTCCATCAAGGCATCACCGATCCAAAAGAGGCGAAGTTTCACTCCCAAATTCCTGGTTTAATCGTTTCCACCGCTTTGGATGGGTTTCACGCGTTCAAGCCGTTCAACGTCGGCCCGGAAACGTAATATAATAATACTACTAATGTTCACATTTTTTACGCAAACTACTCGCCACACGCCAAAAAGCCGCCACACGCTCAAGATCTCCTCCTATTCGTACTCTTTTATATCATCTCATCGATACATAAACATAAAAAATGAGTAACAAGATAACGACTCGACAAGCCAAGAAGCGTCGACTCGCCGAGAGAGATCATCCTCTCTGGGAACTCGTCGTGAATAACGACGATATAAGTTTAACCCACATCGTTCCAAAGCTAAACGTCACGGACGTGAAATTCTTGTACGAAACAAATAAGGCATCGAGAGCGTTGATTAAACGCGCTCCGCGGGAGATAAAGTCACACATACGCAAGAAGTTTAGAATTGAAGAGATGTCGTCGATATCGACCTTGGAATGCGCGTGGGAGAAACGACCGCCGTGGTTGAAGGACGAGAGAGATTTTTGCACGAAAGTTGCTGAAACGAATAAACTCGAGTTGCTCAGGTGGATACGAGAGGAGAAAAAGTGCAAATGGGACGGATGGACGATGAGTTCAGCCGCGTCTCAAGGGAATCTGGAAATGATAAAGTATTGCGTGGCAAATGAGTGTCCCGTGGATGAGAGGGCGTGTACGTGCGCCGCGCGAAACGGGCATCTCGAGGTACTGAAATACTTACGCGAAGAAGTCAAAGCGCCGGTGAACGGAAAGGTGATTAAGATAGCGGCGTGTCACGGTGACCTCGAATTGATACGGTATCTTGTCGAAAACAAATGCGCGGGGTGGGAGAACGGGTATCTCGATGCGCTCGATATTATCGCCAAACACGGCCATTTCCAGTGCCTGAAATACTTGCACGAAGAAGTCAAATTGCCTTTGAACGGAAGAATGATTGACTTTGCGGCGAACCGAGGTCATCTTGAAATGATACGGTATCTCGTCGGGAAGAAATGCGAAGGTTGGGAAGACGGCTGCCGTGAGGCGCTCAGTTCTGCTGTCTATTGCGGTGAAGTAGAGTGCCTCAAATACTTGCACGAAGAAATCAAAGTGCCTTTCGACCAGGACGATGAAGATTCGACGATGGATTTAGCGTTACGAGGAGGATCTACGAACGTCGAAATGTTCAAATATCTCATCGAGAATAATTGTCCCATAGAAATACCTCATATGATATGTTCGTGTCTTATTGGTTATCAATCAAGCCATCATCATGGCGGGAGAAAACCCAAAGGGAGATGCAATTTTATGCTATTAGAGTGCCTCAAATATCTACACGAGGAGGCCAAAATGCCTCTCACCGAAGACACGATGATTGAAGCCGCGGGATTCGGTGAAATCGAAATCATGCGTTATCTCGTCGAGAAGAAATGTCCTATCAGTTCGGATGGTCGGGCGCTTAGTCGTGCCGCAGAAGACGGTGATCTAGAATCTGTCAAATACCTATTCGAAATCGGCACGCCAGTGAATATAAACGCTCAGAGATGGCTCAGTACGTGGGGGTATACACCCGATATGTATATGGGACCGGAACGAGCCGAACGTTTTCTAGAAAAAGCGGGGGATGACGGCGAATATCCTCACCTTTGGTCGCGATAAACGTTGTGGAAAACGCGGATTTGGATCCCGGTAGAGATTTTCGCAAGCAGTAGCAAAGATGTTGTCGCGTTAATAAATGAATACAAACTATATCACACACACGCAAAAATAAACTCGTCTACCTCTATCTCTATTATCTATACATATATAATACACACTATGCTGCTCTCGCGCGCGTTTCGTTTCTCCTAGCCGTACGCTTGCTGCGCGCTGTAGTTCACCACCAACATTTGCTTCTTCTTTCTCGCACTTCCTCCATTCGTCTCAAACTCTCCTTCTCCTCCCGAACCTGACCCGAACCAATCGAACAACCTTCCAACTTGTTCGTCGTACGAAGGCGTGAACGCGTCGTTTAAGTACACGAACACGTGCGCGCGTTTCACTTGTCTCGAGAGGTGCGAGACCACGTCCACGAACTTCGCCGAGCGTAAGACTTTCACTTTGGTTTGTTTCAACAGAGGCGTATCGCCGCCGGTCGGTTTGAACAGGACGACGACTTTGTCCTCGGACAGAGAAGGATCTTGTTCTTTAAGATCTCCGTCTTCTGTTGGTGTTAAGGCGGAGGTGGACATTATTCTCTTTTCTTAAAAATGCAATTGGAGATGTGTTGTAACGACTTTTGGAAAAGAAGAATGGAGCAAAAGAAGAACGAGCGCGCTGGATATGTGTTGATGTTTCGTTCGAGTGAAATTCTTCTCTCTCTTAAATTACACACTTATTTTTATCATTTATGTTAATTATACTCTCTCTCTCTCTCTCTCTCTTCTCTCTCTCTCTCTCTCTTACTGCGCGGGCTTTGTACGATAGGTAGTATTATTATATATTATTTTACTTGTCGTCCAACGCGGCGACGCCCGGGAGCACCTTGCCTTCCAAGAGCTCCAAGGACGCGCCACCGCCGGTGGAGATGTGGGACATCTTGTCCGCCAAGCCAGCCTTTTCGACGGCGGCGACGGAGTCGCCACCACCGATGATGGTGATACCGTTCAAGTTGGCCAAAGTGTCCGCGATCGCAAAGGTACCCTTGGCGAAGGCGTCCATTTCAAACACGCCCATCGGACCGTTCCAGATGACAGACTTGCACTCGTTCAATTCCTTTTGGAAGGACGCGACGGAGTCCGGTCCGATGTCCAAACCCATCCAGCCATCCGGGATCGCGTCGACGGAGACAACCTTCGTGTTTGCATCCGCGGCGAACTTGTCCGCGACGACGACGTCAGTCGGCAAGAGCAACTTGACGCCCTTCTTTTCCGCTTCCGCCATCAAAGTCTTGGCGAGTTCAACCTTGTCGTCTTCAACCAAAGAGGCACCGACGGATTTGCCCAACGCCTTGTAGAAGGTGAAGATCATACCACCGCCCAAGATGACCTTGTCAGACTTGGCCAAGAGGGACTCGATGACGCCAATCTTGGAGGAGACCTTGGAGCCGCCGACGATGGCGCAAAACGGTCTCTCCGGGTTCTTGACGGCGCCGTCGAGGTAGTCCAACTCCTTTTGGAGCAAGAAACCGGCAACGTTCGTCTTGCAGGTGCCAGTGACACCAGCGGTGGAGGCGTGCGCTCTGTGCGCGGTACCGAAAGCATCGTTGACGAAGATTTCGGCGGAGCCAGCCAACTTCTTGGAGAACCCGGCGTCGTTGGCTTCTTCTTCCTTGTAGAATCGAGTGTTTTCCAACAAGCACACGGAGCCGTTGGACATGCCGGCGACAGCCTTCTCAACTTCCGGGCCGACGCAGTCGTCGATCTTGGTGACCGGGCAGGAGAGCAATTCGGACAATCTCGCGCCAACCGGGGTCAAGCGGAACTTGTCTTCCGGGCCAGACTTCGGTCTGCCAAAGTGAGAGCACGCCAACACCTTGGCGCCGTTCTTGACCAAGTATTCGATGGTCGGGACGGCGGCGCGGATGCGCGTGTCGTCGGTGATGTTCATGTCGCCGTCGAGCGGGACGTTGAAATCGCATCTGACGAGGACAGTCTTACCTGTTGTTATTATTGTTGTTGTTTTAGAAGAAGAAGCATTTTCGCGTCAGTACAAAATAATTATATTATTGTCGTTGTTCCAGGTGGTCCTTTTCCCTCCTCTCGAAGATATCATTTGCCACCTCATCTCTGATCCAAAATCAATAAAAACACATCCATCGCGCGCTTCTTTCCGCCGCTCTCGTGATGCTTTTTGTACCGCATTCATCATCATCATCATCTCTCGAATAGGACGACGATGAAGGTATTATTATTGTGAACATGACGCGTGAACACTTCTCGAGAGAAGACTCTTAAACTCGGATATATCATCGTGTCATTTCGGATATGACCTCCCCCCCATAACAGACGATGATGATTAATGCGGGCAAATGTGCGCGCGTTTAAATAAAAGAATACACGCGTGATGCGAACGGAAACGGAAAAGAAAAGACGCAAAACCAAACGCCCATCGCATTTCTCCGTGCAAAAATACAAGAAGAGAGATGAAAAAACGAAGAACGCAACGGCGTACGCGTTATTAAGCGTACCTTCCAAGTCACTTTTGCTTAAATCCCCGACCGATTTCTTCGCGGCCTCGACGCGTAAACTGCATCGTTGAATTTTCTTTGATTGTTTCTTCGACGAAACAGATTTCGCGACGACGTTCGCGCGGAACGCGATGGATTGTTGTTGAGCAAATGCAGACATATTTTATAAATGTGTGAGTGAAATGTGTTTGGGAACACGTGGGTGCGTTAAAAGTGGCGTTTTCCGCGAATAAATCATTTCATCTTTAATCATCATCGGGAAAGAGCTTAAAAATGT
>Ga0115555_1000691_pt1 | contig 23079 bp, 21 predicted proteins | sample COGITO_mtgs_1104_2_FD_87285 | JGI IMG/M metagenome (GOLD analysis project Ga0115555, IMG submission 87285) | Pelagic marine microbial communities from North Sea - COGITO_mtgs_110407 | ecosystem: Environmental > Aquatic > Marine > Epipelagic | place: Germany:Helgoland, sampling site Kabeltonne... | reverse complement strand
GGTACGCGAGCTGGGTTTAGAACGTCGTGAGACAGTTCGGTCCCTATCTGCCGTGGGCGTTGGAGATTTGAGAGGAGCTGCTCCTAGTACGAGAGGACCGGAGTGGACGAACCCCTGGTGTTCCGGTTGTCATACCAATGGCATTGCCGGGTAGCTACGTTCGGACGGGATAACCGCTGAAAGCATCTAAGCGGGAAGCCCCCCTCAAGATGAGATCTCCCTGGGACTTAAAGTCCCCTGAAGGGCCCTTGAAGACTACAAGGTTGATAGGCTGGGTGTGGAAGCACAGTAATGCGTGAAGCTAACCAGTACTAATTGCCCGTGAGGCTTGATCATATAATGCTCAAACAGTTTGTTGTGCACTATATAATTTAATACTTTAATCAGTTTTCCAGACGTGGGCGTGTTGTTAGATAACAGCGCACCCCAATAAATTGCCTGGCGGCAATAGCGAGCGTGAACCACCCGATCCCATTTCGAACTCGGAAGTGAAACCGTTTAGCGCCGATGATAGTGTGGGAGTTCCCATGTGAAAGTAGGTCACTGCCAGGCTCTTATTTTAAATAGATCCTCGACTGTATTTAGTCGAGGATTTTTTTTATCTGCTTTTTTAATATATAAAAAAACATCTCTCTTTTTGATATTGAATTGAATCAAACAGCGCTGAAAGTATTTAATTTATTCATATTGAAATCAGTATCAGGCACTAGCTCGATTTGCCTCTTTCAAGGCTTGTATTCATACATACAGAAGAATATCGTTCAGCTAAAACTACATGGTATTTGACTTGGATATATACTGATTTAATGCTGAAGGAAATCAGTTATAGAATGAAACTAAACCATAGGTTATTAAATTAAGCTCAATATATGATGTTAATCACATGAAAAGTTAATGATATATAATAATAATTAGTTTGTGAGTACAATCGCCAGTGTATTTGAATTGAGTTCAATATTATGTTTGTCAATTATGACTTTTTAACAAGTAAAATAATTACTCATGAATTATTTTTGACTTTCTTAGTTGCTTTTTTATTGAGTTTTGCAGTTTATGCGGAAGAAGAGAAAGTTGTTCATCTCATTGCAGATGAAAATATAAATAAGTATCTGGACAAGGTCTCTGAGATAGAAATGACTCGTGGTCCACATGATGAGGCTATTGTTGAAAATCTAGTTAGTTTGTCCAAGATATATAAAGATCAAGGCGAGCATATAAAAAGACTTGAGATCTTAAAACAAGCATTGCATATTCACCGAATTAATAATGGTCTGGAAAGCAGGGATCAGCTTTTGATAGTTGAGGAAATAATCTCTGCTAATACTACGCTAAAGAGTTGGATGGCGCTCGACGAAAACTACGAATATTATTATTGGGTAAATCGTCGTGTCCATGGAACTAACTCTCTAGATTTATTGCCAGCGTTAAATCGATTTATGGAATGGAAACTCGATGTTCTTAAAAGAGGACTATTTGGTCATCCAGCGATAATAAACCATCAAGCGACAGAGTTGTTGAGGAAGATTAGAAAAATTAGAAGTTTAAATAATATAGAAGACTCAAAGTAGTCTGTCTTTTTGAGCAAATATTCATTACCTTTTAAGTCGACGAGCTAAAGATTTGAGTATTGTGAGACGCTCTATCGTTGATGGGTGAGAAACATTAAAACCTGAGATGTTTGTTCTCTTAAATACTTTATACAAAGCTTCCTGTAATGCAACTGCTCCATCCGGGTTATAACCTGCTTCGACAGCCCATATTACTCCAAGATAATCAGCATCGCGTTCATTATCTCGGCTATATCTGGTATTAGCAGCAGAGAAGTCTTTTCCTTGAATAAGCGCTATATTCTTTTTGCTAATCTCGCCATGTTTCAACTTGATATGGGCCAACTCATGTCCTATGAGTGCGGCAGCCATATCAAGATTAGTGTCTAATATGTCTAGCATGGCAAAATTTATCCCAATAAAACTCTGTCCTTCTTCTGTAGTAAACACAAATGCGTTAGCCAATTGACCATCTACAATAATAACTTCTGCATTTATTTCAGTAGCTTCTACGACTCTACTCATAACTGCATATAAATAAACCATTTGTTTTGCGCTTACTATTTTCAATATACGGTCTTGTCCATTCCTTAATTTGATCTTCTCTACTGATGAGCGAGCAAGATCACTTATTCGCCAAGAATTTACGGGTGTTTCTGCATATACATTGATATTAAATATACAGAAGATGAATAGTAGCAAATGAATTAATTTGTTAGCCATTAGTTTATTAACTGTTTTAATTGAGCAGCCATCCCATCACAGGCATCAGATTGGACTCTTGCCAAGAATGGTATAGGTAATATCACGGCAGGCAGAAATGACGTGCCTTGTGTCTTTGTATAGATTTTTCCTGATATGGATAAATTCTTTAAATCCCATATCTTTGCTTCATAAATTGCTTCATCTTCCCAGGTAGCAAAGCCAAAACAACCCGCGGGCCCGCCTACGCATGATATTGCTCCGGACTTCTCAATAGTTTTAGTATTGCCTTGAATCCAAATAAAGTAATGTATATTGTAAGCTGCTAGCTTTTTAGAAACATTAGGATTTTGTATTAATTTATCAATTTTTTTTACATTCATTGGCGCTGTACTTGCTTCGAAATAAGGATACATGCTATCTATAAACTGTTGCTCTGGTATTACATTAAGCTTTCCTTTTCCAATAGATAATTGCTTTCCTACACAACTCACATAATCCAGTTCAGTTTCATGTTGATTGAGGTGTCTGCGGCCCAATAGCACAATGGATTCTTTATCATCTAACTGAATATTAGTGGCAAATTTATGTTCATCTATTGTAGTGACTGTATTACAGCCAACAATATTAAAAATTATAAAAGTAATTATTAAAATTCTACTGAAGAAAATAAACATTTCTAACGATCATTTAGACTTGGCATCAAGCCATTTTTTTATAATTGGATCAGATTGAAATGAAACAATAATCTTTGCCGCTAAATCTCTATATGCCTCATTTGTAGAGATAACTAAACCCTCTCTCTCATCTAATAAGAAATCAATTGACGTGTTGGGTTGTGACTTTCCATAACCAGTCAAATTTAAATCTGTAATGAATTCCCCGTCGGCTCCCTGAATACGGATAATATATTTTATCCATGTCTCGTGAACCTTTGTCTTCGTTTCATAGGGCAAAGCAAATTGTATGTCTTTTATTTCCGGAACAATTATGGCATTGTAGTTTTGATATTTAGCTTCATCTAGATTATCAATTACTTCTATATTACTAAACATAGAGGGCAGTACTTGGTCAAAGATTGCTATTTGTGATGGGCCAATGGTGATAGCCCAATTTCTTCTGTCGTCATTATTTTCTGAGTAGATATATTCGCGTAAAGATTTTTTATAGAAGATAGCAACATCGAGAGGTAATATTGTATCGATTGGCTGTGGTATATCCAGTTCGGTTTCCAATATCATGGATTGTTCACAAGCACTCAATAATAATAGACAACATAGAATAAAAAATGGTGATAATTTTTCCATCAATTAACACCAATAAAGGTGCCACCATTATTTTGACTAACTTCGCGCATTAATGTTGCATATCGTTGACTTGTGATCTGGAAATGTTCGGGTGCATTTGTGGGTATAGGAAACCCAACGCCATGAATGCGAATTTTTGTATTGCCTTTATTATCTTTTGGATTCAGTCTGTCGATAGTCTTCACAACATTAGTTATAGATTTACCAGTAAATTCATCACCAAAGACATAAATGCTTATTTTTTTATTTGGGTCAAAAAAAGCACCAATGGCTCGCGTAATCCCTTCAACTGGACTGCTATTGCTAAAGGTATTCCAAGAGCTAAGATTACTGATCATTGCGCGTCTTCGTTTCGGTGTATCTGGTATCCATTTGCCACGATATTGCGAATATAGGTAACTACCCATGTCACTCATAATTTGTAGGCCTTTTACATTTGGATAGACATCTAATGTCGTCGTAAGTTGTTGGATCATTTTCCCCCAGTTGACTTGGACCATGCTGCCGGAGGTGTCGACGATAAAGATAATATATTCGCTATCGACAGGGATACCGCCAACAAGTTTAGTATCGGCATTTTTAAGTGTAGCTAAAAGACGTTGCATTTCTTTAGTAAGAGATTGTTTCGCAGATTCAAATTGATTGGTAATACTGGATTGTACGGAAGAATGTTCTTGTAATTCACTTAATTGATTTTCTGCGGTATACTTTTGGCGATTTAAAAGAGCAATACTTTCTTCACGTGCAGAGAGTTGTTCTTTTGCATCATTTAAATCACGATTCAGGATATTGGTTTGCCCTCTCATCTCAAATAGTTGTTCTTGTAAGCTTCTAATCAAACCATTGTCAGACTTATCAGGAGGCATCTCGATACTTGTTGATGATGTGCCCGTATTAGTAATAACCAATAGAAGTATAATAGCACCAAAACCACAGGTAATGATGTCTAGGAATGACAAACTAAAAATTTCTGTATCGCGACGTTTTTTCATAATGATTATGGCCAATCTCTTGATGGACTCATAAACGATCCTTGAGTTGCACGAGATAATCGCCAAAAGGCAATCGCCGCATAGGGATCACCCTCGATTGGGGTCAAAATTACATTTATCGGAGTGCGCGCTGGTATTTTGTCGACTGCTTTATTAAAAATTTTTACTCTGTCTTTGCCAGATATAGTGGTTTTAGTTGAAGATTCTAAGCCCTGTGTTGGAAGACCATCAGTGATCAGATAAATATTGTCAGGTTTTGGATTAAGCTGGTTTGCTGCAATAAAGGCTTTTCCTAGATTTGTTCCATTCTCTGGAGCTAACTGATTAAGAGCCTTAAGTGCAGAGTCAAGTTGAGTTTTATCGCGTACGTCTAGCCACTGTCCTTTTGTGTTTGATACAAGCGCATTGGTCCTAGTATTAAAATGATAGATTTGAAATTGACTGTCTAGAGAGAATTTAGCACTTAACCATTCAACTATCTTGATTGTGTGTTGCCACTTTGTTGACTGTCGTTTGCGATCTTCCGACATGTTTCGGCGACGCAAAATATTAACTATGGTTTCATCAAGCATACTAGCCGAGCTATCAACTAATATTAATAGATGCTTCCCGCTCATTTTTAAGCCGGAGACATAAGCACGATCGCCATCACCTAGGAACTGACGTGATGCTTCACCAGTTTTCTCAAGTTTTTTTTCCAGATTATTTTTCTGCTGTTCCAGTTTTACTAGATCTGCTTTTAATGAATCGAGTTTAGTTTTATCGTTTGCAGTCAATAAAGCATTTTGTTGCTCATTTAGTGTATCGATCTTTTCTGTAATATTTCTAGCAAGTCCTTCGGTAATGATGACCTTTTTTTTAATCTCTTCTATAGTATTTTTAACTTCAACGAGATTTAATTGACCTACTCGTATTTCTTCTTCTAATAATGAAATTTCGGATTGAAAATCAGGAGTATCAATTGATTCAGGCGAAGTCATCTCACTATCAATATTATGTTTAATAATTAAAAACAATAAAACTGCAGCACCAAAGCCACAAGACATGATGTCAAGGAAAGATAAACTAAAAGGTGTAAGCTGACGCCGGATGCGAGCCATCTCGTTATGAGACCTTGATCAAGATAGTGTTTGTTTCTAATCCAGCTGCTTTAATGTTATCGCCAAGTTTGAGTGATTGGCTGTCTTTGACAATAACATTATTCAATGAAATATGAGTGTTGTTTTCAGCACTCAATAAAAACTGACCACCAATGAAACGAATAGAAAAACATGTATTTGATTTGAGAGATGCTTCAATTGTATTGTCGGTCGTAATGTAACAGTCTTGTTGCTTATTAAGTTTATAAGCGATGCCATCGAGAAGAACATGCGTAATACCTATTGTTGAACTGTTAGTTGTATCCGAATGATTTGAATTCTTCTTTACTTCATCAGTTGGTAATTCAGATAAATAATTTGAATCATTGTTTAGTAGCAGTGTTGAGTAGGCTTTTGCTGATGTGAACAATGCAAATTCATCAAGAAAATTGACATTAGATAAATTATCCTGAAAACCGGGCAACATGCTAAAACGATGACTTAGTAATAACGATTTAGTATCATCAATATTTTTATAGATTCCATCATAGATAGGAGAGAGTACTTCGAGAATAGCTTCGCGGCTAATATTCGCGCTATAAGTCCTACCCTTGTATTCAATATCCACTTTTGACATAGGTGATGTATTTAATTTGTTGAGGCAACTGGGTATATTTTCAAATAGCAATTGTTCTGATTCAGCATGGTGATGCGGATCAAAGCGAAATTGAGTGATAAATTCATTACTGATTAATTTCGCACATTCTTCATAGATGCCTAATAATCCTGCATCAGGTAACACATTTGTTGCTGTGACATTATGCTTATCGCCTGATTCTAATGTAGTTAGTACAGATTGATGTAATTGTATATCCAAATGAATATGCTCACCTCCCATCAAATTATTGATTGATGCGAGTAATGCGCTATCTATCAATTGAACTTCTGTAAAGTCAGCAGCTTTAAGCAGGCCGAGCAATAGGGCTAGCTGTTCCTGATTAAAACTGGCAGGAACAGCAATGATCCACTTTGCAGGTTTGCCAGTTTGTTCATAGATCTCAGCTAATTGCATATAGGCAAGGTCTGCATTATGTCGAATCTGATTCGATGTTGATTGAATAGTAACCTGACCAAGGCGATACCAATAGTCATCATGCGTATTACGCGGATAGATATATTTAATTTTCTCTGCCTGCATTCCAAAGGTAATTTTTTCATCTTTAATAACCGCGTAACCGGGGCTATTAAGTAATATCTGTTCGCCTTTGCCTACACGGATATTCGTGTCATTAAGATCAATGATCATATAAGACATTATGAATTAATTCCTTAAAGTGCCTTTAGATGGCGCAATAAACTGACATCACAATAACGTTGTGAGTCAAGTACTAGGCGCTCCTGCAATAGCTGGAGTTGATGCATCAAAAACATGATGAAAATACTGATAATTAATGCGACAAAGGTAGAGTTAAATGCGACACCAAGACTTAATGTTACACCGAGGATGTCTCCTTCAACCGCTTTATGTGCCTGTCCTAGTGCCTCACCTATGCCGCGAACGGTACCAATAAAACCAATGGAAGGTATGGCCCAAATAATATAGCGCACCATGGAAAGTTCTGAATCAAGCCGTTCAGATTCATGTACACAAATATCTTTTACCGTTGTTGCAACGTCTTGTATACTTTGAGTTGAGCCAAAACGTTGTAATCCAGACAGTAACGCCCTTGGTAATAAATACTCACGTTCAGTTTCATTTAGGTTTTGTATCGGTCTCGAATACTCGCGTGTATCTTCCGGTAAAAGGCTTGTTCCCGGGGAAATATCTATCAAAGTTCGTGATAATAAGGCGCGTTCTCTCAGAATTTTTTTCGCTTTAAGTCCCATTATTGCGAAGACCCATAGTGCTAAAATGAAGCATGCTTCTTGTTCGAAGTCTTTGAGTACAATATAGATAGAGCGTTCAATGTCTAATGTTTTTCCTGCAGCCTGTTGAGTCGCCTGTTGTTCAAGTATGGCATCTGCATTCGGATGAATAACAGTGACGTAAATCGTGTGTACGACAATTAGTGATAGAAATAGAGCAATCAGTTGAGAAAGAAATTCTGATAATGGATTTTGATTATTCATAATGATTTTTTCTTTTATATATCTACGGGAAAGGCAGCAGGGACATCTTGGGATAATGTTTCAGTGGGATCAAACGAATCTGGTGTATTTATGGTTGATCTCGGTGGTTTTTCTTTTTTAGTTTCAGTTTGTTCCTTATTTAGTGCCGTTGTCTCATCTTCATCATCCGCGGAGGCGATGACGAGAGATAATGATAGAAGTAGAGCTAATAATAAGATCTTGTCCATATGCTTTATTATATTATTCAAGATATCGAGCGATTCTAAAACCTACGTCTTCACGTGGTTTCTCATTATAATCTCTAAACGATAATCGTAATTCAGTAATAGTACCATGTGTCCACGATGCCCCCCGGACAACATGAAATTCACCACGTGTCGGACCTAGTGGATCGATATACGTTTTATTACTACTTGCTTTGACAGAGTAGTAATCATGCACCCATTCTGCAATATTACCACCCATATCATATAGTCCTTTTTGATTAGGGTCGAAGCTGCTTATGGGCGCTGCTACACTGAAACCGTCATTATAATTAGCGATAGTCTTTCCTAAGAAACTTGCAGCGCTACTATCCGCATAATTTCCGCTATTTTTGCCAGGCGGCATTTTGTTGCCCCATGGAAATTTTAAAAGCTTATCCTTGCTCATAGTTCTCGCCGCCCATGCCCATTCCGCTTCAGTTGGAAGGCGATAGCCATCTGCCGCAGAATCAATTCCACTCACTTTGTTGCTTGATATTTTATAAAAAGGTGTCAATGAATCTTGCTGGCTTAGCCAGTTGCAATATATTGCTGCATCATCCCAGCTTATATTTGCAACAGGCTGTTTACCATTGTTCAAACTATTTCCTTGAAGGAAGCCAGAGTTATGTTCACTTTTATATAAACGAAATTCATCGTTTGTGACTTCATTAACACCAATATAGAAGGCACGTTTTAATTCGATTTTTTGTTCAGACTCATTAGAACGTCGTCCAGGTTCCCGGCGTGATGCACCCATAATAAAGGCATATGGATAAAATAATTTAAGTTTTTGTCCGGCCTTACTAGTAATGATGGGCTTGATATTTTCAAGCTTTTGTTCTCGTAGTGATTTTAAAGTAACTTTTACATTTTGCCGTATACCAACAATAGGTGTGATGTTGCTATTGTAATCGACATAGCCTTTTTTACGAATGCTTATATTATTTTTTGTCGTTGGTAATGAGAGCGTTTTTCCAGATAGCTGAACGAGTTTGTTGTTGATGTAAATATGGGCATCTGATGGTATAAGATTGAACTCAACGTCAACCAGTTCGAATGGCATACTTATATTAATTCGTTTAATCTGTCCTGCCGCTACTTTTACATTGCGGGTCTTTGCGATAAAACCTTGTTTATATAGTCGAACAGAGGCAAGTTTTTCAGGGATTATCGCTGTTTCTAATGGTGTTTTGCCAACATAGTTGCCGTTGATAGTTACATTAGTACCACTTGGATCAGACTCAACATGTAATGTTGCATCAGCAGGTTTAAGTTGTATATTAGTAAAGGTGAGGTCCTTGCTGGCAACGACATTAATCGTCTTTTGCCATTCTTTAAAGCCAGGTTTCCTAACTTTAATATTGTATTTGCCTCCTAACAATTCGATCGTTGCCGGTGTACTCGCCAAGCGCTTATCATCAACGAGTATTTCTGCTGCTTCAGGGACTGTGGTAAATTCAATTTTTGCCCAAGCAGGGATCAGTTCTATATTCAGCTCTTGTGTTTTTTCTTTACCTTCAATTTCTATGTCTTGTCTATATGGAAAATAACGTTCAGTTTCAATTCGGATAGTATATCTACCTGCTTCAAGATCATTAATCGTTATGGGTGCAATGCCTTGTTTAATGTCATCCAATAAAACCATAGCTTGTTGAGCACTATCGACCTTGATTTGTAAATTGCCGGGTAGAGGTAATAGTGTAAAATTAAATTCCTGATTTTGTTTTTCGCTCACCTTAAATGTTTTATCGATTGACTGATAACCTTCGGCACTTATTTTTACATTATAGTCATTTTCTCTTAGTAGATAACGTTTCGCCAATATTAGTTTTAGTGGTGTATGAATTATAATATTGGCATAGTCGGGTTCGGTATAGATACGCACTGATTTACTACTGAACAAAAACCAAGTAGTGATGACAAGCAGAGGCAATATAAAAAATAGTATGAATTTTGAAAATAATGAGTGAGATTCAACTGCAACCGATTTTTTTGGTTTTGACGGTTCAAAGTTAGTGGGTTCTATATATGTCATAAGGCTAAATTATCTTATCTTATCTTCTGCAGCAACGCGGATAGTCTGTTGACTTGTATCTTGTGAAACTAAAAATTCGATTCGAACGTCACGATAACCATCACGTCTACCTACAACAATATATTTGCCAGGCCGCAGACTTAATTCCCTTGTTTCAAAGAATCCCATTTTGCCAACTTTGTATACAATTACATCAGTTAAATTATTGGATTGTAGTTGTATTTTTACAGGTGTCGCGCTTACCTGTAATAAATTTCCAAGCTCGGTTAACTGATTAATCAATACAGAGCCTTGTTTATTAAGTTGGCTAATTTTATTATGATATACTTTAGTTTCTGCGTGAATCTTTTCATCGCTCAGTCGTTCAGGGCGTGATAATATTTCGTTTAAGCGTTGGTTTATGGCTAAATTTTGCTCTGCGCGTAATTTACCTGACTGTGCTTCAGCAAGATTCTTCTCCAACTTCAATGCCTTACTGTAAAGTTCGATAGCTATTTGCCATTGTTCATCTTTTTCGCTTATTGCGGCTTTTTTTAAGATGTATGTAATATCAATCGTTGTCGCTTGATAGCTAGCTTGTTGTAAGGCGGTTTTTCCCGCAGAGGCATTAGGTTTGATTTTCAAGGCTTTGTTAAACTGTTTTAATGCATTGGTAAAGTCTTGTTGATCAAGTGCAGCATAGCCTGCTGACATGGAAGTATTAAATCGCTTTTCAGTTATTAATAGATTAGTGGCTTTTAGTCTTTGTTGAGCTATTTTTGTGTTAGGATCAAGTTCAAGAGCAGTCTGATATGCAGTCTTTGCTTCTGTCAAATGTCCCTCATTGAGCATCTCATTACCCCGCTCAATATGAAAAAATACTTCATTCAATTTTTGCGTACGTTCCAGGCCTAGTGCGGCTTGCCCCGATTCATCAATAAATAATGAGGCTGTTTTAAATGCTGCTAGTGCTAACATAAAATCACCAGTATCTAATGCATTTATTCCGCGGTCAATATTTTCCTGATAGACAGTTTTTATCTGTTCATATAAGGGATTGAAATCATCTAATGCTTGTTGATAAGCTTCATTAGCTTCAGCAAAATATTTTTTTTTGTAAAGTTCATCGCCAGTACTTGCATGGTTTATACCTTCCAAAAATTTCTCTCCACCCCAGAGTTCGGCATTATTTTCTTCGAGTGAACTTTGTTTTCCCAAAATCTCTTGTAAGTAGTTCTGTGCTTGTTTTCTAAGCGCGATATTGCGTGCTCGTTCTTCGGGGGATAATTTCTTAACAAGAGGATTACGAGAAGTAGTAGGTGTTTTGTAGCTGTCATTTATCGATACTTTTGATATCGCATCAACAGGTATATTGTCAGAAATAACGGATGCATTATTATTCTCTACCCAAGCAGGTAAAAAGAAAATAACAATGACCAAGCTGATTAACATAACTGTTAAGCCTAGCGTTATATTAATCATTTTTAGACTGATTTTAGTGGTGTTTGATTGTCTATCCTGGGTTTCAAACGCTCGGTTGAATGGTGCGGGCTTTATTTTTTTGAAACCATTTTCCGAATCATTATTTTTTTGCATGCTTATGACTAATCCTATTAAATACCACCTGTTTCAGCTAAGTAGATCTCACGGAGCACTTTTTGCCATTGTGCATATTGTTCATTTACTGTGCCAGTTAGTGTTACGGTACTTTCTTCAAGATTAACTGTATGTGGTTCGATTTCTGCGTCAAGTGATGCAGAAATTTCTTGTAATGCCTCTACATGAATCTTGGCTTCCTCACGTTTATTAACACCGCTCACTACGGCTGCTCCACCTGCGATAATACCAACTTGTCCGGCAGCGCGGGATATTGCAGAGCTGCTTCCTTGAGCAAGGATACCTCCTAAAACAGCTAATGCACCACCCACTAGGCGTGTTGTTGCTTGTGAATTTACTTCACGCAGAGCTTCGCCTTCTTCGTAAGAAGCGCGACGCCATTCAAGATAAGGTTCTTCCATTTGACGATTAAAATTCGCGTAATAATCCTGCAGGGTATCTACAAATAAATGATCTCGTTCACGTATTGTATCTATACGCTGTAACAAAGGGTCATTTTTAGCTGGTAAGCGTTGTATGATTAAACGTCCTTTGCTATCTTTTTTGATGTAATCATTAAAGACTTCGGGTGAAAAGCGCTTTGCAAATTGTAACTGTGAAATTGTTCTGATGTTTATGATTTGATTAGGACTTAGTTTTTTATAATACAGCAACATGTCATTTGCAATTTCATCATATAAATTCTGAAAGGGTTCTCTTTTACTTGAATTTCCATCGTAAGCATATTTACTGATCTCTTGCTTATACCGTTTGCTATACCATTTACCATTACTTGCATCATTGAGGGTTATATCAAGCTCAAGCACGGCCCCATCGGATTTTATTATCTTACCATCGACCCAGATATCCATTTCACTCTGTTTGTTAGGAATGACGCGTACCACACCCCAATTACCACTACTCTGAATAGTCTCCATAAGTTTAAAGGGCATATAATTCGCTTCTGCTTCAAGTATTTTAGTGTAGCCACTAACCTCTTCTCTTGTATTGTCGGTTATATTAGGATCAAAGATATTAATCCCTACATCGAGTAATAATTCTTCCGGGGTTGCCGCATCTGTAATTAATATGGGACTTGTTTGTGTCGACCTGATCGTAGTGGTATTGCATCCAGCTAACAATAAGAATACATTAACTATGAATAATATAAGTTTTAGTTTCTTCATTACGTCTACCTGTGTTAAGTGCCACTTTTATATTTTCTATACTCATTCCAAAGCTTTTCTCTGAGGATGGGCTCTCTCTCTTTTTGTGCAGCTTCACGTAATTGTCTTGCAATCACATCATCTCCCTTACTATTTACTAAGTCAGGCGGAGTATTTACATTTGTATTTTTACTGGGGTATGTGTTTTGACCGGCACTATGTTTTGAACTCTTACTATTATTTTGTGAACTATAGTCACCTGTAGCAATAGCATCGAAATCATCAAGACCTTCAAAGCTTTCTCCGCTAGCAGCTTCACTACCGCCACTATTTTGAGGCTCACCTTGTTCTTTTTGTGTCTCGTTAAGAAACTCACGTTCACGAAGTAATAATCTGTCAAAGTCCGCAAATCGCTCATCAAGTTGTTGTGTGAATCGTAGAGCTTGTTCTTCGCTAGTTAAATTTGTTGAAACGTCAGCGTTTGCCGTATTTTTATTTACGTCGGTACTATTTTCAGTTTCGTTATTTTTAGAACCACCAGAGGATATACTCTGATGAGATGTCTTTTCAGCAGTTGAAGCAGTATTGCTTGAGTTCTTTTGTTCAGAGTTCAAAACAGATCTCTCATCTGAGGTTACAGGGATCGTCTTGCACGCGGTTAACAAAAAAACAGAAACAACAATAAAAGTAGTTTTTATAGATCTCATCATATGGTGAAAGCACAATATAAATAATTATTATTCTAAGTCTTAATTCTGAATAAGACAGAAGTTGATACATATTATGACACAATGATCAACGCCTTGTTCCACTCTCAGCGCCGGTGTTTACTGCTGAAGTGGAAATAAGGCGGTGTAATTCAAATTTTCAAACATTTCTGTTCGTTTTAAAGAAAAGACTTAATAAATTATCAGTTGTCTTACGATTTCTGTATGAGCTAATACTTCAGTAATCTCATCATGTATGGAGGATTTGATTGCTTCATTTAATACAGGATTATCACGAGTTAGAACGATAACTGTGGCAGGATGGACGAAGAGATCTTTTGTGTGGTAGCACTCACCAGAGGCTTTTGGGAGAGCACCATCGTGATGATAATCTTTTTCTAACTTTTCAAGTGAAATTTCTTGTAGACTATTTTTTAGCATTAATGTCTTAGCTAGATATTTATCACATTGTGGCAATCGATATTGAGCACTATCAATCACATTTTCAGATAATTCTAATAGTGTAATTGCCTGTTTTCTGATGTCGGCACTGGTACCATTACTGAGATTACTAACCAATTTTTTAGCTTCTATTTCATATTCAGTTAATAAACCGGCTGTAATTGAGAGACGTTGACGCATTTGATCACTGGAAACCTCGGTACGATCAATGTTGTTGATCTCGTTTTCACTCATTATGGTACTTGCACAGACTAATATACTCATTATCAGCATTGAGAAAAAAAGAATAAGTTTCTTAAAGTTCATAGGCTTACCGCTATTTTTATAAATATAGTTAATCATAATCATAATCATTTAGATTATAAAAGGAAAGTCAATATTGACACGCTAGAAGAAATCATTTGATTATTTCATTTCCTGGATGTGATGCTATTCACAAACTGTGTTTTTTCTAACTTGATATTTTTTTGTGCAAATGTGGCATAGATGACTTATCTCCGGCTCTCATATATTTTTTTTCACTGCCCGTGGCTGTCACATTTTCATAAACACCGTCATCTCGCTTTACTAATTTAGTGAATCCATTTTCCTTGAGTCTTGAGTTCCCCGTGGGGAAACTGATAGCGACAGGTCTTATGATCAACCTGACTGGCGCCGACACATCAGTATCTCCAAGTGGAATCTGAGCTGTAAAACATATCTCTCCCCACGTTTTTAATTTATCATTTATACCATGATGAACCTCTACAGTTTCACCATTCTCTTCACAGAAATAATCATAGGAAGGCATCAGATTTTTTTACACCTGTTTGTAACTACATATATTATAGTTGAATTTTTTACTAGAGAATATGGTCTTATTTTAGCTATAAGTATATCCATTACATTAAGATGTTTATTATTCCCACTCTAGTTCATTAAAGGCTCGTGAAACATTTGTTGGATGTTGCGAATCATGGAGTAACCAGCCAGAGAGATTTTCACTGTCAACATTCTCCGCTGCCTCATTGATAAACTGACCTTCCTCTATAGAATTACGAGTTTCATTAAGTAATCGATGTAAATAATCTCGTTGTTGTTTAATTGCTATAGTCATTGATTCGGCAACATTACCATGACCTGGTATCACTAATTCAACTTTGAGGTTAAATAGCTCTTTCATTACTTTTACCCATCCAATCAAACTCCCAGTTAAGGATGGAATTCGTTCACGAAAGATTAAGTCACCTGCCCATAGTGTACTAGTTCTGTTATCCATAATAGTTAAATCGCTATGACTATGAGATACAGGAAAAGGTGTCAATGTTATGATGCGATCTCCTAAATCTAGTTGTGTAGGTTTATCAATTAATACATTTGGGCCAATTATTGAGGAAGCACTTGGGTTTGGACCTAGATCATTTTTAAACTGCTCCAAAAAAAAATTTCGATTTCGCTCAACTTCAATGCCAAGATTTTCATGACCAATAAACTCAGGATTATCTAAAACAAATGCTTTGTTACCTAATATATGATCAAAATGGACATGCGTATTAATCACATAGCATATAGGCTTGTCTGATATTGATTTGATTTTCTTGAGTAATTTCATTCCAATATCAATTGAACCGCCAGTGTCAACAACAGCAATACATCTGTTGCCGATAATAAACCCAATATTAGCAATATCGTCATGATGCTTATCATCTACTGAAACATGGACACCTTTATGCAAGTAGTTGCCTTCAGCGACTTCAACAATATTAAAATCATCGTTTACATCGGAAGCAATAACAAGATGAGTTAAGCTTAATAAAGTAATTAGAATGAGATATTTCATTATATTTATCTCCTGACCAAGCTGGAATTAGTTTAGTTTTTCTATCAAAGCAGTTTTTATTTAAAATATTTTTGCGGTTAATGTAGCACCTTGAAACTGAGAAAACTTTTATACTAAATCGATAGAAGCTTTGAATATTTTTTAGAATCAATTCTTGTTAAAAAATTGTCATGTGTCGGATTTTTAAAACTAGCAGCAATTTTTCTAAGTCGGGCTCACTAAAAGAATAATAATTTATTTTTGCAGTTTTAGTGCTAATTAATTTCTAAAATTCTTGTAACTTAACTAAGTATAAATTGTCTTTCTGAACCGATATATTTGCATCATCAATAACCCAATTTGACTTTTTAATAAACTTGATTTAATCCTCCAGAATAAACGCTGTATTGTAGATGTCAATTTTTTTGATGACTAGAATACGATTATTTGTAATTTCATTGTTGCTGAATGAGATAATATGGACTAGTGTTGTTAGCACGTCTATCGTTTTGAAAATTAATATAGACATTAATACAGGGAGGATTTATGTTTGAATACGATCAGAAAATAGTCAATTACCTACTTAATGAAAACAACGATTTTAAAAGGTTATTTGAAAAACATAATGTTTTAAAAAGTACTGTCAAAGATGCGAATGAGAACAATATAAAAGTTAATCGATTTAGTCTGGAAGGGCTTAAGAAAGAAAAACTGTTCCTGAAAGATAAAATGTCTATTATGATAGAAAATTATAAGCAAAATATAGCGTAATAATACTTAGAATAACTTCGCAAAATACTATTTTTAGTGAAGGTTCTATGTTTATCCGCATAAGTCCTACATGCCTGAGATAGTTGTCTTGATTGATCTTGGAAGTAAGTTATGTTGTATGTGTATTAAGTTGCAGACAATTAACCTCAACATGTTCTGATAAGATTTTCAAAATAAAAGGCCAATACCAATTACTAAAAGCATACTGGCAAGTATAGTCCGCATGATTTTATCAGGAAGAAAAGTACCAAAATGACTTCCCAAGTAAATCCCTGGTAAGGAACCAATAAGTAAACTGCCTAATAATAAATAGTCCACAGTACCAATATATGCATGGCCTAGACCTGCAATGCCTGTAATTGGTATTGCATGAGCAAGGTCAGTGGCTACTATTTGAATTGCTTTGAGACGAGGATAAAGAAAAAATAAAAACGCAGCACCAATGACGCCGGCACCTACCGAAGATAAGGTGACGAGAACCCCAATTAAAACGCCAGCAAAAACAGTGACAGGTTTACGATATTTTTGGTGAAGTACTTTTAATGCTTCAAGCTTTTCTTTTTGACTGAATTTCTGTAATTGATTTCTTGTTAACAAAAAAATCGCTGTTAATATCAAGGCGACACTCAATGTAGACATGATTAATTTGTCATAATTGATTCCTGATGCGTCAAGATACTGAATAACAAATATTGAGCATGTTGAAGCTGGTATGCTACCAAAAGAAAGTAAAACGACTATTGGCCATTGAATGTTTCCGTGCTTGTGGTGGACGAAAACACCGCCTGACTTCGTGATTGCTGCATAGAGTAAATCAGTTCCTACTGCTACGGCAGGTTTTATGCCAAAGCCAAGCACAAGAATTGGAGTCATGAGGGAACCGCCACCAACGCCAGTCATCCCCACGATAAAACCGACTAGAAATCCTGTTATTGTATATGAAAAATCCATAAGTCTTTGTAATTTATGCTCGATCTGATTTCGATTATTAAATGATGACGTAATCTACAGCCTGATTAGTATTCTGAAAAGATGTTATTGTGTATATTCTTACGATTCTATCGTATATTCATGCAGAAATAATCAAAGTGCAGTAACTAAAAATATATCTGGAGATTGTAAATAGTGGCCTGAATATATCTTCTACAATTGAAAGCCTGTTTATCCATAACGCCGAATCAGCGGCTAAGTATAGATGGTCGAGTAAATTTTGGATATTTAAATACTTCAACATGATGAAAAAATAGTTGAGCTCAATAATCTTAAGCTTTGCGTGTTATTAATAATATGACTAGTGGGATTTTTAATAAGATTGAATATGTCACAAGATACAGATGCTTTTTTAATGATAAGAGCTATATTTCGCCTTCACATATCAAGAATTTTATAGAAAGTTTTTCATACACATCATAACATCTGATGATAGAATAAGAATTAGCAGGTATGTAAGAACACTTACAAAAAAACGTTATATTTTTTATCGTAACCCTAACCTAAGTAGTAGGATTAATTGTCAGTTTAATTATGGCGTTTTGATATCTTTTGAACAGGAGAGTCATTTGTTATTTGGGAGATGTAGTCCACATTCTTTCTGAGTCGATTCTTCCCACCACCAACGACCTTCACGTTCATGTTGATTTGGTAATATTGGACGAGTACAAGGTTCACAACCTATACTTTTATACCCTTGTTCATGTAGGGGATTAAAAGGAATCTCATTACTCCGTATATATTCCCAAACTTCAATCGAGGTCCAGTTTGCGAGCGGATTAAACTTATAAATCGTTTTATCTTTATCTGAAAACGCAGCATCTTTTTCTATCACAGTGACCTTCTTTCGTGTATCCAGGCTTTGGTCCTTACGTTGCCCTGTTATCCAAGCATCTAAATTCGATAAGTGTCGACGTAATGGAATAACTTTGCGAATATTACAGCATTCCTTATGACCATCTTCATAAAAGCTATATAGACCTTTCGAGCGTACTAAGTCTTGTAAAGTTATAGTATCTGGTGAGAGCAATTCTAATGGTATGTTGTAATGTGTACGCACTTTTTCAATAAAGCGATAGGTCTCAGCATGTAATCGCCCTGTGTCAAGTGAAAACACTCTTACATCTGGATTGATTTTTGTAGCCAAATCAACTAAGACTACATCTTCAGCACCGCTGAAAGATATTGCTATATCTTCAAAATTTTCAAAAGCTAATTTAATAACGGCAGCGGGAGACCTGTTGTTATATTCATCAGCTAGTAGGTCTGGATTAAATTCCTTTTTTCTCATCGCATTATAGTCACATATTTATTAAAATTTGATTTTGAGTCATTGAGTTTATCAGAAAGACTCGCATGGGATATAGAGTAAGTCTTTATATTTATGGTCCATTTTCATATGATATTTCAATTTCACCATCTAAAATCATGATTTTCTTTGAATGTTTAACAATATGCATACTAATCGATTATTGGTTTGCTAGACTGTTTTGAATTTGGGTAAACGACTGAAGACAATATAAAAGAATCGTAAAATTTAATTAAAGTTTTTTCTATCTCTTAAATAGAGTAGGAATAAAAAAATAAAATGTATATCTTATCGTAGTAAGTTTTTTTAGAAAATCTGACTCTCAAGATATTTAGCTGGGAGAGAAGTACCATGAGAAGATAGATCAGTTAGATATAAAGTGTCAGTATCGTTTATTTCAATTATTAAATGAGTCCGCGAAATATCTCTTAACTTTGCATTCATCCTAACGTCGCTTCTACTATCCCGACCAATCATATTTTTACCTACTTTCAAATCACAACTCCGCCCAGAATCATCAATAAATTTGATACCTGAATTATCAGATACTATCTTACATTGATTATTCGACAATAAGATTAAAATATCTTTACCAGTCTTCATATGTATAGTGACATATTCTCCTTTTATCATTTTTTCCATTTCAGCATAATGGCATACATCAGGGGTTGGTTTAAGGTCTTTATTTATTTCTTTTTTTGCATCTTTATAAGCATTGTGAGGATTAGTGCTATTTGATGAAACGGTTGTTCTGATATATTTTTTCTTTTCAAGGTAGAGATGCTTGATGATTTCCTGTCGAGACGAGAGGTATTGCATATATTTCACAAGAGCGATGCGTCGAAACTCATTTAAATCGTCATCTCCATGACGTAATGCACTAACGATTAAACGCCAATTATGGTCTTGCGAAAAAATTTGGGCATCTATTTCACGTAGAGCGCGACCGATGCTACTAGGCTCTTCAATTGATTTTGATAGGATAGAAACAAAGCGTCTCTCAACGTCCTTAATAGATCTTGCTTCATTCTTCAATTCATCAAGTGAACATTTTACCATTCCAGTTATTTTCTTTGAAGGCACGGACGTTCGACCAGCCAGACTAAACTCAAAATCTGCCAGGGAGTTTAATGTTAGATTTTGCTCGCCGATAGTGAGTTCAATAGGTTTAGTGAAAAATTTATTCAACATCTTGTTTTTAATTTATTACTAATTGTTAGTTTCAAGAAATATCGTAAATTTTAACTACCAAATTTAAAAAAAATAGTGAACTAGTTCACATTTTGCATTTATATTAAATAACATAGTTAACTCTTTTTGAATATTTCGTGAGGTGTTCATTTTGTTATGGTCAGGAAATGGAATCATTGACAAACCAAATCAACCTAGATGTCTTTCTAGCATATTTAATAACCTTATAGAAGAGGAAATATGACTTCGAGTGGTTACAATTGATGATAGTTACGAATTATTAATTTTTGTGGCGAACCATCAAACATAATGATCTTTTCCTAATGAGCGCTAAAAGAATGATATTCATCTTTCATTTGATTAAATACAACTTCCTTTTGACTATTCATACATTATTTTTTTATTTCAGATAGGTATAACCTATCCAATTAAAGATTTATATTTTTTAACAAGAGAAATAAATTGTTTGTCTTTCAATTGAATTGCATGTGTGCAGATGGTAAGTTTATATACCATTTTTATTAGCTATTCCATAACATCTATAGTGATTAAAGTTTCAGTATATGATTTGTTAAATTTAGTGTTATGTCTTCATATAAGTATACCAATTAGGTAGGTATCATGAATCTATTTTTTGAGTTTTTTATATGTTGTTCTGTTTCAGGAACAAAAAATTAGCTGTGATAATCAAGACAGTCAATGATTAAATAATATTATGCTATAGGGAGAGTGAAGGTTCCTTGTTTTGAAAGATATTTCGGGAGATAAAATCAAATTTAGGTTCGACATAGGATAGGGAATTGTTATTATCTCGAAGTACTAGATAAGTAATTGGGAATTCTCTCAATTGCAATATTATCTCAAATGCTTATGTTGTAAATTAGATAGATTATTTTCGTCTAGTATCGAAATAGTGTCTTGATATTTTTGAAAGAACTCAAATCATCCTTGAATCGATTGAACATAATAATTTACCGTGGAGAAACCGGATATTAATATTGTTAATAAATGTAAAGCTATAGCCATGTGGCAATATGACTGTTGATTAATCAGATCATTATGAAATAGATTATCAATTAGTAGGTGTGCGATAATATTATTAAAGTATCTGAATTTAAAGTATTGCGGTGGATTATATGTATACGACTCTAATCAGTGAAGATAGGCTAATAAAAAAATATAATAATCCTGATTGGATTATTTTTGATGCTCGTTACGATTTAAGGAATAAAAATGCAGGTAAAAAAGCTTTTATCCAAGGTCATATTCCTGGCGCAATCTATGTCGACTTACATGATGACTTAAGTAAACCACCTTCAACGAATAATGGTCGACATCCATTGCCTACGTTCACAACCATAAATGCATTGTTTTCAGAACTAGGTATTCATCCTCATATGCAGGTAGTCATATATGACAATAGTGAAGGTTCAATAGCCGCTAGAATGTGGTGGATGATGAAATATATGCAACATGAAAAAGTTGCTGTTCTCGATGGTGGTTGGCAATCTTGGATTATTGCTAATCGACCGATAAATCAAGATGTCATGGCACGAGTGGCTGGTAAATTTAAAAAAAGTCCATCGTATAGTAATGTCATTAACATAGATGAACTCGACAAATGTGAATTAATAATTGATTCTAGGCATCCTAAACGTTATAGAGGTGAAATTGAACCGATTGATAAAGTGGCGGGACATATTCCTGGAGCGATTAATCGTTTTTGGAAGAACAATCTGACAGAAAAAGGTATGTTCAAGTCAAAGGAAGCCCTCAAGCAAGAGTTTCAACACATGCTGGCGAGTACTAGGTCTGAGGATGCTGTCTTCTATTGTGGTTCAGGAGTAACTGCTTGTCATAATTTACTAGCAGCAGCACATGCTGGTCTAAACTTACCAAAGCTATATGCTGGGTCATGGAGTGAGTGGAGTAGTCATCCGGAAAAGCCTGTTGCTACTAAAATATGAACTTACACCACTATATTGTAGTAAGTAAACTATTTTAGTCTATTACGAATAAACCTATATTAGGAAATATGTGAATAACTTTGAGTTTTCCAAAATGGATAAAATATCCAGATCAATTCTAAAAATAGGGCTATTTGTGGTGTGTTCGTATAGCAATGCAGAACAGGATTCAATTGCTGTGGTGATAGATGCCAACGTCGAATTTTCAGATAGTGCAACTGTATTGAGTGATGTCATTGAAAGAACTGAGTCGATGATCTATGGAGATCTTGATGGAATTCTAGTTACAGAGGAAGAATTCGAAATAAAAGCGGAGGTTATAATAACTAATGATCCTATAGCAGACTCGGATGAATATTTAGATAGTGTAACTATACTGAGTGATGTCATTGAAAGAACTGAGTCGATGATCTATGGAGAGCTTGATGGAACTCTAGTTGGAGAGGAAGAATTCGAAATAGAAGCGGAGGTTATATTAACTGATGATACTATTTTTGCAGTAGATAAGTCGGATAGTATTAATGTAGATGCTTTAATTGAATCCTCGAATAGTGCAATTTTACTGGATGATGTTATTAAAAGAACTGAATCGATGATCTATGGAGATCTTGATGGATATTCTGAAACTGTTCAAATTACCTCTGCTATAGAAGAAACATTATTTTCTCCACCTAGAACTGAAGTTCCACTTCAATCGTTAGATGAGCAAGAACAAATAGTTCCAATGATCATGGTTGCTGTAGCAATCGTATTAATTATTACACTATTAGCTATACTTATTACATTTTTGCGGCGTAATCGTAATTTAAAAGCGGTCATAACTGAGGCTGCATATGAAGCGCATGTAGATGTGGATTTAGATGAAGATACAATCATCAAAGAATTACATATCGACAATGAAGGTTCGGACGAACCAGAGTTTACATTAGATGTCGATGAAGATGGCTCTGAAGATGAGACCGTAATATCGGATACGAGCGATGAAGATGGCTCTGAAGATGAGACCGTAATATCGGATATGAGCGATGAAGATGGCTCTGAAGATGAGACAGTAATATCGGACATGAGCGATGAAGATGGCTCTGAAGATGAGACAGTAATATCGG
>Ga0115555_1000689_pt1 | contig 23112 bp, 26 predicted proteins | sample COGITO_mtgs_1104_2_FD_87285 | JGI IMG/M metagenome (GOLD analysis project Ga0115555, IMG submission 87285) | Pelagic marine microbial communities from North Sea - COGITO_mtgs_110407 | ecosystem: Environmental > Aquatic > Marine > Epipelagic | place: Germany:Helgoland, sampling site Kabeltonne... | reverse complement strand
TTCACAATCCAACGATATATGAATGCGCATTTTCCGGGTAGTAAAAAAAAATTGAAATGAAATGAGTGAATAATATATAAGTAAATTAAAAAGAAATGACATCTAAAAAAATGATGACAACAGCGTTGGAGCAAAGCTATTTGGAATTTGGGCGGATGCTGGTGGAGTCATTGTCGTCAAAGTATGGCTTTGATAATACCGAAGCGCTGGACCATCTCTCAATGAACGTGAAAGTAGAAGAAGTGAAACGCGCATCGAAATCCAAAAAAGAGAAGACGATTGTTCCCTCAATACCATTGCCTTTCTGCAACAAGATAATGGAAGGATGCTGCATGGGAATCCGCCCGAATCAGGGACTGTATACCCAATGCCATCAAACGCCAATGAAAGAAAGTGAATACTGCAAAACCTGCAATAAACACGCCGAAACAAACGAATCAAAAAAACCCAAGAACGGAAATATTAAAGATCGTCTAGATAAAACAGATTGGCGTAGTCCAGACGGTAAAACACCAACCATTTATGGAAACGTAATGAAGAAACTAAATATTACACGCGAAAAAGCAGATGAAGAAGCATCAAAAATGGATTGGATAATTCCAGAAAATGAATATGAAAGTAAAAAAAAGAAAGCCGGGCGCCCTAAGTCCCCTGCAACATCAGACACAGATGATGAGAAACCGAAGAAAAAACGCGGACGCCCCGCAAAAAAAGAAAAAAAGAATTACGTTACGAAAAGTAATCAAGGTGATTCTCTAATAGCCGATATTATGAGTAAACTTAATCTTAATGATGACTCTTCTGATGATGATAATGAAAACCAATCGGACGACGAATTGTCATCACAGCCAGATATGATGGATGCTATAATTTCTGAACCGATTCAAGATGATGACACACCAGAATGTGATGAATTTGATTTTAATGGAACAAAATATTACAAAGACAAAAAAACAAATGAACTATATAAACACGGAAACGAAGATGATGCTGAACTAATAGGTATATTTAATGAAGAAAAACAATGTATTGAACCAATAGAGAACGAAGAAGAAGAATAGATGCGCAGAGAGAAAAAGGTAAGTAAAAGTAGAAAAGACCCAATAGGGGTCTTTTCTACTGATATTTTTATTACCCATTTCTTGTTTTATCACTCATTTCTCGTTTAAATACTAAATGCTAAAAAATAGCATATAAACTTCAAAAAAAAAGTTTTTTTTGAAGTTTATAGACTTAATCGGTCTTAGATGTTATAGTTCTATTACTTACAAGTCTTCCCAGCTGTCAGGAACATCCTCGTCGACATTTACTGAATAAGGACCCACAGTATCTATATTATTAGTATTGGTAACACATAGACGCTCTGTTGCGTTTTGTCTGATAAGTTTAGGCGGAGAAGGTGGAGTGCCAAGAGGTCCCCAGTTGTTAGTATGGTTATCATTAGGAATGTTAATAGTGAGTGGCTTCGGGTTCTCTTGAAAAGTAAGACTTGAAATGCTTTTTTTCGAAATCTTAATTTTCTCGTTAATTTTCTGGTATTCTTGATATAATTTTTGAATTTTTTTGCCTTTTTTTCCGCTAACATAGTTAGCGTGGTTATATTGTAGTGTTTCTGAAATTTTGATATGGCAGTCGTATTGGTCCCATTGAATAGTGAAATGATGATGAACAGATTGAATGATAGACAGGATATTTTGTTCAATAGTTTCTTTCTCCTTTTCGAGATTAGAGAGAATATTGGTTTGATGATTTACACCCCTCTTGTGATGAGTGACAGCAGAGATAATTTGAACAGGTGGTTTAACCAATAGAATGGAGCGCCATATTTTTTTAATACCACTGCGTGTAGTCTGTTTGACGACCTTTTTGTTGTAGAAGAAGTCGGGATTTGTGAAGAACCATATGAAGAAACACACAGCAATATTAATGTGATTCATAAGGTAAACATATGATTCCGAATCCATGTGTTTCTCCATAAACATTTGCACAAATACAAATATGCGCTCCATATCTTGGGTTGTTTTGGGGAGCGCATCACTTTGTCGCATAGTGTAAATCCACATGGATTCTTGATCGTTATCGACCTTAATCGCAGATGAATTGATATTCTTGAAAACATCAACCATATCTCCGTTTTCAGCGTGAATACGATTGAACGCATCCATGAGGAGGAATGGTACATGCGTCTTAGGTTCCTTCGCGGTAGTATTGTAGAATATATTGGCGGTGTGGTCCCTGTTGCCAATTTTTCCACCCCAGAACGTCGTGAGCTTCCTGAACGTGTTGGGCAGGTACTGTCCGTAGTCGTTGGAGTATGTCCACCCGGTGCTTCGTGAAGCCATGATGTCGTCTGTTGTTTGATTCGCTTGTTGCTTCTGAGAATTGTTTGTATTGTGTGTATAGTATATCTCCAAAAAGCATTTCAATTTTATTTCATATGTGGATGGGTCGTTAAAAAAGTTTTTGAAGTTTATAGACTTAAACGGTCTTAAATGTTATATTATATAAATTAACTCGATGCGAATTTAAGCGATATCTTTGTCGTACCAGTCTTTAACCTTTTCCATTAGGATTTTACCGTTTGCAGTGATTAGCCATCGAATGTGATTTTCTACTGCTACACGACCTGCTAGTGTGCCATCGTTTTTACTTACAAGTGTAACAGCCTGGCGTCTAAAATAGCCCGTCCCCTCTTGTGCGGTGGGCGTGGCAACATATTCGGCCCACCCTTCGACAATTCCATCTAGCTGATATAGAGGCAGCTTACTCTGTTTCTTGGGTTTAGGTGCGAACTCTTCGCGACAGAACGGGCATGTGTTGTTGACGCGCGAGTGCTGTGCGAAGCAGTCGGGACACAGCTCGTGTCCACACACCAGAGTGACGCGACCGTTCATATCTTCCATGCAGATGGAACACGATGGTGTGGGTTCGTCGTCGCGATTGGAGAGTGCTGCCCGACTCTGCAGCTCCTTGTTCCTTGCTGTTTCCGTCGAAAGCTTCAACATAAGCGATGCGATGGTGGACTCGTACACGTCCTTGACGGCTTGCTTGTGTTGGCGAGTTCTTCCGTCAGGGTTTTCAAATCGCACTTGCGCCATACGACGAGCGAACGCGAGCTGGTCCGATGACATGATGGTTGCTTGTTGCTTGCTTGTTGCTTGTTGGTTGGTTGTATACTCACACCATATTGTCACATCTCGTTTCAATTTTTTTTCGGTGTTTCTCGGCCTTTTGTGACACCCATATCTTGCTTCAACGTCAACTTCAACTTCAACGTCAACGTCAACTTCAACGTCAACTTCAACTTCAACGTCAACGTCAACTTCAACGTCAACTTCAACTTCAACGTCAACGTCAACTTCAACGTCAACTTCAACGTCAACTTCAACTTCAACGTCAACTTCAACTTCAACTTCAACGTCAACTTCAACTTCAACTTCAACGTCAACTTCAACGTGACGTCACACAAAACACCGAGAAACACCGAAAAAAAATTGAAACGAGATGTGACAATATGGTGAGAGCATACAACCAACCAACAAGCAAGCAACAAGCAAGCATACAACAAGCGACTATGATGGCTGACATGTCACTCTACCCGAACGCGACTGAGCCGACTGCGCCACGCTTCCAAGTGGGTGAGCTGGTGTATACACGCAGCTCACAGTCAGAGTCAACCATTGAACCGGCAGTATTCGGTGTCATTATCGAGTGTCCTGAGGTAGGCACTGTTGTGCAGGATTCTGAAACCATCGCTAAAAGCTGGCAGCGTGAATGGGATGGCGTTGAGAACCCAACCGAAGAGGCAGTTATGGACCAGCCTGGCTCTGGTTCTGTCTGGTTCCTACCCGACAATGAGCGTAAGTACTTCGTCAAGTGGGTGAACAAGGAGACGTATCCGGTAAATACACAGCCTACTGAGTTTCGACCTATGATGACGAATGGTGAGCCAACATTCAACATATCGCTACACTTCGAGGATAGCCTGTATAAGGCACCAAACTTTATCGCTAAACTTCGTAGTAAAGTTGCTCAGCGTAAGGAGGTGGAAGACGTGCTAGCGGAACGCCTCAACATCGACGACTGTTCCACACAAGGTATCGCATGTATTGTTATGAAGTATTAGGTGGGTAGTAACATAAACAACACCAACAACGTGTATAAACTGCTAAACTCTGTATAACGCAGAGGTAAAGAAGTCCTAACAGGGCTTTTTTGCCGGCCAAAAACCCCTCGATTTGCCCTCCTCGAAAAAAAATTGAAATGAAAATTGACAATATACAGATAGCACACAATCAACAACAACAACAAGCAATAAGCAACAATCAATAAGCAACCAACAACGATGAACTACACTGTTACCCTGACTACGCCGATGGAGAGGGCGCTCAAGGCATGCACTACGGAGTTCGGAGTTGAGGTGGTGAAGGCACTGGCTGAGAAGTACTCGTTCGACGAAGACGAGGCGCTCTTGTTCCTTGAGCTGAACAACACCAAGGTTGTTCGCAAGGAGCCGAAGGCCAAGAAGGAGCCGAAGGCCAAGAAGGAGCCGAAGGCCAAGAAGGAGCCTAAGCCTAAGAAGGAGCCTAAACCTAAGATGGTCACCCCATGCATGCCTCTTCCGTTCTGCGGAGTTGTCATGGATGATTGGTGCAAGGGTATCCGCACTAACCACGACCTGTTCACACAGTGCACTATGGCTCCAAAGAATGGTGGATTCTACTGCACCACGTGCGCCGCGCAATGTGAGTCAAATGAGACCGACAAACCTACGCATGGTGATATCCGTGACCGTATGGAACAAGGTCACGAATGGCGTAGTCCGGTTGGTAAACAGCCTATGAACTATGGCAATGTGATGCAGAAGAAGAACATCGAAAAGGATGCCGCCATTACCGAAGCAACCGCTTTCGGATGGGTAATCGCTGAGGAACAGTTCGAAGTTAAGGCGCGCAAGTCAGGGCGTCCTAAGTCACCGGCCTCCTCCGACGACGAGGAAGAGAAGCCTAAGAAGGAGAAAAAGGTGAAGAAGGAGCTTACTGACGAAGAAAAGGCGGAGAAGAAGCGCGTGGCTGCTGAGAAACGCAAGGCCAACGCAGCCAAGAAGAAGGCGGAAAAGGAGGCGACTGAGGTCTCGAATCCGGTTCCATTGGAGGATGAACTTGAGGAGGAGCTAGTCTTGTCTTCCCAGGAGGAGGAGTAAACGTAAGTAGAAAAGGCAGCATCATAAAGGCAGCATCATAAAGGCAGCATAAAGGCAGCAGCATAAAGACGACATCATAAAGGTAAGTATATATAGGCGGGGTAATAACCCTTTTTTATTTGTATTAAACCAACGTGATAATAGTAGTATATAATTTTACGTATTTAATATTTTATGATAGCACTGACGTCGTGTACAACAGTTTGAAATGTCAACACCGTCATCATGTAGTACTTTAATAACCCAGTCTAAATTTACCGACGAACAAATAAAGGTAAGTTCATTGAACAGGCTTCGGCGCGAAGGATACCATAGGTCGTTAAAGAATGCCATTGACAATGAACCATAACACTTGGTTTTAATAGTGTCAACACGAATAGGACCCCATCCCCATACCCAATGTTGTGGTATATGTGTTTTTTGCTGTTTGTAATTTCCTGACTCGTTATTTCCTCGCCACGCCGTTTTTGAAAAGTATGCGTTTAAATTAATATTTCTACAGTAACGAAGTGAGTTTTCGTTGATTGAATTGCGTCGCAACGCATTTACATCATCAACTCTTGTGTCCGTTATATATTTAACAAATATTTTCACTCTACCCATTGTGACATTGCCGTTGTATTTTGAAGAGGTTGGTATGTGCGATACACTACACGGGTCGTTTTTGTTATGACATTCTTGACTAATATCATATATGTTTATACCCGGATGATTGTTGATATATTCATTGTCTTCTTCGAAAGTTGAAAAGTATGGTTGTCTAGGCAGAGGTAATTGTTCCCAGCGCTCCCATTGTTTTCGTAGTTTTTCGCGTTGATTAAAAACACTTACGATTTCTGTTTTAGAAGCGTGACGACACGAAGCAGTAAATATGAATATATAAGATATAAGTTCATCCGGTAATGTGTGTAATCTCTCTACAAATACTTCATATTCCTTTTTTATAATATATTTTTTATTTTTCTGTATCTTTTTAACCATCATATCTAACTCCATCTTTTGTTTGTAAATTGTGACAAGTTCTCGATCTAGTTTCGAAATAGACATTTCATTAGAAGTCGAATTATTAGTGACTCGTAACTTTCTGCGTATTTTACGTCCATGTATCTTCGCGTTTGTATGTTTAGATGAGCTCATGATATTCAGATTAATACTGTGGTTCTACTACGATAAAAGTATTCAATTTTATTTTAAAATAAAATTGAATACTTTTATCGTAGTATCTATAAGAAAACAATAACAATGTCAACACAATTTGAGAAGCCTAATGCTGTGTATGTTGAACTAACAAATCTTAAAAATAATAAAGAGTTGAATGGGACGTTGGTTGAGGTATTGGAATATTATAAAGAAATGGATAGATTCATAGTAAAACTATATAATGGAACAATGGCAAAAGTAAAAATAGAAAATATAGTATATATAGAAGAAAATCTCTCTACATTTGATACGCCAAGAGTGTTTCACATAGGCAAAGCACCTCCTAGAAATAGAAATAGAAATAGAAATAGAAGGAGGAAAATGAAGAAACATGAAAAAAACATAGAAGGCGAAGAATGTAATATATGTATGGATGTTATGATAGGAGAAGTAAAATTAAAATGTGGACATAAAATGTGCCCCGACTGTTTTGCACGACATTCACGAAAGAATAATACTTGTCCGTTTTGTCGTGATGTATTCTGTCCAAAACTAGAAGGAAAAGCAAGAATATCAGAACAATTGGGCGAGGAGATGGTGCGAGAAGTAGTAGATGAATATTATGATACAGATGAAGAAGATGAGATAAATACAAAATTAAATGATCTATTGGAATTAAATACGAACGAAAAAGTAAGAATTAATATGGCTAAGATAGATATTAAATCAACTATATATGCTCATATGACAGAAACAGCACGTTCAATGTATGAATATATAGAAGAATGGTATGATGAGAATGAATAAATTATTAAACATAGAGAGAAAATATAATAAAATGTACAAAGGTAACAAACCACACTATTTTGCTAGTCATTTATTAAAAAATTGATTTAAGTTCAAACCATATATAGTGTCGTATAATTAGCTTAAAGGTACACTACTATAGTATAGTATAAGCTCACCGTAGCTCAGTCTGGAAGAGCAGTTGACTGTAATGGGAAAACAATTGTTATCAATTGGTCGCCGGTTCAAATCCGGTCGGTGAGATAAGCATCGTTGGCCGAGTGGTCTAAGGCGCGGCACTTAAGATGCCGTATCTTCGGATGCGTGGGTTCGAACCCCACACGATGCAAACCAAGTTCGCGTAGCTCAGTTGGTTAGAGCGTCCGTCTTATGAGCGGAATGTCGAGAGTTCAAGCCTCTCCGTGAACACATTAGCACCGTTGGCCGAGTGGTCTAAGGCGCCACACTTAAGATGTGGTATCTTCGGATGCGTGGGTTCGAACCCCACACGGTGCACATATGGTCGCATAGCTCAGTTGGTTAGAGCACCAGTCTTATGAGCTGGGGGTCGGGAGTTCAAGCCTCCCTGCGACCAAATGCCGCAATAGCTCAGTCGGTAGAGCGCATGCCTTTTATTTTTTTATTAAAAGAAAGTATGTGGTCGGGGGTTCGAGCCCCCCTTGTGGTGATAAAAATAAATAAAAATTATATATTAATATGGTAAAAAATAAAACAAGGAAATGTAACATACGCTGTGCTGATATAAGGTGTGGTGAACATTTAAATAAATGCTCCCCTGTATACTGTTATCCTGGTGGTTCAAAGAGTTGGACAAAATGTAATATGAAAAACTGGAAGGGAAATTATAAAAAGTATAAAAAGTATTGTAAAAAGGAAAAATGTCCAAGTAAAACAAGAAATAAAAATAAAAAATATCAGGTTTTAGCAAAAACATTACACAAAAAAATGCCATATATATGGCGTTTTTTAACTCCAAAAACAAGAAAGAAAATGATATTATTGGCAAAAAAACCATTAAAAGAAATAAATATACAAAAGTTTAAATACCCAGATAATTAAATATATAATATATAGCAGATTAACAGAGAGATATTGTTCTCATCATCTGCCCTTGTGGCGCAATGGATAGCGCATCGGACTTCTAATCCGGGGGTTGCGAGTTCGAGTCTCGCCAAGGGTGCTTTCCGCATTAGTCCAGGTGGTTAGGATAGCTGGCTTTCATCCAGTCGACACGGGTTCGAGTCCCGTATGCGGAAAAATAGCAATAAAATAATAAAATAAGATAATAAGGTCTTATAGTGTAGTGGTATCACTGAGGACTTTGAATCCTCCAACCCGGGTTCGATCCCCGGTAGGACCTGATATTAACTCGTTAATATTGAGTAATAAAAAATGTAAAATACTTAATAATGAAAGAAATAGAAATAGCCCCGTATAGTGAAACTAAATATTTGATGACATCATCTTTTTTTTTATGTTACCAAGTTATTATGCGTATAGTATTAACGAACGAACCATATCATTATTGTTGTGTATGACAAGTATTATATCAGCTAATTACTGGCGTAAGTGTACATATTCAACAAGGCGAAATTTAGATTTAGTAATGTCGAAAATTATGTTAGCAATATTTTCATATAAAATGACAAATGACGTTACGAGACTAAATTATATGATAATAATGTATCCATCAACGTTAGTAATAATATATAATTACAATAAATCAAAAAATTTACAAATTGTTAGAAATGGTAAATGGTATATATATCATATGTCTAACCACATGATAATGTCTGTTACTCAATTTATAATGTTACATGGAGCTAAATATACAGAAGGAACAAACGATAAACGATTCGTCATTACAGCAATGACCTTATTATATTTATTGTTTATATACCCTACATTTTTACAAGCAATAAAAGAAGGGAAATATTATAAAATATTGGATTTAAAATATTTATTCTTGAAAACTTAATAATACTCATTTATCACTATGTTACTCATTTCTCATTCTGTCACTCATTTCTTTATCTAATATCTAGTATACAATGTGAAAATTACATATACTAACAAATAAAGTATAAATCTATATCATATAGTATAAATCTATATCATATAGTATAAATCTATATCATATAGATAAACTAATGATTATTTAATTAAAGAGAGAATTATAAATCCAATTAATCCAAATAAAATATAATATGTTATTTTGTTAACAGTAGTTATTAAATACTTATTAACATATAACTCACTTAGACCGAATGAAAAAATATAAATAAATAGCCACGCAATTTGATTCATATTGTAAGAATTTTTCATTATATATTATAGGTATATAAATACATATTGAAATCAGAATATATATTAGCAATAGATACGATGAGTTACGAACCTTTTTATGAATCACAAGGCCCCACTCAAAATGAAGTAATTTGTTACATAAATAATACGTGGATATGTAAACAGTTAAATCTTAGTGAAAATACTTTCGAAGAAACGCAGAAAATGAAGAATAAATATAATACAACATTTGATGCAATTAGGTTAAATAATCCTGAATGGAAGAATATACTAGACGATATCATCGAAGAAGAAATTCTAAAAGGCAAGGGTGATATTGGTTTCGGTTCTTATCGTGGGTATCAAACGTTTCTTCACAACCAAATTACAAAGAATGTAGAAGAACGTGTAATTAGAGAGATGTGGCAATATTATTATCTTGGTAAAAAAATTAAAGTTTTGCAAAGAACGTGGATTCATAATAAATTTGCACCTGGTGGAACTGGTTATAACGAGACAATGTATGAATTCAATGAATTGAAAAACAGGTAATAGTGATAATAAACAAGCAAATAATATATATATTTTTATCACCCATTTATTGTTTTGTCACCCATTTCTCATTAATATTATATATGCACATTACATAATACTAATCAAATACTAGTTAAATATACTAGCCATCCTATCCGTTTAAACGGATAGGATGGCTAGTATATTTAACCCAATACGTAAATCAGCATCTTTAATAGTCGAATAGGTATATATATTTACACACTGACACCGAACCAATAATTATACAATAAAGTAATAAAACAAAACTGTCATAATAATCACGTTTATAGAATAATGGTTATGGTCTTCAATATCTTTCCAATCGTATTTTGTTCCCATAAGAATATCATAAATGTCAATACCATAATTTGTCTTTGTGTCAATGTGATGATCTCTGTGAACAGTTGGCTCAATGTACGTATAATTAATAATATGACACGAAGCGTAAAGCAAACCCCAAAAATAGAACATTCGCGGGTCCATCGATTTATATATATATCTTATAAACACGTTGAGTCCACCTAGAAGTGTAAAATTTGCAATTGCTTCTATTAGCTGGTATTTAGGTCGTTTGTTTATATTGGAATCGTGGTGGTATATAGTGTGAAAATCTAAAAACCAGGTAATTTTGTGTATACAATTATCCACAATAGGGATATTTTTAAAAATAAGTGAAGAATCGTCGTATGCCTTAGTATAATGTAATGAATGAAATATTATATGGATTAAATATGAAAAGAATGCACTATATATTAGAGATAACACCATAATAAAATAGTTACACTTATTCGTTTTTTTATAATGTAAGATAAAAATACAAACACACAAAATAATATAAAATAGATAATTTATTGAAATATACTTGTTTACTGCTTCGACCTGTTCCTCATACGATACACCTTTTCTTGTAAATGACTCCTCAACCTCCTTAGAAGTCTCAACCTCCTTAGAAGTCTCAACCTCCTTAGAAGTCTCAACCTCCTTAGAAGCCTCAACCTCCTTAGAAGTCTCAACCTCCTTAGAAGCCTCAACCTCCTTAGAAGCCTCAACCTCCTTAGAAGTATTTGCATCCAGAAGTTCTTCATCGGTAGAAGGATGCTTATTTATCAAATGTTCCATGTATAAATATATAAATATATCGTTTTTTTAAAATAAAAAAACGATATATTTATATAATGTTAATATCAAAATCTTGTAAAATAAATGTTATAGATGCATTAGAGTATTTATGTAGAAGAACCGGTATTTCTGAATATTCTCTAGGAATTATTATTAGAAGCTATCATTACTCGGTACCTGCCGGAATACTACTCATTATGAGTATATGTAGTAAAGAAACTTTTATTTTGTTATTAATATTCTATATATTAATTATAATATTATATTTATTATTTGACGGATGTATTATTAGTATGTTAGAGAATCGACTATGTAAAGATAATTTTAATGTTATAGATCCATTTATAGAATTAAACGGACTAGCAGTAGACAGCGAAATAAGAAAAATGTACACCCAACGTATTTCAATAATCTACACATCTTTGATATTTTTAATTTTCTATATTAGGTTTATATTAAAGGTATAATAGAGACGTATTTTGGAAGTATTGTCAATAATTAACATAATAGGACCGCCGATATATCTCTCTAATAATTAAATTACTATATCAAATAACAAATTAAAAACAAATCCAAGTTTAATACAAAATACAAATGTGTGGTATAATTGGAATACTTAAAAATAATACAGTAAATACAAAGCAATTAATCGACCATATTATAAACGGTTTAACCCGCCTTCAGAACCGTGGATACGATTCCTGTGGAATAGGTCTTATTGCAGATGTTCCAATTGTCCATAAATACTCGTCAATTAACACAAATAATTCACTAGATTTACTAACCGAAAAACTCGAAACATTAGCAGATAATACATCAAATCAGTACCATATAGCACTAGGACACAATCGTTGGGCAACACATGGACCAAAAACAGACGAAAACGCCCATCCGCATATATCTTATGATAATAAATTTATTGTAGTTCATAATGGGATTATAGAGAACTATCAACAATTAAAAGAATCTCTCCGTAAAACAAACCCATCTATAATTTATAATTCACAAACTGATACAGAAGTAATCGCCCACCTATTATCTTATCATTATGAACAACCAAACACCAACACAATACAATCGATTAAATCAACAATAGATATTTTGAGAGGTACGTATGGGTTAGTAATAGTTAATTGTAGCGAGCCAAACAAAATGTATTGTGTAAGGAATGGTTCTCCTCTATTAGTCGGAAAGACAGACAAACTATGTATGGTTACGTCTGAACAAAGTGGATTTAATAATCAAGTAAATACATATATCACATTAGAGAACGACGATATATGTACAATCTCTCTAACCGAAAAAAAGGCACCAACAATAGCAACGACAAATTCATATGATGAGAACAACATAACAATCCAACTTAGCCAAAACATGACACCAGAACCATACGCTCACTGGACAATAAAAGAAATATACGAACAACCCACGGCCATTCAAAATAGCATTAATATGGGAGGCAGAATCAAAACGGATAGTGAAGTAAAACTAGGTGGTTTAGATGAGAAGTGCAAACTATTGAAGCTGCAAAATATTCGCCACATAATTTTACTGGGGTGTGGGTCATCGTATAACGCAGCCCAATATGGAGCATATTATTTTAAAATGCTCTGCAACTTTGAAACAGTCCAAGTATTTGATGGAGCCGAATTATCACTATTAGATTTACCAAAACACAAGACCCATCCAATGACGCAATCAAGCGCTCATAAAAACAACGAACTATCAATAGGTTTTATTTTAATATCACAATCTGGCGAGACCAAAGATCTATATCGTTGTATAGAACTATTAAAAGAGTATGGTCAATCACAGCCAGTATCACATTTAGAAACAACCCATATTGTAACGATAGGAGTAGTGAATGTAGTAGATTCCTTAATAGCACGCGAAGTGGATTGTGGTGTATATTGTAATTCTGGACAAGAAATAGGCGTAGCTTCTACAAAATCTTTCACATCACAAGTAGTGTGTCTATCATTAATAGCATTATGGTTCTCTCAATTGCATAACATAAATAAAAAACTACGCCAAAAGGTATTAACATCATTGCAGAATCTATCCAATGATTATACGATAACGCTAAACCAATCATCGAGCAAGGTACAAACAATAGCCACTTCATTATTAGAGAAAACCACCAATATGTTTATATTAGGTAAGGGAACAGACCAATGCATAGCCAGTGAAAGTTCTCTAAAAATAAAAGAAATAAGCTATATTCACACCGAAAGTTATTCGGCAAGCTCTCTAAAACACGGCCCATTTGCATTATTAGATAACAATTTCCCAGTAATATTGCTTAATTGTCAACAAGAACACAATACAAAAATAATTAATTGTTACGAAGAAATAAAATCCCGCAATTCACCAATAATCCACATATACAACCAAAACAACCAAAACAACCAAAACAACCAAAACAACCAAAACAACCAAAACAACATAAAAGTTACAAATAACAAATATTACGGTAGTCTTATAGCATTAATTCCATTGCAATTATTATCATATTATCTCTCTATTAATAGAAATATAAACCCAGACAAACCAAAAAACTTAGCCAAAGTAGTAACAGTTGAATAATAAATCGAAGACGTAAATATTGTAAAATACAAATATAAATACAATATTTACCTAACATAATGATATAATCACATAATTACATCACATAATTACATCACATAAATTGTATGACATAAATTTAATTAACACACATAGAGTAGAAAACTCTGTCACGTAAGTAACTAACAAATAATAGAGAAAACAGAATTATATCTCCAAAGCGAACACCCTTACCCTTTTTACCAAAAACATTCGAAACAATATTGACGGAAAAAACAGCTAATGTTAAAAGCGAAAGGAAAGTAAAGATATTGAAGATGAAGCAATAATCCTTACCTAAACCTGAAAATAAAATATCCGGAATTTGATTGAATTGATTCATTATATATTATCTAAATAAAAAATTGTAAAAAATTGTAAAAATTGTAAAAAAATGTATATCATTTAATCCGTGCTGATAAATGCGAACTAAATATTAAACGTTAGTTAGTATTATTATTTTTTTGCCTACTATACAATTTGCGACCACCAGTATATCCATACGTTCCTCTAGAATCATCACCGCAAGTCTGTTTCACACTTGTGGTAGCATGTTTCTTAATAGGTTCTTCAACCATATCTAATATTAATTTATCTATCAAATTATAAATAATTGTAGCCTCCTTATCAAAACGATTATTCGACATATCGTTCATATGTATCTTTATTTAAATTATAATATTATTTTAAGATAGCCCAATAATTCAACGATTACTTCGTCCAAATGTTCCAGGCGCATCATCCCCCCTCGATTGTTTAACTTTTGTAACACCATTCTTATTTATCTCAATTCGTTTATCTACTAAATCGTTGACTATTTTTTCAAATTCAGATGAACTATCATAAGGATTATATCTGTTGTCGATTATCTTACCACGCGACTTACTACGTGACCTACCACGCGACTTACTACGTGACCTACCACGCGACTTACTACGTGACTTACTACGTGACTTAGTGTGCGACTTAGTGTGCGACGACCTACCACGCGACGACCTACCACGCGACTTACTCTTCGTGTTACTACGCGTCCGGGTTTTTCCCTTATTATTAGCCCTAATATGACGAATTGCATAACTATGCATAACACCTCTGGTTGCTTCACTTGTCTCGGGTTTACTCTGTTTAACATAGTTTGCTTGTTTTCTTCTAGTAGAGTTAGCCCGAACGACAGGCGTACCCATATTTTTATCCATCAAACTATTATATAAGTCATCAATGTTAATTTTACCTTTACTGTTTTTACCTTTACTGTTTTTTCTAGTAGTATTTCCACCTCTTAATTTCATTATAATAACTACTGAGAGAAATAATTAACAAAACCCAATAATACTATAAAATCTTTAATAATACTATAATAATACTATAATGATAAAACAAGGATTAAAAACTTTATATTCAATTGGTTATTATGGACCCATAATATTACTAACGACTTTAATATTAATTATTATAAAGACCCAAATAACAAACCTAACAACAGTAACGAATCACATTCTTTACATTATTTTAATGAATACATTTGCAGCTGAATTAAACGGTGTATTAAAAAATATAATAAAACAACCAAGACCAAAAAAATCGATAAAAATAAATAGACAGGATGTGAGGCATAGTAAATCATACGGAATGCCATCAGGTAACGCACAATTAGTTGTAACAAATTTAGTATATTTATCATTATTTGCAAAAAATAATGTCATCACGGGAATATCATCGTGTATAGCATTATTAACATTATATCAGCGGTACGTATTTCGAATGCACACGCTTTCACAATTAGCATGTGGGTCCATAGTTGGTTACCTAATTGGTTACATATTTTTTAGGGCATATTTATGTATATTTAAAAATGATATCGAATCAACAAATGATCAACCCAGCAACAAAGGTAACTAATTAAACTTATGATAACCATTATTCAAACCAGGATAGTCATTGAAATAATCCACACGACATGATGGTCTACTGCGTTGTTCGTCGGTAGAATAGTATTCATATGGAACACCACAATGCGCGCATCTTTTTGTCTCACAAAAATAGCAACATAAATTACCCATAATATTAATATTAATAATATTTTAAATCCATTAAAGTGTATCATGTCCCACAATTTGCCTTATTTATGCTTTATATTATATACTATTTAACTCAATATATGCGAAGAATGTATTTAAAGTGAGCCCACTACTATATATTGGGTAGCAGACAGCAAACAAAATAAAAAAATTAATAAATTATATTAATAAAAAATGTTACCAGCAAACAGGTAAACGTGTGGGTCAAGGTCATCGTGTAGGTCAAGGTAAACGTGTGGGTCATCGAGAAGGGTCTTCGGGGTCACAGAAAATATTCGTATAGTGCTGAAAGCACGATGCTCATTGAGAGTATTTTCACGCGAAAGATTGCGCACACGAATTGTGAAGACGCAACAATTAGCAAATTAATAAAAGAAATAAAATGAGCATATCAAGGTTGATACCAGCATAAATCCAATTGGTAATCTTTTATTAATGACCAATCAGCTTTACTAATAAGTAAAGCAATATAAAATGTTTTTTTAAAATTAATTTTAAATCAACATAACTAGTTGATATTATTATTGCACGATTAGCTATCGTTAAAAATATTAACCAAAAAATCCACAGTGGTATTATAGGTATCAAACAGCAAACAAAATCAAACTAAAAAAGGAGTAGCGAAAAAAAACATAATTATAATAAATATATGATAATTTAAATATGATTATTAAAATAGAACTATCGGTGTGCTATACATAAATGAATAGTTTTAAAGAGTAAGACATATAATATGTCATATATTGTGGAGGAGGCGAGGCATAATTTATGTTGGTGTGCCCTGTTAGCTCAGTTGGTTAGAGCGCCCGACTGTTAATCGGGATGTCATTGGTTCAAGTCCAATACGGGGCGTATGATAAATAAAAATAAAATAATAATTAGCATTGAATATATTTGAATATATTTGAATACTAATTATTAAAACCCTTAGCGTAAATCACCGTAAAAAAATTAACAAAAAAAGTACAAACTTTCTGCCCATATGTTTTTGGATTAATTGTATACAAAAACAATTTCCGCGCAATACTATTATATTTTGTGTTTAAATATTTAAAACATACCACCAACAAAAACGGCATCCATTCAGGATATAAAATGTAATGTAATTTTAAAACATATCTTTTTTGTGTTTCTAATTGTTCACCATAAATAAAATGTAAATCTCTATTGTAATCATGTCCAATAAACTCCCCCATTTTACAAGCAATATTTTTACCCTTAATATTTGTTTTTATTTCAGTTTCATTGTAGATAGTAACAATACATCTTATTAGTGTTAAAAAAGGAATAAATCCAAAAGGGCCGTCAATATGATTTTCTTGAAAAACTGCATCTGAACCAGCATCTGAACCAAGACCACGCATTCGCGAAGAATATAATTCATTCATTTCACAAACATACATTAAACGATAGTTTGAATCAACCCCATTAAACGATAATAAATATTTTATTAAATTTTCAGAACATCTAATTTTTTTAATAATGTTTTTAATATAGTTATTACAATCATTTTCAAAGGCGTGACTACTAGTTATTAAATGAGTATTTTGTTTGTCAAAATATTGTTTCAAAATATTGATATCATTATGTAAATTAGGTTCTAAATAATTATTCATTATATACAAACATACACACAAATATTTACAAACATATACACAAATATTTAAAGATATAAAACATATTAATATTAATCATAACATATGGAAACAAAACACCACCAAAGCAAGATTTTATGTGACGATTACGTCGAACTCAACAATATATTTAACACAACAGATTGGTCGCTAACAACAAATGAATTAAATAAAATAACATATACATCACACCATAATGAGTTTGAAGAATTTACGATAAGCATTTTAGATAACAAAATAGAGGTTTCAATTCCAATGCCAAATAGCGAAGTATTATATAGAACCACATTATACAGCAAAGAAGAGGTCATTGAATATTTACAAAAACATTTGGATAATCTAAACACTAGCGACGACGATAACAGCGACGACGATAACAGCGACGACGATAACAGCGACAATTAAAAAATATAAATTATATTTATATTATAATGTCATCCCTGGAATACAAAAAGGAATTAATAAATAATTTAACAAAAAATATAGAAAACTTTTTATTCCAATATACAAAAAACAACGCATTAAGTGGATACATAGTGACAATGATCCATTGGTTAGTAATGTTTGTACTATACTTGTATATATTATTAGGCGATGTCAATATAATATTCTATATGTGTTGCATATTTCTATTGTTAACATATATACTGCACCTCTATTTTTCAGGTTGTGTATTAATTCGAATAGAACGCCAACTTTGGAATACCGATAAGTGGTGGGGAATCTGGACAATATTTTTCCTGTTTATTCAAAAATTAGGGATTCCAATAACAAAAACAGTAACAAAATATACATACACAATGTGGAGTATATTTTTATCAATAGTAATTTTATTAAAAATATCATTACATAAATTATTACATAAATTATTACATAAATTAATCAAAAATAAAAAATTTTAAAAATAAAAAACTGCCGAAATACAACAACCAGTTTTTTATTTTTATAGTTTTCATTTTTATAGTTTTCATTTTTTCATTTTTATAGTTTTCATTTTTTCATTTTTATAGTTTTCATTTTTTCATTTTTTAGAATTCATCATCGTCTTCATCCGAGTCACACATATCAGCCCAGCTCATATTAGGAGTAAACTTACGCTTTCCGAGAATATGTTCATCGCTCTTAGCAAGTACCAGTGGTTCCGGTTCGACAACCTCAACCTTCACCTTCTTTTGTGGCATAACCAATGGAGGCGGTGTTCCAAGAGGCGGTGGAGGTTCGACAACCTCAACCTTCACCTTCTTTTGTGGCATAACCAATGGAGGCGGTGTTCCAAGAGGCGGTAGCACAGAAGATGCGTGACTCTTTTTAATCTGCTTATTCTTGTTCGCTAGGATAGGACAACGGGTAACCGTGTGTCCTTTCGCATGACAATACCTGCACTCAATAGAGAGCAAGTATGGGCAGACCACCACACCGCTAGGTCCAGGGCGGTCGCGCAGCCAGTGGGACGTATATTCCTTCTCGCTCTTCCCCGCCTTGAAGCACATGTTGCAGAACGTCATATTGTATTGCGATTGTTTCGTAATCTTCTTTTGTTTGTGTGCTATGATATATATGTCAAATCTCATTTCAATTTTTTTTCAATCTGTCAAAATATCAAAATCCGTGAAATGAAAAAAATAAAATATAATAAATAAAATTGAATTTATTTTCCTTCAAAAAAGCTATATAACAAAACAAAACAAAACAAAACAGAGATAAAAATGAACTCGTTGGATTTCACCAGGTTTGGAACGTTATTGGAACGTTCCAATATGGATGACAAACCACACCAAAGCGAAGGTGTCCGTTGGTGTTTATCCAGAGAAACCGACAATGAGCACACAATCCGCGGAGGAATAATGGCCGACGAAATGGGTCTTGGTAAGACGATTCAGATGTTAGGAGTCATAGTATGTAATATTAAGAAACACACACTAATAGTCCTACCGAAGGCCCTATTAAATCAATGGATAAAATCAATACGCGAAACATTCAATCATGAACCGCTTTTGTATCACGGTCAATGTGTGAATGAAATTACCGAAGAAATGTTATCAAACGAACCAATCGTCGTGTCAACCTACGGAATGCTTGATACCGAAAAAAATAATAACCTCCTTCATAAAATAAAGTGGAATCGAATCATATTTGACGAAGCCCATCATCTTCGCAATAAAAAAACGAAGAAGCTGAAAGGCGCTCAAAAACTGAAAGAATCTAACACTAAATGCATCATGTGGTTTGTGACAGGCACTCCAATACAAAATCGTCTATCAGACCTGCACAGCCTTTATAAAGTACTCGGAATACCCAAAGACGAATATAAAAATCCCAAGAACCACAACAATCTAATTAAAAAGTATCTTATTAAACGAATGAAAAAAGAAATAAAACTAAACATACCCGAAACAAGTGAGCAAACAATATATATAGACTGGGAAAACGAAGCGGAGCGCGACGTGGCAGAAGAACTGCATGCGTATTCGGTGACTCAATCAAAAATACCAAACGCCGAAAAATGCAAATTCACCAATCCTTATGAGAAACCAATGCTTCCATTCACAATGTTTGCCAAACAATTATGTGTGTGTCCAAAAGCATTTCAACCCCACGTAACAAATCTGCTAAGAAAAGACAAAGAGGACGATGAAAAAACACTTACAAATATGCTGGTAAACACGGGCAATAGCAAGATGGACACAGTAATAAGGACAATACTAAAACGAAAAAACAATCGTAAAAAGCTAGTGTTTTGTCAATTTAGGTCGGAAATAAACACAATCAAAGAGGCACTAAAATCAAACGGAGTAACAGTCGATGTAGTAGACGGTTCAACATCGAGAAAAAGACGGAATGAAATCCTTGAAAACCAGGACAAGCCACAAAATCAAGACCCCAATTACACATTGATTCTGCAAATCCAGGTAGGTTGTGAAGGACTAAATCTACAATCATTTAGCGAAGTATATTTTGTAAGTCCAAACTGGAACCCAGCAATTGAAGACCAAGCAATCGCGCGTTGCCACCGAATCGGTCAAAATCAACAAGTTGAAATATTCCGATTCTATATGAACGATTTCGACCGATATTCTGTAAGTTTGGATAACCATATTAAAGAAAAGCAAGAAGAAAAGCGATCAATAATGATATAGTAACAAAAAGTAAAGATAACAAAAAAGTAAAGATAACAAAAAGTAAAGATAACAAAAAAGTAAAGATAACAAAAAGTAAAGATAACAAAAAAGTAAAGATAACAAAAAAGTAAAGATAACAAAAAAGTAAAGATAACAATCCAATATATATTTTTTTTACGGATATTATATATAAAATGGATACGAAAGGAAAATTTGCAGATGAATATATTGGTTTAGTTAAATGTAACCTAAATAAATCGCCATGTATATATCAGCGTCCTACCACGAAAGAAATACAAGAATTATGTGACGAAAAAGGCATTGAACAACAATATATAGAAAAGGTTATGAACATCTTCAACAATATAGAAGGAAGTAGTGGTGGAGCTGCAGCCGAGGAAGATTCACCTAGCTTCTCGTCGTCACAGAGTACATCAGAAAGTAGTTCATCAAACAGTTCTGATGACGAGTCATTAAGTCCGTCACAATATGTATCAAGGACTGGATACACCCAAACCCAACAAAAAAATTACGTAGACAGATTACTGTTAGCATTAGCATTAGGTGCCGGAGGAGTAGCAATAAGTGTAGGAGTTACCTCAGTAGCAACAACACAAGATTATTTAGTATCTCAGGGATTAATGGACCCATTATGTAAGGGTCCGTTAGACCGCATTGCCAGGGAGGCGGCGAGACAGTTAGAGCCAGCATTAGCAGGCCCATCATGTGAAGATAGATTAAAAAGAGCGGAAGCTATGATGACTTGGGCAAAGGGTGTAATTGGTACTACATACACTGGATTTTCGTGGGCTAATTGGGAAATGTTTAGAAATTTATTGAAAGACCGCATTTTTGAACCGATGGACCAACAGAAAAGAGTAACAAAAAATATAAAGAAGAAAAGGCAAAAAGCCAGAACAAAAAGAAGAGCGAAAAAAGCAGCAAAAAAAGCAGCAAAAAAATCAGCTAAAAGAAAATCGCGTTCAAGAAAACCACCGTCACCCGGCGGTCCTAGTGGCTCAATGTCAAGACCAAAGTCAAAGTCAAGCTCAAAGTCAAGATCAAAGTCAAGCTCAAAGTCAAGATCAAGGTCAGGGTCAAGGAAACGGTAAACAAATTAAAAGTGAATTAAAAATGTATAAAAAAAACTATTTTATACATTTTCATCATTATTCACACTTTTTTTTTTGAATAATTTTTTAACATTTTCCCTATTTTCTAAAATAAATTCTATATCTTCATCGCACATATCAATATGTGTTTCACTGCACCCAACCATAAGTCGATGTAGAATATTACCACCACATTGTTCGGGTGGCATATAATTGTCAGGTAGTATCAATCTACTACATCTTTCCATACAACAGAAACAACATAATTTATGTAGAAAAAAACACAATTTATAATTTTTTCTGATGTCTGCGTTTGTAATTTCCTGTTGAAAAATCTTATCAATCATAGAAAAGGCCGTATTCAAAAATAATATAGTATCAATTACATTCTTCTTTTGTTTGAAAAGCAAAGACAATCTATTTTTATATTCAATCGTAATATTATAATTATTTTGTTTTTGAATTTGATTAATGAATCTAATTTCATTTTTAACATTTTTTAAATTTGTTAATGTTTTAGCCTTATAATCATCTATTTTTTTAATAACAGAGAAAACATTTGTATTGTAAATTAATGGATATGTATAACGAATAAAACGCGGAATAATAAATTGATTAGTTTCTTTGATATCTCCTATTTTTTCTTCGACTCTTTTAATGTTTTCTCTCATCTCATTAATAAGCTTTGTTTCGGCACCCTGTCTTTCCGAATACATACTGTCTATTTTATTACGCTGCGAATCAGAAATCCACTTTTCTCTCTCACCATCTCTATGAGGACACAAATATTCGATTACTTTTTTGTGCTCACACCATTGTCTTATAACATTATCAGACGTCAATATAGGATTACTAAACAGCAAAACATTTCCTGATTGGAATTCAACGTATGTTTGCAGTTTATCATATTGATGCGAAGAAATTTTATAAGCTTCGGCGGATGCGTCTAATTTTAAGTAGTTAATAATAGCCAATAAAAAGGCAACGAATGCAGAAATTGCCGACAAAATAATCTCTCCCTGTAAATGACAATGAAATGGTGATTGTAAAACCGAAACCAACGCCGATAAAAAAATGGCAGGTAACATTAAACGGTTTAGAATTGTAACAGTATAGCTCCGCGATTCCATATATATAATCTTTTGTCCCTTTAAATAACTAGCCAGAATATCCAGAGCCGATGAATAACGATGTATAATGTCTTGTTCATATGATTTATTAATCTGTCGACGTACGCTATTATACGATAATTTTTTATAATTAATACTAGCACCATTAACAAATTTCTTACTTGAACGCTTATAAGGTCTCCTAATTTCTTTATTATCACCACTATTATTTTTATCATAATTTTTATCATAATTTTTATCATAATTTTTATCATAATTTTTATCATAATTTTTATCATAATTTTTATCATAATTTTTATCATAATTTTTATCATAATTTTTATCA
>Ga0115555_1000685_pt1 | contig 23169 bp, 18 predicted proteins | sample COGITO_mtgs_1104_2_FD_87285 | JGI IMG/M metagenome (GOLD analysis project Ga0115555, IMG submission 87285) | Pelagic marine microbial communities from North Sea - COGITO_mtgs_110407 | ecosystem: Environmental > Aquatic > Marine > Epipelagic | place: Germany:Helgoland, sampling site Kabeltonne... | reverse complement strand
GTAAAATATCATGTTCAACGTCGCTGGGCATTTTAATCAGATGTCATTAACGTATTAAAGACGAATAGGCCATTTTACCCTTTTTCTCTGGGTCAAATTGGGCTCGGTCCTCCCTAGTCGTGATCCGAAACATCTCGCCATCAAGACAGAAAATATAATCAATTTCGGTAAAATTCTTTGTCTTTGGGGTTATCATCTATAAACCGTTGTCCTGGACTTTTTTTAACCAAAATTCGCGGTTTAACTGCCATTTTCTTTTCCGCTCAACTCCAACAACAACTCTATCAACAACTCCATCAACGACTACATGTCCGACTCCCCCAACCTCTCGGACGGGCGCAAGGCCCGCCGTCGTGATGCCTCGCAATCAAACGGTGTGAGCCTCACGTACAAGCATTCCTTTGGAGTGACAGGGCCCCTGCGCAGCAATGTGCTCTTTGTTCGTTCCCCTGATGACTTCTCTAAGGAGAAGGAAGTACTGCTTTACCCTGTCGGGCAAAAGGTTGCCCTCTACGCAGCGGAGGAGAACCGTCTCAAGTACCTGAACTGCGATAAGAGAAATGCAAATGCAGTTAGTATCCTCGCCATTGCCGAGTCCCCCAACCGAAAGTTCATTGCTGTGTGCGAGAAGTGCGGCCCGAAGGACGGGGCCCAAGTTTCTGTGTACTATATAAGTACTTGTAACAGGATCAGGACGATGATATACCCCTCAAAGGGTGACTTTCACAGCTGTTGTTTCAGTGGGGATAGCAAGGTAAGGTTGACAGTGACAAGAAAAACAAGAAGTGAGGAGGAGGAGGAGGAGTGGTGTATTTTTGCATTTTGCCTGGCCTCCCTCCCTCCCTCCCTCCCTCAAGCAGCATTGGAATCGCCTACTAACAACTACGCGCCATTATCCGTCCCTTTCTACTCTGTGCGAATGTACAGATGCTCGTGACTGTCTCCGCTCCGCCGGAATCTCAGCTCGTCGTATGGTCGTGGGAAAAGGAGAAGGTATTTTTAACCTCCCCTTTGCCCCCTGTTATGTTGACCCGCATCTCATGTCCACTCGCTTCGACCGCCGCCTCTTTCTCGTTGACGGCTACGGGTCCCGGATACCTCCGTGTGTGGGCTGTGATGGGTGGCAATGCTCTGAAGCAAACAGCCATGGTCAGCCAGGCTCAGGAGCAAGAAAACTATGTCGACCACTGCTGGCTCAAGTCCTCTACCGATACTGTCGCGTGCGTCACCGAAGGGACAAGCATAACGACCGCGCAGGGTGCCAGTAGGGGGGCTAGCATATTGTTGTTCCGCCAGGGAGGGGTAGCCGGTGAGGCGGGAGCCTCGAGCAAAGGTGGTAAAATGGGAGATAAGGGCGGCGATAAGAACGCTGCGGGTGCTCTGGAGCTCGTCAAGAAGATCCCTGTTCTGTTGAGGGGGAAGACGAGACTCGAGTGCATTGCCAACTATGGTAAAGGTTTCATTCTCGGCGGTACCAACGGTTTCTTCTCCGTCTACGAAAAGACTGACGATCGAAAGGATCCTTTCATGCTCATCAAGACCTTTTACTACAAGACCGAGTCCTTTTATTCCATCTGTGCGAACTTCAACGACGAGCAGGTCGTTGCGTTCTCCAAGACCCAGAGGCTCCTTTCTTTCCCCCTGGGATCTATTGATATGATTGACGAAAGCGAGGTTGAAGACAACTTTCTGGACGTCAGCCCTGGGGGCTTGCATCAGGGTAGCATAATTGACATGGATTTGTGCATGCAGAAGCCACTTTTGGTGACGGTGGGGGCGGACAGGACTGTCCGCATCTACAACTACGTGAAATGGAACTGCGAGCTTGTCCAGGACTTTACCAACGACGAGCCTACGTGCGTTGCCTTTCACCCGAACGGTTTGCAGCTCATTTTAGGGTTCAATGAGAGGATCCGGATGTACAACTGCATGAGAGATGAACTGAAGCTCTTCCGAGACATGCCCTTGAAGGGGTGTAGGGAGCTCAAGTTCAGCAGTGGGGGGCAGTACTTTGCGGCGGCAGTGGGGTATAGTGTCAGTGTCTACAGCACGAACGCCTACAATAGCCAGACCATCTTCCAGCAGCTGTACACCTTCACGGGACACATTGGGCCCGTGAAGAGGTTGTTGTGGAGCCCGGATGACCTGGTCCTGTACAGTGCGGGGATGGACGGGAACGTGTACGGGTGGGACCTCGTCAAGAACACCAGGCTTGACGACGCCAACTTGCTGAACCGCCCAACCTCGTACACTGGATTAGTTGCCGAATTCTCGACGAAGGAGTCCAAGTATAATCGCGTTGCTGCCTGCAGCCCAGACGGCTACATGGTTGAGCTCTCTTGGCACGAAGACAAGAGAGACTCTCACGTACTTAAGACAATTGACTGCGGCGAAAATCCTGCCGACACAATCACGGCGCTAGCCTTGAGCAACAACAAGAAGTTTCTGTTTATGGGGACTGCTGGAGGCAACGTCAAGACGTGTGATTGGCCGCTAGATTCTGAGAAGCCCATCATGAAGACTTACTCCGTCCACCAACCGATAACTCACAGCGGCGCTGGTGGCACCGAGATTATGAAGGGGATCATCAGCATTTCCGTGTCTCAGGATGACAATTACCTCTTCACTACGGCTGCGGACGGTAGCATATTTGTGCTGGGCATGCAGGTGGTAGTCAGGGGTCTGGAGACGAAGGCTACGCTCGATCCGGATATGAGAATGTTCAATAATGACGCGGTGCTTGTATCTATCGACGAGGTTGACGAGCGCACGGAACAGATCATTGAGCTGACGAAGAAACTAGAGGAGCTAAAAAACGAGAATGAGATGGCCCTGCACATGAAGGATATGGACTGGCAGGCAGAGTTGAAGGCAATCAGTGAGGAACGGGACAGTATAATCCAATCGGAGAGGACGAAATACTCTCTCTTGCAGGAAAAATTCGACTCGACTGTGAGAAAGCACAACGAGGAGGTCGAACTCAAGGATGCCTACAGGGTGCAGGTGGTCCAAGAGAATGAGAATCAATACGAGCACAAGCTGGCGGTTGAGATGGAGCGGTTCGATAGATTGGCGGAGGAGATCGAAGCGATGCAGCAAAAATGTGAGGGCCTGTTGGAAGCTCAGGCGGCGGACCACGAACGGCATACTCGACAAATCGAACAAAAGGCGTCCAAGACGGAGAAGTTGTTGGCAATGCAGATCAGCAGGATGAAAGACGACATGGAACACAATGAGGCTATGTACCGGGAGGTGTTGGACCAGCAGGAAGCTGAGTACGAGACTGAGCTCCAAAAATTGATGTCAGTAGCGGAGAGCGACTTGATCGGCGAGCAGGAGTCCACTCGGAAGATGCAGGCCATTGTCCAAACCCTGAACACCAAGCGTGCGCAATTGAAGAAGAAGAACGAGGAGCTGAAGCTCAAGACTGCCAACCACGAAATTGAGTATGCCAAGGAAAAGTCGCGCCGAGTTAAGCTTGAAGAGACGCTCTCCCACATCGAACTCCACATGAAGGAGCGCGAAGACGCTCTCTCAGACAAGGAGAAGACGATCCTGGGCTTGCGCTCCACCAACAAGACCCTCGACAACTTCCGGTACGTGCTGGATCATCGCTTGCAGCAGCTCATGAAAGAACGCGGTCCAATTCAGAAGCACATCGAGGGACTGGAAAAACACGTTCGTGCAATGTATGATGAGCTCGTGGGAGAATTTAACAAGAAGAAGGAAATCGATCGCACGCTCGACCAAAAGCAGCTCAAGATCAATACCCAAGACAAGGAGATCGTCAGTGTGAGAAACTCGCTGAGGGAGAGCGAGCGCCAGATTCTGTCCATCAAACGGGACCTTACCGCCATGGTGGGCAGCAGCCACCCCAAGGAGCTGGAAGAAATGGTGAAGGAGGCGTACAGAAAGTTTGTCAGGGGTGAGACTATCAAGAATAAGGGCGGTGGGAGCAGCACGGCTTCCGGGGGCGGCAATGGCTTTGGCAAAAGTTCCACCAGGAGAGACATGGGCAAAACAGGCGCTTCAATGAAGAGTACCATTCGAAGTACCACCACCAGCAACATCGTCGACCCTGCCCAGCCCCCTGATGAGGAGAACGTATACAGCAGTGGGAGAAACGTGTATTCGCGGGGAGGCGGCGGCGGCGGCGGCGGAGACGACGGCAATGAAAATTCGCTCGCTTTCAACGATCAGATTGAGTTGGAAGAAAAGGCTCTGGAGGCTCAGCGCCAAACGCGATGGGTGCAGAAAGAGGCCAAAGATCTGAAACGACGATTGGAGGTAGAGACAAACGCTGCAGAGAAGGACCGCGCCAACAAACTCAATGAGAATGCATCGCTCATCAAAGAGTGCAATGCACTCAGACGCGAAAATGTTGAAATGAAGCGGGATAAGGAGGCTTTAGCTCATGAGATAAATGACATGAAGGAGAGGGCTCGGCGGAGGAAAATGCTCAGTGAGGCGTCACACAGCAGAGGAGGCAGTCAGTTCACTCCGGGTGCCAATAGCGGTGTGGATGCTCCGAACAGCATGATGAGCAACAATAGTGGATTCTTGGATCCAGCGGAAGAACCTCAGACTCCCTTGATGGGCAAGCAAATGCGTGTTTCCAAGAGTTTAGCTGAGCTTGAACAGGGAAATGCCTACGGCAACAACAGGGGGGGGGGAGGAACCGGACCGGGGCTCGATTATTCGCAGAGCGATGGGAGATTACTCAAAGGTAGCCGTGCGCGGCAGAGTGGAAGCCAGCAGACGCTCAGAAATGAGACCATCATTCTGCAGAAGAAGCTTGATGAGAGACAGCGGGAAACGGAGATGCAAAGGATTGAGATCAATCGGTTGAGGGAAACTCTCCGAAATATGGCCATGAGCAGCGCAGGGACGAAGAAGCAAATGCCTTTCACGCAGCCAAGTAGCAGTAAAGTTTTATATGGGGGCGTTGAGGGGAGTAGTGGCGTTGAAGGGGGAGGTGGGGGCGGGCTGTTGGTTTCAACCTTGAAAAATTGAAATTTAAAAATTAGCTATGCATCATGCGAATATTGTAAAGAATGTGTAAAAATAATGAGAGTTTGACCGCGAATGTTGTTGTCGTTGCAAGTTCTGTGTAGCCAGCCACATGGGCTTCATATAAAGACCTCCAATTTCATATTTATTTATTTTCGGCTGAATTCGGACTTCTGACTTCGGACTGAAGTTAAAAACAAAAACCCTTGCCTATTTTTTCCCTCCGAATTTGTAACGAATTAAACAGAAATTACTTCCCTCTCGGGAAGCATACTCGCGACAATATGCCGTTTCGTCCAATCGACGTGGAAACTCCCCTGACCCCCAAGCTGCAGCACCAACAACCCTCCCCCCCCCCAACCCCCTTCATCTCTCCAATTAACTCAATCCCGAACAGATTCTACGCTGAAAAAGTGCATGCAGTGATCGTATCACTCCAGTTATTATCACTTCTCCATTATGTGATGGCCTCTTCGTGGCCCTCCATTCTGCTTCATCAGACTCGGTGGATTGGTTTGGCAACTTTGGACTTGCCCACAGTTCTTCTTACCACTCGCAGTGCCAACGATGAGAGGGGTTCTATGTCGAATATTAAGTGGTACATTGTAGCCATCTCTTCGCTCCCCCTCGGATTGCTCGCCTCGTACAAATATCAACTACATAAGTACTACCTCGTCAACTCAAGGTCCAATTCCCAGAACACCCAAATTGAAGTTCACACCCTCACAAGAGAACAAAGCAATAACTTACTCCGCTACAAGAATTTCATTCTGTCGGTGCTCACCTTCCTCTACATACCGGTAGGAATTTTGTTGAGCCGTTTAATGACTTGCGTGGAGACCTCGGAGATTGTGAGGTGAGCAGTCCCCAAAACATCGACACAAGCGGCATATCATCGTTTCTAATTGATTGCTATTGTTCATTTTTGTTCCATCTCGCAACCCCTCGATTTTTCCGGTTTTCTTTTGGCTCTCCTTTCAATAACTTGCCCTCTTGACTCAGTGTCACTCATGAAATTTCCACAATCTCCCACTTTCATCTCCTCGACGACGTGAGCGAACGCTGCGACGAGGACAGTCCCGTCTACGCGTATTTCAAGATATATGTGAGCATCCAGTCTGCCGCATTCTTCATCCTCTTTCCGCTGTACCTGAGACGCGAGATTCTATTGAAGACAAGCTACCATCATCCTGTGGACCATGAGAAACATTTGCAAATTATGGAGATAGATATGTTCGTTCTGCCGTCGAAAACCCCTTTTATGGAGCCGGGGTGGTGGCTTTGCAGCTCTTACGTGTCTCGGGGCTGCTATCACCGGGTCAATGAGTGCCTCTTCAAGTTGATGCTGCTCTTCCCAATCCTCTTCTTGACGAATCTCCCCTTCATAGCATCAATCACATTCGTCCTGCACTCCTTCGGCTTGTTTTTTTCTCTTCAATTCCCTCCCTATAGATCGAAGCAGACGACTTATATTGACCGGCTTTTTCGTGGAATGCTAGCTTTTCTCAGCTTTCTCGCTCTCGTTCATGCGCAGAAAGTCCGAACGCCCTTCACCCTCCCCACAAGGCTGACATACCTCGTTAAGCTTTCTATGCTTTTTACCCTATTCACGACGGGATTGTCCTGGGCCTACTGGGTCTACTCAAAGTCTGAGCGGTCATGGAACTCAATCGTGACGCTCCAGAAACTGTCCACACACTTGGAGGTGAGAACTTGCTTCAAGCGAAGAGCCGGTGGAATCATCTCATAAATAACTTACTTATTATTGGTTTTTTTAATTATTGATAGAAATATGTCGAGCTCGCGACCGATGCACAGGCACTCAAGTCAAGTATCGCGGAGGCATCAGGAAGTCTTAAACCCGTACACTCATTGGAGACCGCAATGCGTAGCCACCGGGATTTCCTCAAAGTTCTCCGGAAGACAGACAGCATCTTGGGGGTGATGGTGTCTCGTTCCTTGGATGATTTCGCGAGGCTGCACTCCTCCATTCGACGCGAGTCCATTTTGCCGGGGGGGAAATTAGCCGAAGTCCTTGAGAGCGACGGCGGTGCGGGAATGGCAGGACTGCAGAGCTGGTGGGAATTTGGACGGCTGATGTCACCTCACAAACGCAGAATATTGCTCAAGATGATTGCTCTGCGGGCAATCATTGGTAAACGAAAATTAGCAAGCTTGTACACCTGGGAGACTGCGATTGAGGAAGCTTTTGTAGCTTTTCAGGAGGAATGCTCCGGTCTAATTAAGTTCCCCATGAAATGGACGGAGGCTTTCTTGCCGTCTTACATTCGGCAGCTCTCGTCATTGCAGAAAAATTTCAAAGCTCGGATCAAGTTGTGGGAAAGGGATTTTGAGAAGAATTTATTTCGCAGGCCATCGGGAGAGGATAAAGAGGAACGAAAAGATTGGTATCTACAGTACAAGTCTTTGAAAAACATGGTTGAGAACCTGGAGGCGGGAGACCCACCGCGAGGTCTTCCGGGGGACTGGAGGGTGCGTTCGGAACGGATTGTTCACGAGTTTGAAACATCAGTTCGACTAGCTGTTTTGCCGTGTTCGAGTAAAACGGTGGAAAAAGTCACAACACTAACCCACGACTTAAAGACCGTCATTAGAGAGTGGGAATCAGCGTGGGAGCAATCGTTCGGCGAAGCGATCTCGACAGAGAACAAAAAACGTCGCGAAGGGAAGTTGTATCGAATCTATTCGAACATGAAGAAGCTTGAAGGATCCGTCTTAGAATTTCGCCGTCGCGCGGAAGAATTGGGTAAGCAATCTGACAAGGTGTTTTTAGTCTCAGTTTATTCCAGGGAGGTGCTAGAGGGAGACGGGGAGGTGGCCGCGGATGCAGCTAAATTAGGGGACGCCTGGAAGTCCTTGATTAACGATTGGGTAGCTGAATTCTTGAACCGCAGTGGGAGGGGAAATGATAGCGGAATGACGAGCGATGAAAAGAATGTCGCCAAAGAGTGGTACTGGCTGTATAAGAAGAGTAGAGAGAAAGCAAAGGAAGTGAATGGCTTCAAAACGGACATTAAGAAGTTGTACAAAGAAAGCAAGGGGCTGCTGAAGAGGGGAAGAAAGAGTACAAAGAATGAAGATAGTAACGGCGAAGACCATATGATTAATAGCAACAGCGTGAATCGCTCTGCCGTTCTCAAGCTCAAGACCAAGTGGAAGAGCCACATACACTCGTGGGAAAAGGCTTTCAGGAAGTCCGAAGGTCGTGATCCGGTCATGGAAGACAAAAAACGAATCCAAAGATGGTACGAAATGTACCGCAACCTTAGCGACCTCGATGTGGCTTTAGAGAAAGAGATGCTTAAACTTATGGTTGGAACGGAAGACGAATAGATGATCGATCGTCTATTTAGAAGAAAGTTGAAAAAGTAGGGAGGTGAAAAATGTGAGCTGTAGTTTGACAAGGTTGTGTTGTTGGCATCGATATCGATCGATCGATCGATCGATCGATCGATCGAAGAGGGCATCTTAGTCAAGCTCTACGTTTTTTTTTCTATTTAACCCATTTATTGCGTCAGCGACTCGAAGAGAAATGGATTGAGGTCTTCCCCAGGATTCGCCTCCGGGTCCCATTTCAGACGCCCGATGCACAAGTCACAGTCACCGCATACATCGCCGTGAAGCGGCTCAACAATGTTGAGCGCTATTGCATGCCTCCAAGCAAGACTCACGTGCCTACAAAAATAGAGAACGAGCAGTGGTTAGTGTTTTATGTTTGAGACGATTCCACAGATGACAAACACAATCACTCACATCTCGTAGACATTAAAATCACCGAGGGATTTGTTCTTGCTCACCCCCTTCTTCTCGAAGATGTTGGTGGTGCAATCATCAACAATTATCGTCGAGCCCTTTTTCAACAAATTGACTGAAAACAACAGATCCAGCCAAGTATCTTCGTAGTAATGGCCACCGTCGATGAAGGTGGCGTCAAATCGATCTCGCGCTTTTTCGACCCACTCGTTTCTGTACGCAGGTAAGGTGGTGTGACTGTTGCCACAACGCAATTCGATTCTTTTGCCAAACATTTCTATCAGCTTTTTGATCGCCGCGTCCGTGTAAACGTGAGCACAAAGATCGAAAGATACCATGCTCAGACGAGGAAAGAGGGTCAGAAACATGGTCGCTGAATGTCCAGAGTTAAATCCAATTTCAAGGACACTCGCCTCTGCTTTCGTCAGGCTCATGGCCATGACGATATTCAGGCACCGCCGCTTGTTCTCGAGCATTTCCGGCGTTAACCATTTCACTTCTTCTGAATTGTCGTCGTAATCGTGGCCATCGTCTTTCCATACATCGACAACGGTTTCGTTATTCCAACCGTTCGTGTGCCAGATGTTGCCCTCCTGTCCTGACTCACTACTACTCTTTAATTCCTCAATTGTAATTCTATCAAGCCCGCTCAACAAAATTGAATACCTCTTTTCAACGTTCTCGTGTCCCCCGACCCAAAGATGAGTGCCGCCAGAACCCTCCATACTGTGGCTTTCTAGCTCGCGACCCATGAGCTTCCCCAGGTGAAACCTGCAGACGTGCAGTAACTCCTGACTCCACTGACCGAAATGGTCAACGCAAAGAGAGTCGATGTCACCATTTGAAAGGTGAAAAAGCCACTTTTGGTCGTCATTCCGCTGCTTTGGCTTTATGTAGATCGTCTTGACGACTGGCATAACCTCACCTTTTCTGGGATTATCCTCTCTGTCGCAGTCATAGTCGTAGTAAAAAAATGGGAGAAAGTCGTTTGTGCAGATGAAATACGGAACAAAGAAGGGCATCGACGGTGCGTCGTCGTGATCGATCAGGCCCTCGGTCGTCGCTGTGGTGAAGTTGAGAGAGGAAGTAGTGACATTGACACGGAGAGAACCAAACTCAGCTAAAGCCTCGGTGAAATGTGCAACTTCAGTAGCATTGTCATCAGCTGGAATGAGAGTGTACGCTTTGTTGAGGAGGCCGCCCGCTTGATCTAATTGATCGGGGGATGACCTTGCAAGGTCAAGGGCCTGTTGTGATAGAGTTTCTGTTGTGCTTGCAGTGAGAGAGGAGGAGGCAATAACACAAGTGTTGGAAATCCAGAAAAAATAAAGTGCGCTGGATACTAGACGAGTCATCCTGAGACTCGGTGTGTGGGTTGTGGGTGGAACTTATGCGTGATTTAATAATACCGCTGGAAAAAACGTTTAAGGATTTATCTGGGCAAGGCCCGTCCGTCGTCCGTCGTCCGTCGTCCGGGAGGTCACAAATTCGTCTGCCCATCATTCAATCGGGTCTCCCGGTATCACGACCCTTAAAAGTATTGTTTAGACGTCAAGACGAAAATAAGCTGAGGAAAGCTCTTCGACGACGCTCCTAGTTTTAAACGAGCGGTTTTTGTCCTTCTCATACATTACATTACATTACATAATGTTACAATTGCTCTCGTCTGGTGGTTTCACTTCCTCAATGTCCTGCTCCACGTCCTCCTTTACATTCAAATTCGCGTCCTCCTCCCCAACTTCCTCCGCCACCTCCTCGACAGGAACCTTTTTTTTTCCCTCTGTAACGTTCTCTCCCACTGCTGCTTCTTCCTCATCAGTCAATTTCATTCCTCCACCCTTGACAGCTTCCATGACTTTCCTGACCACCTCCGGGTCTCTCTTCGACAATTCTTCATCCAATTCCTTCCTCTTCTTTTTCACAGCCCTCTCGACTTCCTCCTTGAGTAAGATCGGTTCGTATATCACCTCGAAAGTTTCCACCCCAAAGTGGCACTGAACGGTGACATCTTTCGGGTCACCCCGAAGTCCCCTTCCAGTTATTTTGTCAAGTGTAATATCTGTAATTCTTTCGTCAAAGATCTTGTCGAAAATCAGCGATAACCGCTCTGCCCAAACCAAGTCCTCGGCCCGAGGTCTCTTCTCAGTCCCATTCAACAGCCAGCCTGGGCCGGGATACCTCATCCCCTTGCTGCCTTCTCCTTCATCTCCCGCACCTCTCTCCCCGATTTCGAATCCGTTTGCATCAATGTCGTCCAAGTCGTCAAACGGGATGTTGGTCACGTGCCTGAACAACAGAATGCTCTCCCCCCATTTAGTGTCCCAAAACTGCCTCTTTTCCTTCATTCCTGCATCTCTATCCTCCAGAGGCCTCATGAATTTCTTTACGTCCTTCCAGTGTTTCTTCTGAGCTTCAGCACTGCTGTAAACGATCTCCATTCCGGTTCTCAGGTCGTAGCTCCTTGGTTTGATTCGCTTAAGTTTCGTTCCGGCGTCCCGTTCTGTCATCCCTGTGTAAGCGCACCTGAGCTCGTGCCGAAAGATCTTATCATGATAGCCAGGAGGCATGAACCGCACCTCGGAATCTAGCCTGGAATTGAATATGGCAAGACCGTACAAATTCTCTGTAGACTTCTCTTCCCCATACTCCTCGCAGACGACGTTGACATAGACCGTCTGGGGAGGCATTGTGAACCCGGGGTATACAGTACTGGGCTCCTTTGCGGTTATTTTGAACGCCCGTCGGGAGTTCAACGCCCTCCAAGGACGTTGATCCAACATTTTCTTTGTTGCCTTGTAAAACCCTTCCCTGATTTCTTTGGTTACACCCTGCCCCTCGCCGATTGATTTTTCCTCGCTATTATGCCCCCTGTTGGCTACATTGTTCTGCACTAGGTTCTCGGAGATTTTTTTCACGTAATCAGCGATTCCATCGGCCGAGTGAAGCAGAGTTGCCTCAATTGAGACTTCGGCCAGGCTCCGGTAGCAAAGTTCCAGTGTTCCCTGGTGATTGAAGATAATCTTTCCTGGACGCCTCTGCTTTCCTCCTCCCGGAGGATTTAACATTAACTTGCCGAGATGTTTCAAAACAGTTTCAGCGGTCGGGGGAGCCTCAGCAGGGGTGTTGATCTTGTAGTCCAACAAGGATCCATCTGGGTAAATATTCCCAAAGAGGAGAGCAAGGGGGCGGATGTGTGAACCATCTTTTGACGACGCTGACCACACTCTCAAGGGTTTTAAGTCGCAGCTCCAAACTTCATTCTTATTGGATTCAAGCGATTTTATCCTCCCTGAAGGAAACGAGCTGTTGCTGTCATTAAGGATGACAGAGCTGTAGTTGAGGGCGGGGGATGAGGATCCCAAATTAAATTTCATTGGCACCGCCTTCTGCTTCGTCTCAGAGTCGTCGTCGTAATCCATGTTGTCCCATTTGTTGTATGTGTCAGTGCCCCAGGCACGCTGCTTCTTTATGGTGGTGCTCATAGGTGGGAGTGCGGATTGGATTTCGGCTGTGTGGCTGGTAAGGGTTGAAAGCTAGATAATTGAATACCCTACCTGTCAGTAATTATTGCGCAAACAGGGTGTTTTTTTTTTTTCCCGATGACAATTCTACCTCTTATCCCTCTGAATTTCAACTCAATTTTTTGATCCCGAAGAGAAACAACCCAGGAGACTCTTTCGGAGACAAACCATTGCTGCCTGAATATTCGCGGATATTCACCAAAAATCATGTCAGAGACCGGCTCAGTACGGAGCAATGGCAGCCGCGGGTCGCGGTACAGATCAATGGGCAATGGAGGAGTGGATGAAAGGTGAGTTCGTTACCAACAGCCCAAGCGACGGGGGGGGTTAGGAAGTGGGTTTGTTTTCATTACGATAATTACTCTCTTTAGGCGCTAGCTACGGTAACCCTGCGAAGCTGGAAGAACGCATACGGCAACTTTCCGCCTGGAAGCACTTAATCCCAAGCACAACAATCTCTTTCCGAAACTTACTCAACCCTAACCCTTTGTTTCCCTTACAAATCACTCACTCACCACACACAACACCCACCACACTCGCCCAGTTTGTTTGGCAACGGTAACAACGCACGTCGATCCTCCCGTCCGATTGTGAAAAAGAAGGATTTGCCTGGCAATGCCGTTTGCATTTCTGCTTCCGATTACATGAACATGAGGCAACGTTCCATCCTTCGATCTGCAGCAGAGGAAGAGGTTGAGGCGGCCCGCCTCGAGAAGATTCGCGCTGATAAGGAGAAGATCAGCCGGGCACGCAAGGCGCGTATGATCAAGATGGAAGATGAGGCCAAACTCAAGGCCAAGAAGTCTGCCTCTGAGGAGATCAGCGAGCAGAGGGCCAATGCCATCAGGAAGCAGGCCGCGGAGAAGATCGACCAGAGCAACGATTTGGTAAAGCTGTTGAACACTTATGCTCAGCGGGCGATGGCATTCACCATCAGGGACCAGCAGCTGGCTGACAAGGAAGCTCGCTTAGCCAAGGAGGCAGACTATGAGAAGAGGATGGACATTGCCATGGAGATTGACCGGTTGAAGGAGCTGGACGCAAGGGAGAAAGCGGAAGCGAGCAAGTTGTCAAAGCGTGTAGAGGACAGAAAGGTGATTATCGACCAGATCGACGCCAGAAAGAAGCTCAAGATCCTGCAAGAGGAGGCTCGCGAGCAAGAGAACAAGCAGATGCTCCAGACCATCAAGAAATATGAGGAGGAAGACAAGAGGGCCGCGGAAAAGCACCACGATAACATCGCCAAGAGCCGAATCGAGGTCCTTAAGGCGAACCAAGACGCCATCGATGCCAAGAAGAACAGAATTGTGAGGGAGAGAGAGGAGGTAGAGATGATCCTCGCCTACCAGGCCAAGCAGGACGAGAAGATGAGGAAGAGGGAGGAAGAGGAGGAGGAGAAACAGCGTCTGCTCAACGAGCGACAGAAGAAACTTCTCGACAACCAAACCAAATCGCAGAACAAGCAGGCCGAGATCGACGAGCTTCGCGCCCGACGGGCCATGGAAGAGGGGGAGAGGAAAGCCCGCCAGAAGGAGCTTTGGGAGGCCCACAAGAGACAACAAAACCAGGTCACTCTCAACAATGCCCGCAAGGCGCAGCAAGAAGAGAAGAACCAGATCCTTGCCCGGGAGGCCAGCCTGAAGGCGGCGGAGTACGAGAATGCAGTAAAGTTTGCCTACGACATGGCAGAGCGCGAGCGCCGAGAGGCAGCAGCGAAGGAGAAGAAAAACGAGGAGTTCCGCGAAATGCTGCAGACGCAGATTCAACAGATCGAAGACAAGAGGATGCTTCACCGGAACGACAAGGAGGAGGAGGGCAGAATGATCAAGAAGGAAATGGCCACAGACAGAATCAAGCTCCTGGCCATCAGGGACAAGATGGTCGGCGATATGAAAAAGAAGGGCATCGATCAGAAGTATCTCTCGGAGATGATGAATATCGACATTGCCAAGTTGCAGATGCGATAATGTGGGCGCGCCATCGTGCGCGATATTTGCTGTCTGTTCTTGTGTAATATTTTGTTTTAATGTAATAAGAGAGAGAGAGAGAGAAAAAAAGTGTGCACAAAAATGGGCTGGTTGGTTTGTTGTTTGGTTGTTTGTCGTTGTTAACTGTTCTTGTTATTGCCATTGCTGCCCTCAAAAAATCCAAAAAAGATCAAACGCCAACATCCTTGTTCAACTGGCTCAAAATCACGGCCATGACAGTCCACATGCGGTTCTCGGCCTCGGGGAAAACCAAGGAACGGTCCGAATAGAAAACCTCATCAGTTACCTCCTCTTCGTGCCTTGGTAAGCAGTGAAGGAATACGCAATCGTCGTTCGCCGCATTCATAAGTTTGGTGTTCACCTGGTAACCCGCAAAATCGGCAACCTTCTGGTCGTACATACTCTCTTCGCCCATGCTAACCCAGGTGTCAGTGCTGACAACGGATGCACCCTGCACTGCCTCGCTGGCATCATTAGTGAGGAAAATAGGCTCTGTTTTCTCCTCAGCGGCAATCTCCTCAGTGCGTGCAAGCACCCCGGCATCCACTTCATAACCCTTGGGTGTCGCGATCCGAAGGTTCATCCCCAACTTTGCCGAACCAAGCATCAAGTCATGAATGATGTTGTTGCCATCGCCAACCCAAGCAACAGTCTTGCCCCTCAAATTTGATCGCCCAAAGTGTTCCTGTAGAGTCAAGAGATCTGCCAGAGTCTGTGTTTGCAAATGAAGGAAAAAAATGTTAGATATTCATTAAATCCGAAGATGTAGGAGTAGGCGGTTGGTTCAGTTGCCAGTCGTTCGTTGGCATCTATCTAACTACTCTCACCTGCAAGGGATGGTGCTTATCAGTGAGGGCATTGATGACGGGGACCCGCGAATACTTGCAGAGCTCCTCTATGACCTCATGTCCAAAAACTCTTGCTAACAGCACATCGTTGAATCTGCTCAAGACATTGCCTGTGTCCCGCATCGACTCATTGACGCCCAGTTGGATGTCAGACGGTCCAAGGAAAAGAGAATGTCCACCTAACTTGGTCATTCCTGTCTCGCTCGATACCCTAGTCCGAGTTGATCTCTTCTGGAAGATACAGGACAGCGACTTGCCCTCGAGGGGGCGCGGAGTCAGACCTCGCTCACGGTAAACTTCCTTCAGGTTGGCCGAGAGGTCCAGCATCTGACTGAGCTCATGAGAAGTCAAGCAGTCTGTTGTCTTCAAATGACGGCCTGCAAAGAACCCAGGCTCTATCGGGTGGAGCGTGCTGAACGCACGAACTGTAAGGCGAGATGTAGGAGAGCGCAGGGGTTGGAGCATTTTCTAATCTCCGTCGATTGGTGTTTGCGGGTTGCTAGCAAGAATACGCCTTTTTCTTTAGAGAGAGCGCGCAATATAGGTTTAACTTCGCTTTGCCGAGGATTCGACAGTTTAAAAACGACAGAAGGGTGTGAATTGTTGGTTTCGATTCGGCGACACATCATCAGCGTTATCTCGGTTGGGAAACGGACTGCTGACGGACCAAGTCACTTTGATTTTTGCAACCTGTAATCATCTAGAGTATATTGGCTGTTGAAGGGGGTTTTGTTCGAAAGGTGCTCTGCAATGACCCAACCTCAGATTGGCTTCTCGAAGAAGGTAGAAACCCCCATAGACTCCCACAAAAAGGAGGCGGATGAAAAGCTAAGCAAGTGCATGTTATCGCAAGTGGGTTTCTGTATAGCTGGTGTCGCTGCGGGGGTTGGGCTAGGGTACACAAAGAAGACCCTGATTCCTTTGGTCATTGGGGGAGTTGGAGGCACAGCTGCCGACTTTGCCTACGGGTGGTTCGTGGGGTGTGTAAAGGAGAGAGAACTTGTCAATCAGTTGGGTTCTCTCCGCGAGAAGAGAAAGGCCGAGTTTGCTCCGAAAGCGTAAAAGTAGAAAGCTGGAGTGCGACACAGAAAATAAACATACATACACACGGGCATGATGATGTGATGATGATGATGATGATGATGATGATGATGATGATGATGATGATGATGATGATGATGATGATGATGATGATGCACTGTGGGAAACTGTAGGTAGATGGGGGATTTAAAAAGGTTGCACCTTGTGTGTATTTAGCTGATATATTGATGTGCAATTCTTGTGCTCACTTCTTTTAATTTCAAATTTTGTTTCAATCGGGGATCGGGGATGTTGTTGTCAAGGTTTTAGCAGAAGAAACAAGGCACCCACTGCGTCCTAAAAAAACTCGCGTGAGGAATCGCAAACGTTTAGCACCCTTGTAAATGTCCTTTAATGTCTTTTAAAATGCGAGAGATGAAAGGACTAAAATGCATGGTAATCAGAACTGCCCTCGACAGCAACAACAGACTACTTCCTTGAACAAAATGAGGACCTTCTTATTTATTGAATTGGAATGTTTTGTAATTCTTATGTAAGATTTTTCACGATCCTAAATAGCAGCAACTCACCCGGCAAATTTTTGTATCCACAAAAATTGTCTTAGGGCTGAACGCATCACCAAAGAAGTTCCACTACTTTTCTTCTTCTCTTGTCAGGTCCAGTCAGTCTACGCCACCAACAATCTTCTCTTACCTTGTGTTTGGTCCATTCAGTCTGTGCTACCAACAATGTCGGAAAGCGTTGATACGACCAGCTTAAATTGCTGCAGAATCTGCTTTGAACAAGACAGCTCTGATAACCTCACTTCTCCCTGTGATTGTAGAGGCACCATGCATTATGTTCATGCGACATGCCTTTCGAAATGGCAGCGAACCATCGTGTTATCACTTCGGGGAGGTCCACAACAGCAGGCTCAAGAAAATCGTCACCGTATCTGCCAAGCTTGCAACACCCCATTTGCCACTTACCCCAAGTCGCGTTGTGACATTCTCAAGTCGGTAATTGGAGAGGAGCTGAGTGATGTTAGCGATGGGCGACTACTGATCGCGACAAAGTCCAGCAGTGAGCGAAAAATTCCTGCTACAATACATTCCGTCTTCGCCGCTCTTTTGGACTTGAAGCGTGCCCACTGGAGACACTCAGTATATTTGGTATTTTCTGTTTCAGGAGAGGGTGTTGGCGATGCAGATGATGATACAATCCTCGCCATTAATTTAACGCGACATATGGATAATAGCACGGAGCGGCCGATCCCCAATGAAATTATTCTTGCGTCTGATGCGAATGATGATCTCTCAATTGATCACTTTAATGGCGGTCCAGTAAAATGGAGTGTGATGCGGCATGGTGCCATCGTGATCAACCAGACAGCAGAGATTCTGTTGACAGAATTGGACGATTTTGACCACGAATATGAGATGTTCGTGATCGCTGATTCTGGTGCTGATGTTGATGGTGGTCTTGAAATTGGCCGATGCACGGTCGTCGGTAGGTTTGCCGACATTCTTGCATTTGCCCGTGCAAAAAATGTAACGAAATTGAAATCTTTTTCAGGATACGCACAGTGGAACCGCACACAGCTCCTTGGCGAGATCGCAAGGGGCAGTTGGGGCTTGGCGAAACCAGACATTAATGTCAGTGACGTAATCACCAAAGAGAACCCGGACGAATTGTGGGCACAGCTCACATTACAATCAATCGAGATGAAAGGGGAGGATTTGCTCGAATTGTAGGTATATGAAATAGAATGTAGTAACAGTTTGTGTATTTGTTTGGATTGGTATTGGTTTTTGGTATCATCATCATCATCATCATCATCATCATCATCATCGGCATCAGCATCGGCATCAGCATCGTCATCATCGTCATCATCGTCATCGTCATCATCGGCATCATCGGCATCAGCATCATTCGTCAGACTCCAGGGAAGCCGGCAACGTCGACGACGGCGGGGAAGTCTCCAGGGAGCAAGAGCACATCTAAATTGGGGGGAAATATTGCTTTATTTGATGTAAATTTGAGAATGCATTATTATATGGTTATTTATATTAGTGACATGCCTTCTTTGAATAGGGCTGATATTTTATTTTTGTAGTCTTCTTCGTCAACTATATCGTCCATCGGTAGCTCTTTCAAGAAAGGAATTATAACCTTAGCCTTGTTGAAATGAGTGTCGAGAGGATCCCCACGATGGAAGGACCTAGGGTCGACTGCACCGCTAGCATCTCTCCCGTAAAACAGAAACAAACGACCCTCGACGGGCCGACAGCTGACGCCGCGGATCTCGTCCTCGGAGCAGGCGGAGGCGGCCGCTTCGAGGACGTTCGCGTCGTGGGGGCTCGACATCGACGCGTGGTGAATGTTCTGGGAGACGAGGTTTCTCGCAGCTAGGAGGGCGACGTCATCGTCGTCGGCGTCGGCGAGGGGCAGGGAGGTGTGCCCGCCAAAACCCGGCGGGACCGTGGTGAGGTAGAGGATCGCCGTGGCGAAGCAAGCGAGCCTCCCGTTGTTGGTGTCGGTGTGGAGCTCGAGGGGGGACTGGGAGGAGACGGAGGAGGTCGTGCGACGGAGGAGTTCATCGCGGTGCGGAGGTACGCCGACCAGGGAACCGACGCGGGAGGTTACTTGCGCAAAAGCGGAGGAAGAACGCCAACTCGGTTTGAGCAGTTCGGCGCATTCGGATGCGCTTGCAAAATTATCGAAACAAAGCGCCAAGGGATTTTGAGAAAGCACTGTCGGAGGCTGGAGGTTTAGCTCGAGAGAGAGGGGAGACGCGGCTGTGATGATGAACAGTAGTTTGAGGAGCAGCGTGTCGACATGCATATTTTTGGTAAATTGACTTGGTTAGCTTCGCTGTTGTTGCTGGCTTGGATAAGCCCTAATAATAGGCAAATAGCACACTCTTGAGAAGCTTTTTGAGTTTCCTCGCAGGTCACCATTCTTTTGCCAAAAAAGTTCAAATACCTTCCAATTTACACAATGTAAGTAGAATTCGTGCCTTAACTTCCCCCTGCAGCATCCCTACTAGCTTCGATTGCACAGCAGTTTGTCGAAATTATTGAAAAAATGAATATTTCTCTTTTCTGACTCCTATCCTTTCGTTTCGCCCCCACGAATTGTTCCTCACTTGCAACCCTCTCTCGTGACGTTTTTCGCAATTTTAGTTACAAGCATAATGGCCAGTTTTAACGAGAAGAAGGGGGAGTACGAGCCAATCATCGGTATTGATCTTGGAACTACTTTCAGCTGTGTGAGCGTATGGAACACAACTGAGAGGAAGATTGAGGTTATCCCCACCGCCCATGGACGGACGATGCCTTCCTGGTGTGGTTTCACGAAGGAGGGGAAGACCGTCGGGCACCCCGCCAAGTCGCAGGTGGCTTCCAACCCAAATAACACCGTGTACGACATTAAGCGCATCATCGGGCGCGGATTCGATGATGAGGTCGTTCAGGAGGAGGTGAAGGCGTTCCCTTTCACCGTCGTGGACGACAACAACAGCCCTAAGGTTGAGGTTGACTGGCGCGGGGAGAAGAAGAGGCTTTCCCCCGAGGAGATCAGTTCCTTCATCCTTGGTGAGCTCAAGGTTGCTGCTGAGAAGCACATGGGCAGAACTGTCAACAAGGCCGTGATCACCGTCCCCGCCCACTTCAACAACCAGCAGCGCCAGGCCACCAAGGATGCCGGCCGCATCGCCGGGCTTGATGTTGCCCGTATTATCAACGAGCCCACCGCTGCTGCTTTGGCCTACGGCCTTCACTCCCAGAATGAGAATGGCGGCCAAAACCCCACTGCCAAGTCCAACGTTGTCATCTTCGATCTTGGAGGAGGAACCTTCGATGTTACCGCGCTTACCATGGATGGTGGCGTGTTCGAGGTGAAGGCAACCGGTGGAGACACCCACCTCGGAGGTGAAGATTTCGATAACAAGGTGTTGGAGTGGTGCTTGGAAGAGTTTGAGAAGAAGTTCGGAAAGGACAAGGCCGCCCTTCTCAAGGGATCCCAGCGCGCCATGAGCCGCCTCAGGCGAGCGTGCGAGACCGCCAAGCGCAATCTTTCCTCCTCCACGACGACCAAGGTCGAGGTGGACTCCATCATCAGCGACAGCGACTTCTCTGCCGACCTTACCCGCTCCAAGTTCGAGGAGCTCAACAAGGAGCTTTTCCAGGACTGCATGGACACTGTCATTGCCGTGCTGAAGGACGCCAAGGTCGACAAGAAGGATGTGAGCGACGTTGTCCTCGTCGGCGGGTCCACCCGCGTCCCCGTCCTACAAACCAAGCTGTCCGAAATGTTCGACAACCGCCTCGAGCTGTGCAAGAGCATCCACCCCGATGAGGCCGTCGCTGTCGGTGCCGCTGTCCAGGGCCATATCTTGGCCACCGGAGGAAAGGGGGGAGGCAAGGACTTGGCTGAGTCCGCCATCACCGATCTTCTCCTCCTCGATGTTACTCCCCTCTCCCTGGGAATCGAGCTGGAGGGACGTGTCATGTCCACCCTCATCAAGAGGAACACTGCCATCCCTTGCAAGAAGACTCGCAGCTACACCACTGTCGAGGACTGGCAGACTGAGATTGACATCGTCATCTACGAGGGCGAGAGGCCCTGCGTCGATGCCAACAACAAGCTCGGCAGTTTTGTGATCAGCGGCGTCCAGAAGGCGAGGGCCGGCGAGCCCAAGGTCGACGTAACCTTCAGCATCAATGCCGATGGAATTTTGAATGTCAGTGCCAAGGATAGGGTCACTGAGGCTGAAGCAAAGCGGAGATCAAGGCCGAAAGCGGAAGGCTCAGTAAAGCGGAGATCGCCAAGATGGTCGACGAGGCTGAGAAGTACAGGGCCCAGGATGAGGAGCTCGGCCAGAAACATGCCCTCAAGACTGCCTTGGAGGAGAGCATCTTCGAGTGCGAGAAGATGGCCAGGGACAAAAAGGACACTGCCGGAACTACCGAAATTGAGAACATGCTTGATTGGTTGGAGCTTGACAGCGATGCCGCTACTTTGCAGGAAATTAGAGTTAAGTGCGAAACGTTGGAGAACCGATGGGGCGTTCGCATTTGCTAGGCAGGTCTGGTCGCCTCGATGATGAAATGAAAAGAACAAGCTTTGCAAAGTGAATGATTTTAAAAGCAGATGTTTTTGCGAGCTACAGCTATAGATGATTTTTTTTTTCTGCGCCCCGCCCCGCCCCCGCCCCGAAAAAATGAATGCACAGAATCAGTTTTAGCTGCTTGTGAAAAAATGTATTGTTATGCGAGCAAGCAAAAACAAAAGCAAAAAAAACAAAACTTATCCTCTTTTTTCGCTTCTACGTAGGTCGGGCATTTAATCAATCAAGGTTTTGCGATGCTATACATCCTCCCCCTTAAATTATTCATCATCCTGACACCTTTTCTAACAAGGGTATGGTTCTTCCAGCTGACCTTCCTAACCATGATCTTGGCAATGTCCAAAAATATGCCCTTCATCATGGGCTCCTCCTCGCACAAATTATCCAGTGCTGGGTGGTATTCGAACCAAGTTCTCACGCATTCTTCCGGATTAGAAGAGTGCCTCCCAGCAAAGTAGAAGAAGTTGGAAGCAATTGTCGTTACCTCATCTTTTGTCAGACGCCGAAAGATCTTCCCCTCTACCTCGCGGCCTTTTGTAATCACCATATTATCTTTAGTCATTTCCCCTAGCAAAATGGTTAGGAATTTAGTCTCTTCCCGTCCATTTAGTTTATTAAGCAACCGAGTGTTTTCTTGCCTCATTAACACTTTCGCAATGTCTTCATCTGGGTCAAGCGTACCAAGAAAGATGTTCAGGTCAATGGATAACTTTCGTTTCCCTGTATTGGGACTAACAAATTCCTTCTCGTTAAAAAAGGATATCGTATCGGACTCGCTCAAAGGGGAAGGGGGGCAGGCTACGGGGCAGTCAGTTGTTGACACTTGTAGCTCTGGGAAGGGGATGTGGCTGAAATTCAGATTGGAGTTTGGATCATAGTTTGGGTGGCCATGGCCGTACTCTCTAGCGTAGTTCTCGTGGCTACCGTGGTCCCGCAGGGTAGGTTGGTCAGAAAGTGAAGATGTGTTGGAAGAGGAAAGGGAGCTACCAGCTGAGTTTTTTCTTGTTTGGGGGTAAGATGTGATTATTTGCGGGAACATTTCGGGAATTTACGGCATACGTAGGCTCCTCGTCTGAATTTCGGGAATTTACAAAGTTTTACTGCCCTTTGGCAGAACTTCCTTTTCTCTCCTGTTGGGCCTGCTGCTGCAAGGTCGAAAGGTCGAAAGGGAGCTGGCGAGCTGGCTCTCGGAATATCAACATATCAACATAAAATAGAGTGTAAAATTAGTGCAATTGACGATTTGGGAACACCAAAAATTTGAACCCAAATGTATTGTCAGTCGACTGGTGGTGAGAGCAACACAACAAAATCTGCGCTAGGTGCTTTCTCTACCTTATTATTATTTATAAGAATCTATCGGGTTTTATTTAATCATTTTCTCCAGGAGCACAAGCCCGACCATCAAACAGCCGGACACTAATGTTGCAAAGACCTTATTTGGGAGCATGTTGTCAACGTCAACCCCCACTATCGTAACACAAACTTCCTGGGACGATATCCAACCATGGATAGCATCGTAAGAACCACCAAATTTGTTCAGCGCAACGGAAAGCTTTTTCGCATTTCGTAACTCAACTTGCAGCTTTTCAAACGAAACGAAGGGCGCAGCTAGTTCATCGAGGTATGCCTTAATTGAAATTGTGCCGAATATGATATTAACCGCAGCAAACGCAGGTCGGAACCAAGAAGGTGTGTATTCACGCTCAGACACGGGGCCGAAAAGCAAGCAGGCAGTGAAGAGATAAATTGATATAAACTGCGATGGCAGCCCTGTTGTCACCCCCTTGCTGCATGCATTGTGTTGAAAAGTTGGAAGTTGTGAGATGAGTTTGTCTAGCTGTCTATGTATTCTTGCGCAGATTACTGGCAATCAT
>Ga0115555_1000680_pt1 | contig 23310 bp, 16 predicted proteins | sample COGITO_mtgs_1104_2_FD_87285 | JGI IMG/M metagenome (GOLD analysis project Ga0115555, IMG submission 87285) | Pelagic marine microbial communities from North Sea - COGITO_mtgs_110407 | ecosystem: Environmental > Aquatic > Marine > Epipelagic | place: Germany:Helgoland, sampling site Kabeltonne... | reverse complement strand
CCCGGTTTTTTCGTATGGAGGTCCATTGGTAACAAAAAAAATTTGAAATATCCCCCCTTGGGCCGGGGAGGGGGGGGGAGGTTTTAAGGGAAAACCCCGGACCATCCCTTTCCCCCTAGGGGGGGGGGGGGAGGTTGTGTGTTGAGGGTGGATAGATTGTTGTTGTTTGTTTTTTTCGGGGGTTTTCGAGAGAGAACGGCTCTGGAGAGGGAACGGGCAAGGGGGATACGGCCTCTGAAGGTGGAAGGTTACATTCTGACGGCCAGGACCGAGTACCACCACAACAACATACCCTGAATTCCCTACCCTTCCACACACACACACACACACACACCCGATTTTTTTTTCGATTCAAGACGACATCGAGACCAAAGACAACCGACGCGTCCTCCATGTCCTCCATGTCTTCCGCGTCTTCCCCCACAACAACAACAACAACAATAACAATAACGACCACCCCAACCTTAACAAGCACAAACTGCAGTGGTCTGGGTTGCTGGCCCCCTTCTATAGGTAACTGCGAGGACCTGCACAACGTGTACCCTGAGGAGCTTGCCGAGTGCGCCCCGACGTACATGAACGGTCTGTTCAGCGTGGTCCTGTTTGCCAAGTTCCTGGACGTGCTGTCGAAGATGGCCCGGAACAACCGGAGGGCTGTGGCGGGGTACACGAAGAACACCGTTTCGATCGACGTGCATATAAGGATTTTGGAGGGGCTGGTGGTGTGGTGTATAATGTGGGGGCTGTATTCGTATTTGGATGTGTGCGATACGGAGCAGATGGAGCCGTGGAAGATTGTCGCGGACGGCATGGTGTATAGTATCTCGGCATTTTTCGAGACGGTTATACTCTTCCTACTCTGCAGTAGTAGCATAGGGATAAACGCATTTCAAAGGTCGTACACGCTTGCTTTCGCACTGTCGTCGGTTTTATTTATCCTCTTCCTCATACTGGGGAGTAACCTCGTGGAGGCCACAGATCCCAACAGTCTTATTGGTATTCGGTACATAATAACGTCTGTTCTGTACGTGGGGGGTTACATTCACAGTAAAAATACCGCCCCGGAACGGCAAGCGATAACGAAGTACGTTCTCTTCGTCGTTCCGCTGTCGATCGTCAAGGCCGTGGGCAGGTTTCTCATCGCGGGGGATTACTCCTCCGGGTACTGCGTGTACGATTTTTCGAAGTTGGTGTTCTATATGTTCTACCCTCCCATCGTCTACATCGCCCTGAAGAGAGACTCGCAGTATTGGACGGAGGACACCCGGGAGGAGACGAACCTCACCACGTCCTGGCGGGATGACCTCCAGAAGACGGAGATCCCCAACTACGAGGACGTGGTCATCCCCAAGACGGAGCTGTACTTCCAGACGAAGGTGTCGCACCGGATGGACACCCAGCTCCAGCTGCATCTTTGGAGGAGGAAGATCGTGTTCGTGAAGGTATTTCAGATGGACTTTTTGACCAGGGATAGTATCACCAATTTCAAGTACGAGGCAAACGCCATGCGGAAGTTGAGGCATGAGAATATTGTGAGGTTTATGGGTGTGGTTATCGATCCTCCTAGCATGTGTATCGTTATGGAGTACTGTTCTAATGGGGATCTCTTCAACATTTTGTCGAAACTTAGGAAGAGCTACGACAGGAAGGCGAGCGAACAGAGGCAGGAGAGTTTCTCTGGGGCGCAGTTCCTGAACAGTCCGTCCACGTTTCCCAAGCTCCAGAGGATGCCCAGCGCCGTTTACTACAGGACGCTCGAGGAGGATGAAGAGGACGTGTACGCGACCGCCGCCGCCGCGGATAATAGGACCAGCGGTATATCAGTGAACACAATGTCCATGTCCAAAGAATCCTCGCCGTCCTTCACCGAAAAGGGGGAAAAGGAAAAGGAAAAGGACATGTTCTCCCCCTTCCAGATAATCAAGCAGATTGGCCGGGGTATGAAGTATCTGCACAGCAGTGACGGTGGTCAGCAGGCGCATAGAGATTTGAAGTCGCTGAATATTCTGCTGACGAATAGGTGGGTCGCCAAGATTGCGGATTTTGGGGAGTGTATTAATGTAGGTAAGGAGGAGGGGGACGAGCAAAGGAGAGAGGATATATGCGGTACTCCTGCTTGGGCTGCGCCGGAGGTGCTCAATAACGAAAGGGCGACTCTCAAGTCTGATGTGTATAGCTTTGCCGTTGTCATGTGGGAGATAATGACGTGGAATCCACCGATGGTGAACCTTCCCAAGACGGAGATGGAAAGGGAGTTGAAGAGGAAGAAGAACAGCTCCCTGAAAACTACGATTGAGAGCATGCTCGGACTCGACAGGAAGACGTCGGGGGAACGGACGGGTTTCGAGAGGAGCAAGAACAAATGGAGGATGAATTACAGTGGGTTTGGGGGCCTCGGGGGGGGGATTAATATTTACAACAGTCACAACAACAATTCCAACAATACCAACAATGACAATAGCAGTGGGCGAAAGGCGATGAATAAGAGACTGCTGCTGGACGATTATGACGACATGGAGAACGGGGGTGGGAGCAGCGGGAGAAGCAGCGTTAGGAGCAGTTTTGGTGCCTTTCCGGAGAGAGAATCCAGCACGGGGAGCTCAGGAGCTGTGACCAACAAGCACTCTTTGGATAGTAGCTTGCTGCAGTCTCCCATCGTCACCCATCAGAGCATCCACAGCAGCTGCACGAGCTTCGACGCTACTCATGACGACGGGCTGGGAGGCGGGGGGGGCTGGGGAGTCGGAGGTAATAGGTAAGTTACGAGAGTGCTAAAGTGGTTGCGTCAATTAGATCGGTGTGTTGTTCACCCTTCCATTCATTCCCCCTCTCTCCCCAAAAAAACTAAACTCTCTTTCTCTTCACTTCACTTCGTGTTTCGTCGGCTTGGAATGAGTAGGGGCTATGGCGGTATCGGTGCGGGAGGAAATCAAAACATGAGTAGTGACGATTTGGTAGGCTTAGGGGGTAGAGAGCAGGACGTGGTTATCAAGTTTGGATTGGAGGATCTTGGACACGTTACTCTCTTGGTCGCCCACAAGATGTACAGGCCACCACTTTTGAAGGCACCGAGGATGCTTATGGACTTGATGGAAAGGTGCTGGTGCCAGAATCCAGACTTGAGACCCGATTTCGTCGAAGTTTGCGCGGCTCTCGAAGTAATAGAACGCGAATTCCCAGACATTGATAGCAATTTCCCATTTGAAATGGCAAATATGGTGAATTATGCTAGAGATGATGATATTTTGGAGAGCCAGAAATTAATTGAAGAGGAGAGAAAAAGGCGGAAAGAGGGCAACAGCGCGGAGAAGAGGGGTGACGGGACCAGTTCCCCTGCGGAGAAGAATGAAATGGTGGATGACGTTGGAAATGATAGAAATGAGAAAAAGGGATTGATCGGCCAGATCGGCAACATTATTGGGGGGGAGAAGGGCAAAAATAGCATTTTGGGAAGCAGTCCAGTCGTATTGAGAAGCCCAATACCCCCAAGTCCTCGGCCGACCAAGGATTACAATGACCTAGTCGGCAGTACCACTAACTCTGGACCAAAAATGAACAATGCAACAGGCAACAGCAGGCCGCCTGTACCCCCATCCAGAAACCGTCAGAGGAAAGATGATCATGTCGACGACGACATGGAGGAAGCGACTTTGCAAACTTTTGGGAACAAGAGAAACAGACCGAAGACTGGATCTTTCTAATTTGCCATGATAAAGAGTGGATTTGGATTTTGGATTTTTTTTGGATTTTTATTCTCAAACTCCGGACAAACTCAAAGTTGAAGGGGTTTTTTTTTTTGGACCACCTCATTTCATATCATGACCTTGAAAAATTTGGCGAGTTTGGTGTCTCACCCCAAAAAGAAGTCCACTAGAAATTGAACAAATGAAAGTGACTAGAACGGTATTAGTGAGTACTTAAGCCTTACCTTGGTGCTGACAGAAGTATTTCTGCTGCATGCCGATATTTTTTAATTTTACTTGTCTTCACATATATCATTGAATTTCACTCTGGAGTTTGTTGTTGACGCGAAAGGCAAAAAGTGTCAACTCAATTTATACCACTCTGTGTTCATATCATTAATGTTCATACCAGTGAATCCGTTCATATCGTAAGACTAACCGATTCGCGGCTTTACTTTCCCAGAAAGTCCCTAAAGGATCCTTTTCTTTTCCTGTCAGTAAGAGAGAGTAAAGGGCTATAACTCAAGAGAAAAGACCAAAATTGGGGGATTTTGCAGCCGCGAGGCTCTGAAATTGTCGATAGGGGTAAGGGGTTTTTAAGGACGAGGAGGTTGAAAAGATGCCTCTGGGGAAAGGGATCAAACGGTCACTGTCCAGTTGGGACTTGATGGCGATGAAAGATGACTTTGAATACGTCATGGAGACACGACCCGCCGCGGTTTCCGTCACGTCTACGGAAAGGACGAGTTCTATGTCATCTTGCTCCCCTCCTTCTTGTGATGGAGATGCTCTTTGGGAATCCTGGGGGAGACAGATGTGTCTGCCTGGCATGGGTGGCACGGGTGTGGGGGGGGAGAAAATGAAAATGAAAAACCCTTCACTTTCTGAAGTAAAGTCGTCGATGGTAACGACCAAATCGACTACGGGAATATACTCTAGTGAAATTTCCGAAGATTCTGCGTTAATAACGCCGGAGATGGAAGGCAGGACACTAGTCTCTACCTCTACCATTGAAAGACGCATCAAGAGCATCAAGAAACCAAAGAAGGGAGGGATTATGGGTAGAAGTGTTGTCTCGGCAGACAGCTCCCCAGTTGTGACAGGGAGGGAACTGAATTTGCGGATACTTCAGTATTCGGGTAAAAGTGAGGATAGAGGGGACGTAAATAACCAGACTGTGAATAAGAATAACATCGCCGACCTCAGTAAAAAGTTGTCCAAGCTGGGAAACAAAGCTCACCATGCAGATAATTATCGGTAGCTAAGGATAACTCCTTGGCGAAGATAAGGAACAAACAAACCACTTAAGATTTGTGTATAAAGTTGAAGTGAACAAATTTATTTCGAGAAAACCCCTCCAAATTTCAAACTCTCTTTCTTTCTCTATAGTCAATTCATGGCATCGCAAGAGCAAATGCTCTGAATTTCAAACCCGGAATCGGTTGTAGTTGTTTTTTCCGAAGTCTTCTCCATGGAACCGGGTCCAGGCATTCGTTAAAGCTTCTGCATGGTCCGGGTGGGTCCGGAAAAATGGTGCTGGTGCATCAGCAAAGCAGACAAAGATGGTTGCCACAGCACTCGAGACAACACTCAATGTGACACCACTCATGACAAATCCAAAGAGACCGCCGACGATAGCGATGATCGTAGCCCATTCTGAGGACATGTTCATTACCGTTGCATAAAGGTACCCCAACAGAGCCGTGATACCAGCAACACCAAGCGAGCCAATATTCAAAGTCATTTCAATAAGATCATCGTTAATAATTGTCGTCCACCCAAGTTTGGCGAATAAATCGAAAACGGCGCGACCTGCAGTTTTAAAATCGTGACCGTAAATGGAGACGAAACAGAAAGCATACCGGTTGAAAATCTTGAGCAGCTCTTCGATGATTCCCATCAAACAGTCTATTATACACAAACACAACTGAGCGTTCTTGTTCTTGCGAGCCTCGCGGAGCATCTGACGGATAGCCTTGAGAATCGCAACAAGAAGCGAGCCAAGGCAGATACTCCCGAAACTCCACGTCATGGCTCGGCTGAAAGAATCAAATACTGGGGACATACCAACATCAGTTTTGAACCACCAAGCAGCAACAGTTCCTGCAGTGACGCAATGCATCACATTCATTATCACAGTTCCTCCCCAGTAAAAGGAAACGAGCATACCAAAATAAGTCAGCGACTGCATCCCGTAGCCATAATTGCAAGCCGCATCGTAATCATAACCGACATGTCCGTTGTTATCGTCACACATGCAGCAGCCAGGGGCATAGCGTTGATCTCCAGAGAATGCTGGACACTGAACTGCATCACCACCAGCAGAATCCTTCATGAACATTTGGTCCCCATTGTCAAAACTCTTGCAGAAACTGCCGTCAAATGACCCACTGTCTACAATGACAGGTACCTCAGAAGAGGGTGCCGCAACTCCCATCATGGCCAACGCCCAGACCTGTATTTGAAACAATTTGTGTTTTTTTCAGAAAAGAAGAAAATGTGGAGATGATGGGATTAGATGATGCGACGTGGTGTGATGCTCGCACGCCACAAGGCTCGCACGCCACAATGCTCGTACAAAATTCACTCCACTCACCAAGAGCCAAACAAAGTTCAAGATCAAGGCAAAAAAGGATGCCATAATCAAGGTCGGGAAACGCTTCACGACGGTACAGGCAACCGAAAGATTCGCACCTGCGAACGCGATGCGGTCCTGAACGGCACGGTAGTAACACATAGTGATCATTGCTATGGCCATGTAGATTATGGCACCAATGATCACACCAGTGGCAAAAAATACTAAGCATAAAATAATCTCCAAACCGATAGTGAACTTGAGAGTAAAGTCTACTAGATCTGCACCGAGTCTAATGCACAATTTCAAGAAAAGGAGCGACAGAACGATCGCAATCAACAAGACAGACACTAAACCGACAACTCCATCTGTCCCCATTTTCATATCGGTGGAATTGTCCGTGTCGTCAACTTTGTAATCAGAACCAGAATCTTTCTTCACGCCATTGACCTCATCCAAACCTTTCGTGAAGGCATAAAAGGAAATGAGAGCTAAGTGGCCAACAAACAGGAAAGTGAAAGGCACATCATTCCACTTTGTTTCAGCAGGTTTGCGCCCATTTTCGGCGGATACCTTCTTCTGACCGTTATTTTGGCCCTGAAGCTGACTGAAGTGCATGTTATAAAACCTATTATGGCAAGTTATGTCCAATCTTGGCAAAATCTATTTGGCTCCTGGAATGTGAAAGTCGACGGATTTCCAGCTGACAAGCTGGAAGTTAGGAACCAGAAGGCACTGTTTTTCTATTTTCGGGTTATTACTTATTGCATATCAGTACTTTACGGCAGAGCCGTACCGAAAACATTGTTGTCTTTGTGGCAAACTTGGTAGGGGTAAGTGTTCAGAGACCACAACGGCCTTATGTTGTGAGAGTTTTACCCTTCTGGACTGCCTGCCTTCCGACCTTATATCTTTTCTTCCGTCAATGCCAGAATATATGTTTGTGAGGAGCCAATATGGTGCCTCTTTTAGCGCGGACTTTTATCTCTTAACCCCCAATTGCCAACAGGCAAAAGTTACTCGCACTTCCTTTGTTAACTCTTTTTCCCACCCCAAAACACTTATTATCCGCAGGGATTGAAAAGGGGGTTTTCGATGAGTAAAATATCGGCTACAGAGGTAGACGAAATATCTCAGAGCCCATCAACAGATCGCCACCAAAACAAGTTTGAGGAGGGTGAGGATGGTGAAGAGAAGAAACCATTTTTCCCTGCAAAGATGTTTCGGAATGATGCAGGAGTTGTGATCACCCGTAACTTCGGTGAAAGGGTGTGGTTGGTTTTTGAGGATCCCAGCACGAGCTTGATGGGGAAATGGATGAGTATTATCATGATGCTCTTGATTGTCATAAGTTGTGTTGGCTTTGTTATGGCCAGTGTGCCTAAGTACACGTGAGTGTCCCCTCTTATAACAGTAATATAATTTGTTGTGACTAATCAATTATGATTCGTCCTAACTAACTCTCGGTTTCCGCTCCTGCAGTGAAATACCTTCTGACTGCGACCCTGAATTGGAGGCGCCATGCTCACTTGATACTGAGACTGATGCAGGAGATCTATACTTTGGTGCGACGTGTAGTGAGGATAACGGGTGCACCTGTACTAAATCTTGTACTCCTGTCCCTTTAAAGATTTTCGATGATGTTGAGGCCATCTGTATATACCTCTTCACTGTTGATTATCTTATTCGAATGTTCACGGTAAACCAGGTTGACCCTCCTCTCTGGAATGGAAAGCCTCAGTGGACTTCTAAGCTATTAAGGACGTACAAGTATGCCGTAGGAGCGTTGAATCTGGTGGATCTGATCGCAATCATCCCCTTCTGGGTTGAGCTTCTGCTCGACACAGGGTCCCCCTTAGGTTTTGTTCGAGTCCTCCGCCTGGCTCGAGTTTTCAGGATCTTTAAGCTAGGAAAGTACAATGAGGGTATGAGGTGAGTCAAGTAGTTGGTTGAATTGAACTTGCTTTGCTGGCAGCTTATTTTAGGCAAAAGACGCGCAAACCAACCGTGGCTGACATCTTGCTGATGACCCTTGCCTAACCCTACTCTACTCTACTTGTTCGTACATCTTGTTCGTATCGACTCAACCTGATTTGCAGCCTCTTTGCCCGCACTCTACATGCTTCTATTCCAGCTCTATCACTTCTTTGCTTTTTTGTCATGATTGGGGTTGTTTTGTTTGGCTCTATCATCTTTTTTGTTGAAGGAGGAACATTCAAGCAGTCCGACTTGTGCCCAGAAGGGTGCTACCATCGCATGAACATGTACACCGGCCAGGACGAGATTTCCCCGTTCATTTCGATCCCGTACAGCTTCTACTGGGTCATGGTCACGATGACCACAGTGGGCTATGGAGACCAGTATCCGCATTCTGGATTGGGAAAGTTTATTACCATCATCTGCATGCTCTGCGGGATCCTCACTCTAGCCCTTCCCATTACCGTTCTTGGTAGCAATTTCAGCAATGAATATGATGCAATGCACGGGAAGACTGATCAGGAAGAAGAGGAAGAAAAGAAGTTTTGGGAGCATTTTGCGTCAATGGTGGCTGACAGCATGACTGATCCGGCAAGAAGTGGTAAGCTCCCCGTCACTGCAAGCACTTCCAGGGCCAGACTCAGGAACTTGCTGTTAGCGCACGCCCAGGGTCCCGCAACTATGGCGCAGGGGTACCATATTCCTACTTTGGGCAGTAAGGGAAAGAGTAAGTCGGAGGGAGTGGGCAGCTCCGAGGGAGAAGCTGTTGAGTCTAACACTCCCACTGAGGGAGTAATTACACAGCTGAGCCACATGATGCTGCAGATGCAGACCACCATTGAGGCTTTAAAAGCACGGCCGGGGGAAGACCGCAACACGGGCGATATGCAAGTGCAGGAGCTTGATAGCAGGAGAAACACTCAAATTCTGAACGAACATGAAGACAAGCAGATGGAGGTGAAAATCAGCAGGGGCGGTGCGAGTGGATCCATGAATGTGTTCAGCTGCAATGAATTAAAAGTTAGAAAGTCCCATAAAAAAGAGGAGGTGATGAGCGGGAGCGGAAGCCTTCCCTCTTTTGACGTTTACGAAAGTTTCAGCTGTGAGACGCGGAAGAAGGATAGCTTGAGAAAGAAATTGCCTGAGACAATGGTCATTGAGAACTTGGATAAGGAGGAAGATTACAAGCAGAAGGTGCTGGAAAAAGAATTCGAGGCTATGCAGCGAGCTTTGAAGTTGAAGAAGGAAGAACTCGACCGAGTCAAGCTAGGCAAGTCATCTTCCGCATCTTCCGCGTCATCGGCGGCATCTGGGAATATCGAAATCGAACACGACAGCGCTAGGGATTATACTACCGGTGATGTTAACCGAACTTTGGACTTGCAAAACAATAGCACTTTCGGCAGGAAGAAGAGCTTAACCAGGGAGCGACTGAAGAAAGTGGGCAACAGCTTCAAATTCAGTCAAAGGCTCGTGAAACAGCAAAGGAACCTGCAATCGTTGGGAGAAACCAGCAGGAAGGTTCAGATCGAGGTCATCAAAGCCAAGGGATTTGCTAGGGATAATTCCATCGATTCCTTGAGCTTCACTGTCGTCTGTGGTCCGAGGCAATTTGAGACGGTTGGTGAGCGTTTTGACGAAGAAATACTTTACAACAATCAAGTCTTCACATACGACATTCCACTGAGCACTCATAGTGGGCAACTGCTTATCAATAATCTTGAGGTCATAGCACACTGCGGGACTAATATCTTTGGGGCAGTGAATGTTCCTCTGACTGGTATCACAGGGGGTGAGGTTGAATATCGGCTTGCTGACAGCAATAACTTGTACTTGAAGGTTAGGAATCACCATGGTGGTGACAAGTTTGGAAACTTCGCTGGCAATGGTAGAGTTTTGCTAAAAATCGCCTTCTTAAAAGATAAAGTCGACAAGGAACACAAGTTTGGGACGAGCTTCGGGAAACTCCTGGTTGAGGGGGAGAACTGGGACAAAAAATGCTGTGATGGAGCATTTCGTGATCTGCCTGAATACCCTGAGATTTGCGGAGTTGAAGTTCCGGTGAGGAGCGAAGGGAAGCTAACTGAGCACATCTCCGATGTTGGTGAAAAGTACGTCTTTGATAATGATGATGTCGTGCGTGTGGGGGAGCTCAATTTCAATACCGTTTCCGACGAAGTCTCGTTGAAATCGTTGAGCGAAAACTCGACGGAAAGTGTTAGCGAGGACAGCCACAGTCCAACTGTCAGTCCCGGTAGGGAAGATGTGGAGGTTGTTAAGATGGTTAGCAAAAAGAAGCCTATTCAAAGAGATAGTAATTTTTTGGGGAGGTTCCTGAGCCCCACTGGGAAGAACTTCACCGGTATCCCGAAGCAGCACGAGATTGAGGCAGCGGTCAACCGAAGTGAGTTGCTGGACGATTTCCTGCACAACACTAAGGAGGGGGGAGGACAATATAAATATTGAATTACCCTGTAATTGGGCCAGTATTGTGATAATTATGGCATAACTTATGAAGATTTTTAATAGCTGTTGGTGATGTGATTAAAGATTGACTTTTGGATTTTCACGTTTAGGAGTGAATAGGAATTCGCACTACTCCCAAGAATCCTAAAAGGTGTCCACAACGGTGTCTGATTTTATCGTCTTCATGATCATGATCATGATAGATATTGATCATCCTTTTTGTCTTCCGAAAGGATCTCTGGGAATTTTCACATTTTCACGAAATTCACTTTTTTTTTCACTTGGTATGTTGTGGAATTAGAGAACTGATTTAACTTCCCTTAAGGAATAAACAAAGAGGGGGGCTGAGCTGAGCTGAGCTCGCTGATCCAAAGGTCTCTTCAGCCACAGCAGATACAGGCGCGTTTAACCCCCTTGACAAAATGAGTGAAGAAAAAGGTGTTGAACAAGCAGCAGCAATACAGGAAAAACGGCACAGTTTGTTGCCAAAAAAACCAGGAGACGAAAGGCTAGTAAAGAGTGTCACTCCTGAAAGATCCTCTAGGGGCATTAAATTCTTAATGTCCGTGGGAGTGATGAAAAGGGAAGAAAGCAATGGTGGTGGACAAAAAAGTGGACAAAAAGAGGGGCAAAGAAACACCATAGCGTGCTTAGTATCTTAGAGATTGGCAATAAAGTAGAACATTTTGGCGAACACATGTGTAACAGCTCTTGTACGTAGATACTATTTATTTTTTTAAACTACGCTCCTTCCTCTCTTAAGTGCTACTACTCTCCCATCCCTACTGTTGACCAGCCTTGGCCTTCAGAGCAGCAAATTTATCTTCTGGCGGTTTCTCTGCCTCCGCCTTGTAATCACTGAAATTGATAAGCTCGATGTCATACGTCAGTGTGGCATTTGGGGGAACGATGGGAGGATATCCATTGACACCATATCCAAAATTAGGAGGTATAGTAAGACGGATTATCTGCCCCTTGGACATCAACTTTACTCCCTCGTCTATACCTCGTATTACCACGCCGTTACCGAGGACAAATATAAAGGCTTCGTTTCTAAAATAAGATGTGGATATATACAGCGGTGAGAAGTTATAGTTGTAGAATTATAAGAGGAGAGACTCCCGGATTATTCTCATTCAAAAAATGTCCCAGCAAAAAAGGGATCTGAAGTTGTAACATGAACAACAATGGACGACAAGTCCAATAGCCGCTCTCGTGCCGATCCCACTTCGCCCTTCGCACAGAATGCCTAGCCCCAAACGCACCCAACACTCAAATACACACAAAAGCAATGATCTGCCCCCTGGCTCATTCAAACAATTCAATTTTTGCTCACCTCTGCTTGCTCGAGTCGAATACGGTACCGTCTTCCAATCTCGCTTCGTAGTGGATTCGGCAACTATTTAGTTTATTTGGGAAGTGTGTCGCATCTCCGGGTTTAATCGTCAGCATCCTAACTCCATAACCTGAGCTTGATGGAGTTATCAAGGTCCCCAATGTCTTCGTCGCTTCCGCTTCCTCGTCAGCTGACAAAGCCAACGGAGCGTTGTCTTTTCCGCTCATTTATTTCTATCTCTAAATTGAATGCTCTTCCAAAATTGCGAGCGAAGAAAAAATGAAGAGAAAAGAGAAAATAAAATAGGTAGTTAAGCCCACTTAAGGAGAAGTTTTCCGTGTTTCCCTTTTCCCCTAAGCAGTACTTTCAGTAGAATTCGGACCGAATTCGGCATATTCTGCATTCCCCTCCTCTGTATTTGGAAAGGTGCCTGTCTTGAGAGAAGTAAAAGAGAAAGCTCCTATGTCTGCATATGCTGACTTTGAATTTGACGAAGATGTTGAGTACGATGAGAATCATCATCACTGCGATGGGGATGCAGCAGCAAAAGGGTTGAAAACTTCTCCCCAGCTCCCTCAATATGTTGCCGAAATTGTTTGCAATCCTTCCTCTTCCCCAAATCAGTCAAAGCAGACAAGGTCGCTTGACCTGTTTTTTGATAAAATCCTCTGCAGTAGCGGGTCGGAATCGAACGGTGCACTGTCGAGTGCAAAAAGACACTTAATCGATGGCATTTTGATATCACTTGATTTTCCCCTGCTCATACAAACGACAACAGGCCGGCAGCAGAACAATTGCAAACGCAGCCTGATGTCAATCCTTCGTCTCCATAAGGCATTGATAAAGGAGGGAGTTTGTTTGCCTCCATTTTATAGCTCAGAGCAAGTTGACGAACTGGAAGGGTCGCATTCAATCCAACCTAAGCTCGACATTCACAAGAATGCAATAAACTCATTTCTACACATTTGTATGACAGACTTGAGAATTAACAGCTCAAACACTTTTTTGCGGTTCGCATGGGAACCCCTGAGAACGCGATCCGATACCCTCTCTAAAGTGAGCGAAAAATCTGACGAGAATGACAGCGTAACTATCCCGTCAAGCAACATTGCGAGATTGCAAGCTGAATTCCAGCACATAAAATTTGAAAGTAGTAGAGATGCTTTATTGTAGATAAGAAATTTCCCCCAAATCTCGTCGCAAAAAATAATCACACAGTTAGAGCAATTTCAGTGGTCTTAAAATTACACAATCTAATTTGTTTCTTCTCATTCCATCAGCTCCGCTCCTTCCGCATGCTTCACGATCATCAGTTCAGCAAAATCGCCTTTGGGAAAATCCTTGCAAAAAGCAGGGGCATCCCGACGATTTTCGGCACTAACACCGGCTAGGAATGATAGAGCAGCATGACTTCCAGTCAGCGTAGATAGCCTGGAAGTATTTTCTGTTCGACATTGCAGAATCTTAAGTATTTGCAATTGGAGTCTTCGGACTTCGGTCAGCCGGGTCGGTCGTCTGGTCGGTCGTCGGTCGTCGGTCGTCGGTCGTCGATTTGAAAAAATAACGGTCCCCTAGTAAACACTGAGATCATGAACAATAAGCGATAATTTTGGAAGCCAAGGGTATTAACAGCAACCCAATGAAGTAGATGAGCTTGCACGTTATTGAAATTTGTTCTATCTCTTTGAATACACTCTATTTGGGAATACACCCAGCAACTAACAACACTGTCCCAACTGAACTGGTAAGTGAAAACTGCTGTGTTTCCTTAGTAATTAATGTTTGAAGACAATGAAGATCAAAGGACGACAGAACGAACCCATTCGGGTCGGTAACTGAGTCCCGCATAGTCTTAGAGCTGTTCAAATATCGAAGAAGGTAAAAAACCAGTTCAGCCGGTTTGCACCTCACCGGTGGTGGGGGCATCAAAGAAAAGGAATTGCTGAACGAGCAACGAGACGAATGTGTATGGACAAGTGGATGAACGCACAGAATGGCACGGAGATGTCAGCGTTACTTGTTTGCATACTGTGAATGCGGGGAATGGTTAGATTTCTTTTTGGGTATTTTGAGCAGTATTCGGGGCTATATCTGAGTCTTTAAAATAAACAACAACAACATGAGAAATGCGCGACTTGTAAAAAGGTATGAACCACTCACTAACACTAACACTTGCACAGGAGTAGTACGTTGGTAGGCCGGTAGGAGAGACGTAAATTAAAAAATAAAAAAATAAAATTCTAGCAAAACACTCTCAGGTTTAGCATAACCACCCTTGTTATAGACGCGAACACATCTTACTGGATGGCGACATTGTACTGCCCTAAGACTGCCTCCATAGTTTTGATGAGAGGCTGAAATCTGTCTCCAGCATTATTCTGCAGGTAGCCCTGGATGACATTGGGATAATACCCGACCCTGCTCTTGAAAAGGCGGTCAATCTGCTGCACAAATACGGCGTTGGCATCGGGTACATCAGAGAACTGGTCCACTGGAGCTCGATGAGCGAAAGACAGCCTACTGAAGGCGCTGTCGAAACTGACATCAGCCACCTCGATTTCCACTTCATCGTCGGCAGTAATACCCGATCCCCCTTGGGAAACTATTGACAAGATTCCGCTGACCACACCACCGAAGAGGTTCTGGTCTGTGGTTACCTCCTGAAGGTTGAAGAGATTGGTTAGACCAAGAACCATAACCTTGCCCTCCAGCCTGCTGAATCCACAATCTCCCGCAGCAATAGTTGGCACTAGCACATTTTGCAGCAGGTTCGTGTGGAGCCCGGGTTGTAGCTGGTCGATATCGCTCGTCCACTTCTCCGCGCCGTATTTTCCGATCACTAGGCCGAAGAAAACGCACAGCAATTTCTTGAAGCGTTCGGATTTGGCTGACTGCAGCCTCGTCAGCAGGATGCTATAGATGGTCTTTATGTTGGCTTCTACGGCACTGTAGCCATCAGGGTGTGATAGGATGCTTCCGATTAATGAAAAAGCGAAGATTTCATTCGCTTTGCTGCTCAAGAGCTTCTGGAAGACGCCAAGGATTCCCATTAGATTGGGCGTGATCAGGGGGTGTGCGGGTCCCAACTTGTTCATGTAGGCAATCAGGAGTCGAGTGAGGGCTGGGACGTTACCTTTGCTCTCCCATAGCGTGGGGGTAAGTAAAGGCACAAAAATCGTTGAGTACGATGTCCCAATCTCGTCTACCTTGAACTCTAGAAGCTGAGCCAGAACCTGGAAAACATAGGGGATGAATTCTGTCACCTCCATCTGCAAGATGGTCTGGAAGGGGGGGAATAGGAGTGACTCGAATGCAGTAGTGGCAGATGGCTGGGAGGAGCAGACGCTCCGCACCAGGACGGCGATCGACTCGAATAGGTAATGATTGTACTGGGGGTTCTTGGGATTCTTACAGACCCTGCCCAAGGCCCCTGTGAGCTTGTTGAGAACGAGCTCGGTGATCGCCACAACGTCCTCCTTAACCACACTTAGCGCGCGCATCGTCGCCTTCATCACATATTCATTCTCGCCGAACTCTTCGCTGTCAATTACAGCAAAGAATCCCGTGAACATTTTCTCCAAGAAAGGCTGCATGGTGGCCTTGTCAAACTTCAGAACCTTGTTCTCCTTGACAGTCATGATTTTCTCCATACAGGAGGCCGAATATGTGTGCACAACGACTGAATCGCTGCTGAGGTGGTGAATCAAGGCGGGCATGAGCTGAGCGATGTGCTCCTTCGAAAATTGGTTTCGAAAAGTGGTGACAAATTTTATAGCGCCTGCCTTCACCATGGGCCGGGAAGAGTGATTCTGGTCCATGAGCTCAGGGACAATCTGGTTCGAGAAGAAGGTCATCACGTCAATTTTGTCGTTCAACTCGCTCACTCCCATTGCGCTAGAGGAGGCCCGAACAGACACTGCCAAAACAAGGTTAATAGCCGCGTCCAGCTGCACCCAGTTGCCGTCCTTGTGTTGGGAGTAGTTTTGGATCATTGAAGCGACGTGTTTCTGGGCGATGGTTGTTGTCTGGGCTTCGAAGTGGCGGCACATTCCCCTCAGCAACTCGATGGCGCACCGCCGCCTGGTGTCTGTATCACTTCCCTCCATATCAGCATTGATGTAATCCTGGGGATCATCCTCAAACTTCTCAGTGTCAACCTCGCGCAGCATGACGTTCTTGACCACAATGTTGCTCACAATGTTATTAAGGGTGTCGTCGGCACTAAAAAGGGGCATGTGAATTTGCTTAACGACGAGGCTAGTCAGAAATTTAATGGTAGTGGAAGCGAGGACATCGTGCTTGGGATACTCAGATGTTCCCATGAGTAGGGTCCAAACTAACTGAGTGAAATCAGATAGGAAAGGCATGAAGGCCTCCTCATCTTTGGAGGTGTAGAGAGTCAAAATGTCCACGATCGAGGCCTGCAGCTGGTCGATTACACCCGGCTCTTCCTCTTCGTCCGTGTCGATCAGAAGAGGGTTGGAATAGGAAAGGAAAACTTTGAAGAGATTCATCCACTCTGCCATGTTGTCCTCGAAATATTCGGGAAGATCCTGCCAATTCAAGCTGTAATAGATCCTGGTGATAGCGCGTAGGGCGGTAAATGCCTGCGTCAATTTCACTTTGTCTTGTTGATTGTTCTGAACGTCAGTGCTCGTGCTCTTGAAAATAGCAAGCAAAGGTGCCTGAAGTAGACTGAGTGTATACGCAATGTCCGAGTAGAGGGCGTCGGACCGCGCCGTGAAGCGGAAACGCTTGATAATCGAATTAATTGTCCCTAGCACACCATTGACCACTCCGTAGTCTGAATTCCCAAACTTTCCAACCAAGCTTGGGAGCAAATCAGTCCACTTCTTCGGGTAGTCGTACTCGGCGATTATACTGATGCTCGCTGATAGCTGCGAGTGGATCTGTTTCGCTGAGCACGCCGGAGAAGTCATCAGCTGTAACGAAAGAAGGGAGGAAAGGATAAAGGAAACAACATCGTCAGCATTGTCATAATTGTAAGCATTGTCAGCAGAAAATGTCGTTGTTTGCGTCACTTGCCGCTTAAGCTATCGCCTTCTTCGCCAATATATATATCTCACCTCGACAAGATTTTGTTTAATGGTGGGACGGTCCACGTCGTTGATAACGTACGGTGTCGTGTCATTATTGTCCGCCTTGGAAGATTTGTTATATCTCCCGCTCGTGACGTCGTCATCGTCCCCAGCCCAACCCTTGCGAACCAAATTTTTGAAGTGGATCGACGCGATCTGCTTCACAGGAAAATGGGCGGGGTTCTGGGAAGCGATGAGGGAGAGGACGATAATGGGATAGCCGGGGGTTTTCGAAGCATTCAGGAGGTGAGACTCAGCTTGCCGCCGTTGGGAGATGTCAGGCGAGACGGTAGCCATTAATACCGCTTGTAGCTCGCTCATTTGCTGCTCTGAGGCTGCCATCGTGAAGAATTTGCTGTCCTGTTCGTATCTATGCGGATATGAGAGGGGGATTTTGAGTGAATAATGGGAACGACGAAATTGTGCACGGTATTTTTTACCTGCTTGTTTAACTTTAAAACTGAAATAAATACTCTCTCGCTCTCTCAGGGGTGGTGTATAACGCGCCTTTCCCAGAATTTCTGAAGAAGAACAATTTCTCCTCTCCCACCTCTTCCAACTCCTCCTAACTCAACGACAAAAACAAACCACCCCAAGCCAAGATGGATGGCCTCTCCGGAGCGGCCAACTTTGCGCCCCCCATGCCCCCGAGTGTGTTGACATCGAACAGCGGCAGTTTGAGCAGAGGCATCGTCATGCTAAAAACCCCACCTCCTTCTCTTGACAATCCGTCTTTCACATCTTCACTTCACTCTGGAAGTAGCCCGCATTTTGCGATGCATCAGAACCCGTCCTGGATCAGCTCCAACAATCCTCTCCTCAAGAAAACTCCTGCGAGCAAACGGTCGATGAATAAGAATAAGGACGATACTGTCTATGAGACTTCCAAGATTCGGAATGCTTTTGCACCCACCTTTGTGAGTTTGAGGGAGGCGCTGCCGAGGACAATCGCGCCGGGGGCAATCTGCGATTTTAAGGAGAAGAGACAGAAGAAGGCGGCAGAGAAATTCGAGGGGAAGCCCTACAAGAGCAATAAGTACAGTTATCCTGAGTACATGAGCAGTGACTATGATGTGAAGATGAAATTGAACAAGGAAGAACGGGCGACGATGAAGGCCCTCCAACTGTCCGATGAGCCATTTCGGCCAGGTGGTTATCGGAGAAAGTTAAAGCATGAGAACCTTATTGACCCCAGGGTTGAACGGGTAAAAGTAAAGAAGATGGAAAAAGATGGAGTGGCTGAGCGAGCAATGAATCACATTCGCAAACTTGCCACCGAGGGTATAACGCATGAGTTGACCGAGGTTGACGTGGAAAAGGAGATGGAGAAGAAAAAAAGGGGAACAATTAAAAAGGACTCCGAGGGGAATCTCATGGGGAGTAAGGGGGGGAAGTTGGTGCGGGGTGAAGATGGGAAGGTGGTGGAGAAGGTCAAAAGAAAGAAGGGTTTTGACCTTAAGGAGGCGTTCGATCATTATGATAAGGACGGGAGTGGGAGCATCGATCGCAATGAGTTGATGGGAGTCGTGAAAATGATTGTCGGTGAGGAGGGTTTCAAAGAATTGAATGACGAGGAAAAGGAGGGAATTGTCAACCTGTTTGACCCAAATGGGGATGGTGAAATTAGATTCGACGAGTTCAGCTACAGCTTCTACAACAGGCGGGGCGACCACGAGAGCTCTAGCTATGCTTCCAGCAATGTTGTTTCGGAAAAAACTGAAAAGTACAGGTATCCTTACAGTAGTAATCCCTACGACGAGTCAAGGGAATACTGGCAGAAGATGAAAAAAATTGAGGACAGCAAAATTCTCGAGGGGCCCTTCAAAGGTGGAGGCCTCCAGAAACTCAAAAGCGACAAGATCAACTATTTACCAGAGGCAGTTAAGCTCCTATTCAAGACCCTCAAGAGCGACTGGGAGGACTGCAACTTTCACGCCAGCATCATCGAAGGCAACAAATCCAGAAGAGGTAGTAGCGGCGGCGGCGGTGGTGGTGGTGCTTCAGTGCAAGATCAAGTCATCTTCAAATTCCAACGCAACACACTCGACAGCGAGAGTGCGCTCAATAACTACATGAACGTGTTGAGCAACACTAACAAGGTCGTCCACAGAGGGAGGATGAAACGAGTCAACGACCGATGGGGCGTCGTCGAGTGTGATGAACAAGATGACTTGGAATGGGTCTATTTTACCTTCTTTGTTATGCAGGACTGAGGGGAATGCAGCATATGAAATTATAAATTTAGCAGTAATGTTGTATAGCGTATACCACATTTTTACGTTGAGGCGTTCGTTGGAAACTTTGTCTACCCAACCCTCGCACACAGACAAATGCCAACGGATGTGAGCGCCGTCGAAATCCTTGCGAGCCACAATGTTGCCTCATTCTTTGTTCTCCGGATATCTCTTGTGCTTTGACTTCTGACTATTTCGTTCTTGTGCTTGGGCCTGGCGGCGCCTGAGTTTGCAGCTGTTCGTTCGTCGTTTTCGATTGTGTGGGTGGCTTTCTTCTTGGCTTTGTGACAATTTTTCAAAAGCCATTTCGTTTACTTAAATACATTTTTGTAAGACAGTTTTCTTTCATAATATTATATAAATATATTTTATAATTTTTTTGAATTAAATAGTTTTAAATAAATTAATGAAATATTATTATTATTATTTATGATAAAATTTAAAATTTAGAAATTATATTAAATTATAATAATTTTTCAATAAATTATTTGAAACTTATTGATTCAAAAATGATTAAAAATATATATAGATAATATTATGAAAGAAAATGGTTTACAAAAAATGTATTTAAGTAAACGAAATTTTGCTAGATCGAAAACGACGAACGAACAGCAAAAACACACAAGAACGGATTAGTGGAAACAAGAAATTTTATTATCTAACAGGGGGGTGTGTGGTTATTGTTACATTATTATCAAAAATTGGCTAGGGGCAAGTTAACAACATGCACTTTAATTCACAATGTTGTCAGTTCTATAGTCGCTTTTGTGTATAGTCTTGTGCAAATGTGTCCGTGGGGTTTATCTTAGGTATTAGGTATAGTTTAATCAAATCAAATCAACTTAGTCGAGCGAGAACATCAAATCCTTGCTCTTTTTGCTGATGACAGCCTTTGCCTTCAGTTGATCCTCGAGCTGTTCAGTGGTGATGACAGATTTGTCTGGGCCTTTCTTTTCCTCCTCTGCGCTTCCCTCTGGAGCAAAAATACTCCCCCAATTAGTACCCTCGTTGACTTTTCGGAGAATGATGACAGCATTCGCGGTACTTATATCAACACGTGCCTCTCCGGGGACAATTTTGTCGAATAGTTTCTTGATTTCAAATGTTTTCTCGGCTTCACTCCCTTTGCATTTGAATTTCACGCAGCATGATGTCGCTGTAAAGGCCGGAACGACGGAGTTCTTGTCAATGTTTGCAACCTGGACCAGGATTGTCACCGTCCTGTCATTCTGTCTGAATTCGTAATGCATTGAGTTGATGACGGTGAGTACTTTTTTGTCTTCGTCGGTAGAACTTTCCCCTCCCTCTCCCTCTCCTTTCTTATTTGCGAAGTATACTTTTTTTTGGGTCGTCTTCCGGATCCCCGCATTTGTGGCAGCAGTTTCCCCTTTCAAATGGAGGGGTTTGTCTATGTAGTACCCGAGTCCTTCTTTTCCGAATTTGAAAACATACCCCTCCCTATGGCCGTCGAATTCATCACTGGCGGTGAACTCCCCCTCGACGTGAACCTTTTCTTCTTGAGGTGGCTCCGGGGCGTCGGCATTAGCCTCGTCCACGTCCACGTCCTCGTCCAATCGTTCCCCGGTTATTTCAAAGAATTCCGCGGCGCTGTTGTTTGTTGGAAGGATGCCATCCTGTGCAAAGTCGCGCCTTCCACCTGAATTTGCGTTTCCGTTTCCGTTTCCGTTTCCGCCTGGGGTGGGAATCGGGGCGGACTTGTCCCCCTGGCTACTTAGCCAACGAGAGTGGGCATCTGATTTTTCTGTTTTGGACGACGTCGATGTAGTTGACGATTCTTTCTTCATGGTTTTCCCCTTCTCCTTCTTCTCCTTCTTCTCCTTTTTCTCTTTCTTATTCTCCTCGACTTGAACAACCTCAACCTCCGTGACCCTTTTCTCCCCTAGATCCTCGCCCTTCGCCTTGACCACGGGCACAGTGACAGTGAGCACGTGGTTGACCTTGTCCCACTTTGCAGTCCCGTCATCGCCCACAACAGGGTAAGAGAAGCGGACGTCAAGGGAGTAGTCGTGGCCGCCCTTGTTCCCCTCGATCGAGTTCAGCGTGAGCTTCGCTTCGCTGACGTCGAGGTCCAGCTCGCCGGCGCGCTTCGCCAAGGGGAGATCGATGCGGACCACCAAATTCTTCGGCCTGGTGGAGGCGGAAGTTGTGTTGGTGGATTCCATGGTGTGGTCTGAGACCACAAAGGATCCGCTTTCGGAGATGGTGTAGAATGGGATCGCCTTTCCTTCCTTTGTTGTGCCCCCCCCCCTCTGACCGCCTCCACCCGTTTTCGTGCTGGATCCATCACTGCCCTCACTGCCGGCGCTCTTGCCTTTCCGCGTTGTTTTTTTGGCAGTCATGAATCCTTTTTTTAGGGCAGTTTGTGCAGGTTTACTCGTCGCATCTTTCTTGACCCCCTCCACCTTCGCCTCCGCCTCCGCCTTCGCCTTCGCCTTCTTGACCCCCTCCACCTTCGCCTTCGCCTTCGCCTTTTTAGCCAAGACCATGACTGGGGGATCCCCATTCTTGTAACGAACTCCCTTGAGAACGTGGTAACCAGGATCGATGAAGACGTCATCTTTCATCCTCTTGAATCCGTTCTCGACCCCCTCGCGCGCGGTGTCGACCACGAGCCTCTGAAAGGCGCTCCCCCTCGCCGCCATCGCCAGCGCCTCGGGGTGGAAGCAGACGTCCAAAGTCGGCACCAGGCTCTCCCCCTTGTCTGTCTCCATCCTCAGCGGACCGACGGTGTGGGGGACGCTCCACTGCTGCCCTCCCTTGGCGGCCTTCGAGGTGGGACGCCCCACCTTTTCACTCGTCACGACGTTCACGAACAGCTTCTCCTTCTCCGGTGGCGGTTTGTTCTCCGATTTGTTGTGCTCTATCATCTTCTTCTTCACGTGCTTGAATTTCACCACGAAACCCTTCTCAACGCGAATCAATTCCTTGTCCTCAGGGACCTCCTCCTTCGCCTCCAGTTGGCGGATGTACTCATCCTGCTCCGCCCTGTTCTTGGGGTCGCTGATTTCCGTGACGTACTCGCTCATCAGCTTCCTAAATTCTGGGTCCTTAAATGCGTTCTCAAATTTTTCAGCCTCTTCTTCAGTAATGGCAGAGTCGCTGCCATTCCCGCCAGCCCTCCGCTCCTTCTCCATCTGGGCGCGGAGACTGGCGCTGAGATTGTCCTCGGTACAGTCCGCCTTCATTTTTTCAATCTCCTCCTCCGTCAAAGGTTTGTCAGGGCGCTTGGCCATTCTAAAAATTCAAGAAATTTAAGTTTGGAGGAGAAGCAATTGCGGTGTGTCTGTGGGCTTTATCGGCAAGTTATCTGTTCGAGCGAATCGGACTGGAATATTAATCTCAACTGATTGCGACCGACTTTGGGGTCAAACCGAAAGGCTTCCTGCTGTGGCTGATGTTGAAAAGACACAGCCGGTCAAAAGGAGCGAGGCCGATAGAAGAAGTGGCGACAGTAAATATTTGTTCAAAAACTTTTGAAGTCCAATTCAGCTTATGTTGATCACAATCGTAAGATTTTACGCGCCGATTATAAAACCTGTGGCTCATATCTTGTCGCCCCCCTTTGGTTTCGTTTTTCAGCTTCAAATTATCTGAGAAGCAGCCAATCGCTCAAATAAGTATGTCTTTCTCTATTGGAATGAGCAAGATGGACATGGGTCTCGACGACATCATTAAGGAGAAGAAAAAGAGAGCCCCCAAGAAGGTCACCGGTAAGCGTTGTTGTTGAGTGTTTTTGCTTGTCGAACTGTTTCCCGAACATCACGCCGGTTACGCACCTACAGAAGTCCTCTGGAGACCCCTCGTAAGAACGGAATGTGCTCACCACCCCCCGCATCCCTAACAACAAACTCCTCCCGCCCCGCCCCGCACCGCCCCCGCCGCCCAGTTTCCAAGAAGGGACCCTCTGCCGAAGACCGTT
>Ga0115555_1000678_pt1 | contig 23320 bp, 9 predicted proteins | sample COGITO_mtgs_1104_2_FD_87285 | JGI IMG/M metagenome (GOLD analysis project Ga0115555, IMG submission 87285) | Pelagic marine microbial communities from North Sea - COGITO_mtgs_110407 | ecosystem: Environmental > Aquatic > Marine > Epipelagic | place: Germany:Helgoland, sampling site Kabeltonne... | reverse complement strand
GTCTTCTTGGCAGCGGGCTGCTTGTCCTTGCTGGCGCTCTTCTTGGCAGCGGGCTTCTTGGCTTTGCTGGCGGTCTTCTTGGCAGCGGGCTTCTTGGCCTTGCTGGCGGTCTTCTTGGCAGCAGGCTGAGTTGAATGAACAGTGCAGAGCGAGTAATAGTGAGTTAGTCGAGTTCTCTGAATTTGCTGGAGCTGTAAAATTTCTCATGCAAAAATGTTGAATTCCAGGAAGAGTCTACAGCGTGTATACAATGAAAAAATTCATTAAACTCTCCGCATTACATGTAACTCCACGATGCACAACATATAATATCTCGCATCACAAAAAAATCGACCCAATCTTGTTCCCTGTTCCCATCTACCAGCAGGTGACTCACCTTCTTGGCTGCACTCTTCTTGGCAGCAGGCTTCTTAGCCTTGGCGGCGGGCTTCTTCGCAGCGGGCTTCTTAGCTGTTGCTGCTTTCTTTGCGACCATCTTTGCTTAGTTTTTACGCTGTTAGAGATTATGAAATTGTAAAACAATCGGGGTAAGAATTGGAATCGTTATTACCCGCCCGACAGAAATGAGAAACAGACAGTTTTGGTGCGGAAAGAAAATGTTAAAATGAAATTATGTTAGCACATGGGGGTGTATTATAGATAGAAATAGCGGTCAAAAGGTATAAGAAAAAAAAAAAACACATAAGGGACGCACAACGGAGGTCGAAAGACCGTTACCCGCCTTGAACTGTTTTGAAGAATTATCTCGTTGCAAAGGTGGCAGGGGCAAAATAAACAAAGTTTTGTGTCCATAGCGGGGCCACTGACACGAAAGGGGAGGGATTGATGACGGTCTAATTTGAAACTCACCTTTTTTACGTGTGAACTGTGGTTTTTTTGTTTGTTTGCTTTTTATGTTTCTGTTGCAAAAAAGAAACAGTCACTAAAAAAAAAACTTTATGAAAAAAGGGATTTTTTTTGGGTTTGCACACATGAAGGAAGTCGAAAGTTTCGTTAAACGTTTGTATCTTCGTCGATATCTTACGAGCCCCCCTTGTAAGGGCTAAACTATAAGTTTTCACCAGTATTGCTGTCGTCATGTCGATTGCGGCAGAATTTTCTGTTTTTTTTTGATTGGTTTGCGTGTAGTGAGGTCGTGAGGACGTGAACAAAGTCTCCCCCGCACAACACCCAGGGACGCGCCTTTCCTTCCACCTAAAGCGTGAACCCCTCATCTCCGTCGTCGAAACTATTCACTGTCATTGCAATTCCAGAGAGCTGAGGTGTCAGCCCCGTTGAGGAAAGTTTCAGAGCAATTCTCGGCTTTTCCATTTTGAGGGCTTTCGTAATGGCAGAGTCGACCACCAGATTAGACGGCCACTCGGGATTATCCTCGGTGTCGGAGAGAGAGTGAGGAGGAGTTAAGAGGGGGACTGGGGAAACGCAACGGTTTGATGAGTTGTCATCTGATTCATCAGAGCTATCAATACAGTCCTGTGTTGTGTTGTGTTGTGTTGTATTGTGTTGTGTTGTGTTGTGTTGTGTTGTGTTGTGTTGTGTTGTGTTGTGTGGTCAAATGCGTCATGCGCGAGTTTGAGTTAGGGAAAACAAAAACGAAAAGAATGTGACACGCACAAGAATCTCGTCAGGAACCACCCGCCGTTTTTTTTTCCGTCGACAGAAACACCCCTTAAACTTACAGTCTGGCTATTCCCGTCTCTGTAAGTCTCTGGATCCCCAAAGTCACCCTCTCCCAGCATCAGTCCAGGGGGATCGACAGAAGACTGGGCGAACTTAGTCCGCTTGGGAGAATCATCATTTGCTCCATCGACAGCAGCAATGTGAGGAGCCGCAACGAACGTTTTCATCTGAGTCGTTGTCACGGCTGTAGTGGTGTCAGAGGGAAATACATTGTTGGCAGGGAACTTGCTCATGGACAAGTTTCTCTTGGTCCTCAGACCGCCTCCAGCCATACAGCCGTGTCTACTACCATCGTTTTCAATCACATTGCTGCCTCCACAAGCAGAGCCTTTGTCACGACTTGCATCGCCGCCGTTCCTCGAAGAAGCACTGTCTTGGCCATTCCTCCTCACAACTGCCTCCACTTCCTCCAACCAGCTCTCCTCGACCCCGACACCTTGCAGCCTCCCCTGAACCCTTCCGCCCCTAACACCCTCAACTCCGACCCCTTCGTTCATCATTAGAAAACCCGCTACGGTCGTAACAGCGTACCTATTATCCCCCACGTCATCGACCACCAGCAAATTCCCTCCTTCTCCCTGGGACTGAGAGTCGAGCTTCAGGACTGATTCTAGAATGACATCGCTGTCTTCTCTCCCGACTGACCTTATAACCGAGGTCACGCCTCTCGCTGCTGACGACGGGGGAAACGGCGATATGACCAGGATGTGTGAAATTGAGAGAGTGGAGAGCGCCAGAGAATTCTCTGAGGATGAGGCAAAGAGGCTTCCGACGTAGAGACTCCTACCGTCCCTTTCTTCACCGGCCTTGAAGACATCAATGCCACGAAAGAAATTACCGAAGACACCCTCGACTCGACTGCATACTCGATCTCTAGCGGCTTCCCCGAGGTTCTCGTACATCAGAGGTACGTGGGGGGAAGAAAGGCTCAGGAGGGAGGGGGAGTGAAAGCGGGAAAGTAACGACAGCCAGAAGGGGTGCGAGCTCGAAGGGGGGAGGTGAGGGAAAGGAGACGTAGATTTGGACGTGTCTGACGGTGTCTCAGCTTCGCAAGTCGCAATATACCCCCGGAAGATCTCCGCCAATTCAGAGACAATGACCCCATCTAGGCACTCCACATTGATTCCCTCTATTACCTTCATCATCTCCTTCTCGATTTCCGAGGAGACGTCACCTTTGCGTTTCCTAAAAGGGGTTAAGGAGGGTCCATCTGGACCATTGGAATAGACTTCGCAGTCGGAGAAATCAAGGTCAGAGGCATTTGCGTTAGGGGAAGGGGGTTCAAGAAGGATGGTTTGACCAACACTGCGCATCATCGTATGTCGTGTGTTGTGCGTTGTGTGTTGTGTTGTGTGTTGTGGGTTGCGAGTTTTTTGTTTGTGAGTTTTCCATGCTTAATTGGCGAAAAATATGTTTGGCATGTATACCCTACGCACAAAACTTACTTGACAGGCGTCATTGGCCTCACACCCACATTCTCATCTGTGCTGTCCCCACTGTCAACCTCAACTGCCATCCCTGGGTCCGGAACTGGAGGAGGTTGAGGCCAAGCTGGCGGTTGAGGGGGCGCAGACGACGAAGAAAAAGAGGAGGAACGAGCGCGGGGGCGCAGAAAAGAGCCCGAAAGGCCAAACGGGACAGAGGACTGCTGCTGTTGCTTCTGCTGTTTCTCATTGCTGCCACCATTCAGGGAGCTGAGCTCGCTCATGCCAACTACATCATTCCACTGACCCTGATGTCGATCCATTTCCTCTTGAGAACCTCTCTCAAAGGCTTCCAGACGGCGCTTCTGCACCATATTGACAGGGGAACTTCCTGAGGTGGAAGAGAGAGAAGGGTGGGAAGAGGAGAGGGAAGAGGAAGGGGAGAAGGACGTGGTGGGGGCGAGGGAGGGAATAGCAAGGGGACTAAAAAGGGCATGGTGAGTATTGCGTGGTTGCGATCGTGGTTGACATTGTGGTTGAGATTGTGGGGTGATGGAGGGTTGACAGAGGGTAAGGGGGCCGAAGAGATTCTACTGAAACATCCCAGAAAAAGACAAAAACATCGCCAAAGCATCATCAAAGGGATTAACGCACCTACTCTCTGCTCCATCGCCAGAAATATCAAGATAAACATCCCCCCCCCCCATAACCCCCCCCCGCTTGTCTTGCTGTGGGGTCTCAAAGCGCTAGACTAGACTAATGCTGAAAGAATTCCTAGTGCGTCTCTACTGAGGTAACCAATGTATATAGGGTGACTGCGCGTCAGTGCCAACAGCACAGAATAACGGAGTTAGTTGACCCACTAGCGGAAGATTAGATCGTAAACTTTCTTTTGGCTGGCATTCACGGGCTCCTAAGGTGTGAATTCTTCGTCATATTGCAGAATCAGTTTGACGCAACAGGGAGGTGTTTTCGATAAAATCCACTTCGCGTTGACTCATCTAGAGCTATTGCGGGCCATTCCAAACAATTATACTTGTAGACTTACCTTTTCCCCAATTTCGTGAATAAGAAGATCTGCAAAACGGGTTTGCAGGTTGTGGAATTTGGAAATCACTTTGTTTAAAACTTCAACTTTGTTTTGGCGTTTTTTTTAGGAGGCAACCGTCATACACACACTTCATTCGACGGCAGAAGCGAAAAAAAACCACGTTGTAGCACTTCCAATCCCCCGGTAAAAAATCAAAAACCTTGTTAGATGTCAACAACCCCCTCAAAATTGTCTTCAAAGGAGCGGAATGCCCGCCATAAGGCAGCAATGGCGGTTCAAAAGTGTGATCTTAATAATACAGTGAAGAAGATTTGTGCGCAGGTAAGGAAGGGAAGAAACTAACTTACTCACCACCGGTAACGACCATATTTTCTAAACTAACCCTGGGGTTAAATTGTTGCAGGTTCTTGAGAGTAAGATGTTTGAAGGAACCGACGCGCTCGACTACGCGATTGTCACTCTAAAGAAGGAAGCAGAGAAGGCAAATGGAAGTTGACGCCATCAATCCGTTTCTCGAGCGGCTCCTCTCAGGGGAAGAGAGAGAATCAATTTTTGAAAATGAGATGATTTGGGAAAGGGCTATCTATATCGATATGCATATTGCTGAGAGGCAGAATTAAGCTAGTAATAGATAACAGAAGTAGATTAGATTAACAACAAGTACAAACACCCACAAATTAAATGTCAGTCCACCACTCATTAGTCGTTAATCTTCATAATACTTTCCAAAGTCTGCCAGATCCTACCTCTATCCCATTTGTGTGTCCACATCTTCCATGGGTTTCCGCCACCAGAAATTGGCTCATACTCATCGCCGGCTAGATATGTTTCGCCAAGTTTGATTTCCACTGCGAAGTTCACTGCAGGCATCTCTGGTGTGCCGAATACTTCGTTTGCAATCAAGCTTGCAAATATGTCCTCTCCATTTAACCACCGGCCATCGACGAAGAAACCATGCGATTTATTGTCTAAGAGCTCGAAAATTACCTTTTGTCGCTCGAAAAACAGACCGCATAGGCTTCTCGGAAAAATGCAAAATTTAGTCAGCACAACGGGCACATTCCCATAACGATTTTGGGTGCTGTACAGTCCAAACCAATTAAGTGTTCTTCCGTAATTTCCAACGATACGTTGTGGATTTTTTGCATATTCACCGAGAAGCGAATCGATCGATTCCGTTGTGACGATCATATCATCGTCAATGGTTAACAAATAATCAGTATTGGCCAAGGAGCCGAGGAAGTAGCGAAGACTCAGGCCGAGTTTGAGGTTAAGCTCGGCAGCGTTCACATTGTGAATAGTCGTTCCTGGCAGGGCAACCTCAAATGAAATGAGACCAGAATCGAGATCAGTGCCACCAAAATCGTTCTGCTGAATGGACTCTATCGGCCACCCTTCTTGCATTTCAATCCACTTTGCTTCATCGCTGTAGCCAACTACCACTGCAGTTATGCTTGGATGTGAAATGAGTGAAGGGAAAACATTTTCTCTCAAAAGGGAAGTTGGTCGCTTATGCGAGAGAATGACGGCAGTGATGGGAAAAGGTGTGTATGTGTATGTAACTGGGGTCTGGTGTGTTGTTTGATGTCGTTTTTGAGGATATTCCTTCTCATGGTTCACTATCAAAGATGACTCATACAGCACAAAAGTAGTTGCATAGACTGAGACATATACAATAAATACTAAACCAACTGCGTGCAATTTTTTAATCATTTGGGGGCCATTTTAGGGTAGTATCAAAGAATTTCACCTCGGTCGGTCGGTCGGGAAAAAAAAACTACTAGGCCTAACCAGGTACTAACAACTACCACGAACGCAACGACCACGCACACACGAATGCACGAAAAATGATCGCTCGTCCACAAATAACATCCAGCTTTCGATCAGCCTTCGCCAGTGCATCCACAGTTGTCGGGGGTAAAATCTACGACGAGCAAAATGTTCCTTCCCTTAGTGATGCTTCTCCCTCTCAGTTCTCCGCCACGCTGCACCTCATCGGCCAAGAGCCAATTAATCTGAATTTTGTGGACGGGGAGGTCATCGATTATTGCAATGTTAATGGTGATGTTCATGAAATGCCAAAGTTTCTTTCTCAATCATGCATGAAACCTCTTGTCTATGCCATGGGGCTGACAAAGGGGCTGGACGTCCACAGTAAGATTGGCACAACCGGTGATATCGGGTACGCGGACCATAATCTCGATCCAAATGGACGCGCCCTTAATCCTGTCATCAACACTGGCTCGCTCACTCTGTTGGAGGAGCTTGGGAGGACGTTGACGAAAGAGGAGATAGGAAGTTGGTGCCAGAGACTTGGGGGAGGTGACGGCGAAAGCCCATTCTGTGTGGCTGGTTACGAAGCGACAAAAAAAGACAGCCTAAGAAACCGCTATATAGCGACATATCTTGCCTGTAATGCTGTTCTACCCAAAACAGAGGATGCCATTGAGCGAGCTGTAGACAATTATGCCGCAATGGATTGCTTGTTGATGACAACGAGCATCCTCGCTGCAATAGGTATGAACCTTTCCAACCGTGGAGGCGAGATCGTATCCCCTGAAACATCTCGCTCAGTCGTCTCAATGATGCTACACTGCGGAATGTACGAATCTTCAGGCGAGTGGGCGAGGACAGTAGGCATCGCGGCAAAATCTGGTGTCAGCGGGTGCATATTCGCTGCGATGCCGGGAGTGGGAGGCGTTGCGGTCCACTCGCCATTGATAGACAACGTTGGAAATAGCGTTAGGGGGATGAAATTTTTGGAAATGTTTCTTGCAGACCATCCGGAGGTAAAGTTGTTTTGATTCCCCAATTTGTGTAAACAAACAAAAACACAGCAAAAAGACAAACAGAAATGCAAAATTGTTTACAGGTAGAGCAGTAAGAAGAAAGAATACGAATTTGCACCCTAAAAAGGGACACACGATATTAATCTAGCAGCTGTCATTGCAATCGTAACCTCTCTCACAAACCAAGTCGTCGTCGATGACAAAGAAACTGCTGTCATCACGGCTGTCATTGAAGACAAACTTGTGGAATGCGTCGTAAAAATTCGTCTTATTGCTTCCAATCAATGGAGTCTGGGAGTTAAAATCGGTATGAATGTAACATGAAGGATTAAATGCACCAAACTGGCCCCCTACCGACCCCCTTGTCTTGAGAGCTTTTATCTTTGCTGTCATGTTCAGAGACCACTCAGCTACATAGTCATTCTGATCGTCAGAGCCGTCCTCAGAACCAACACCGTTGTGCAGAGACAGTTGGACTGAATCAGTTTGACTCTCAATAAAGAAAACCCTCGATTTTATCGTTCCCACAGAAACATCTGCGAGAAGGCAGTCTTCCCCGCTTTGTGCCACACAATCAGGCGGCAGAATTCCTTCAACCTTCCAATAATCGCCAAATATCTTCAAACTTGGAGAGTCAAAGGGGTATGGTACATCAATAGATCCTTCACCAACATATGTCTTGTAAGTTGGCCAATAAAACCCTGCCACCGGGGCGCCAATGACTGCAGAATCAGGAAACAGTGTACTTATATAATCGAGGTGGAAGAGACTTCCGATTCCCCCTGCGCTTTGCCCGCTCCACACAATTATTGACGCTGAATCGATACTTGGGTAAAGGCGTTTCAAGTCAAATACAACACCTCGAGCGATGAGCCCCCCTTGGAACCACAAACCGTTTTTTTCATGTGCAGAGTTGGAACCTCCCGAATACAAATCACCGGAGCAGTATTTGACTACAACATGGTGTGCATCATGAAAGTCAGGGTTGGCTTCGGCAGAGGTCGAATAGAAAGGTCCTGTGAGATCAGTGGTCGTGTTGACATACGTTTTGCTCGACCCTAGTTTAGAATTTGCCCTGTCAGTGCAATCATCATCACTTGTGCATTCACCCCCACCTTCAAGAGAGAACACCCAACGATTTGAACCTGAGGTTGCTGGCCGGTAGTAATAAGCAGCTGGAGTTCCATCAAGGCAGTGCAGATTATCAGAGTCGAGAAGATGAAGTGTAGCGGGCACTATTGTATGTGGCGATGAGAATGTTGGGGTAACATGGACTGCGAGCAAAACGAAGAGCAAAACCCAAACATCATGTGAGTTCATCCAGGAGTTCATCCAATAGACGACGGACAACCGAAATTGGCCAGTTCAGTTTCTTTGGAGTTTTCTTCTCGAAATCTGATCTTTCCCTACAATCCAACCAAACTTTTTTTCTTCTTCGATCTTCGATTTTGGGGATGCCAGTGTCACCAAGTTAGTATCCGAATATCCTGTATCTTCTCTACCAGGTATAGTTTCGTAAGATATATCGGGATCTCTCATAGTTACACAAAAAAGAGACCAACCACTAACGATAAAAACGTGGGTGCTGCTTTACCAACGAAATTTATTTACTATTTTTGCTCTTTGCTGTCTTTGTTCGCCTCGAAATTCTTCATGGCAAAGCTGCTGCCGCAGCCACAGGCACTCTCACTATTTGGGTTATCCACGACCGCGAAGCTGCTCCTTATCATTTCTTCAACATAGTCGATCTTCGACCCACGCAAAAACTACGCGAAATGTTATGTTGCCTAAGCTGTTAGCATCTCGACATTGACACGAATGCATTCACACATTACAAAAATAACCTTACCTCCAGTGAGGAATGATCGGTGACAACTCGGATACCATCGTTGTCATGCGTGTATATTATGTCATCTTCCTCATCAATTTCCTCTTCGGAATCCGTAGTCACTGTAAAGTCATACTGAAAACCGGAACATCCTCCGGCATCAACCTCAACCCGAAGGTAAGTATTCTGAGCTTCAGAATCTCCCCTTTTCTTGGCGAGGTACTTGATTCTGTTGGAGCAAGATGAAGTGACTGTTAGGCCATTTGGATCAGCCACCTGCTGGTCATTGTTGGAAATTGTATCCGCACCATTCCCCACGTCAAACTCGCCACTACTGTTGCTATCCCCTGCGAAAGACTTGGTCACTTCCACTTTCACAAAATTGACACTTGTTGTAGATATTTGCCGTATAGCTGAAGCCGTCGCTGTCGCCTCCCTCGTCGGATTGATGGCGCCGGTCAAACTGCACGCGGCCGAAGAAATAGCGCAAGGGAAGTTATGGCGAGGATGTATAACACGAGCCAAAGAGGAGCAGGGAAAATGAATACATTTAGTCAGAGAGAGCATTTGGAGCAAACAACACTTGCAGCCAACCCCTCAATTAATTCCGCCTTCTTTCTCCTTTCTCCACGATACGTTTGTAGTCGACGCACTCGGCAGATTCTAACTCCTTGCGTTTCTGGACTAGACTGTAGCGGTAATAACCAGACGTCAGAATGAAAGAGGTCTGGAAAACAAAGAGAGCCTTCCAGTGAAAGGGGGCACGCACGAGGCTGCGTATAAGCTTAATGGTCGAAAACCCAAGGTTAAGAGACAACGATCGCTTCCAGGTAAAATAAGAAGGAAGAGGAGGAGGGGCTCTCTCGGGATGGGAGGTGAAGAGCAACGCAAGACAGAGACGATTTGTCCAATTTCGGCGTAATACAGGTATTATTGATTTTTCCTGATTCAATCCAGTACGATGAGCCGATGGTCGTAAAACAAGAAAAAGAATTGGAACTTTCAGCCTTGTGTAAACACAGAAAAAATTGAGCTTTTCTCTTTAAAAAAATTAGATTTCCATGGATTTCAATCGGTTTGTCTTTTAAGACATCTTCCGTTCTTCTACATAACATATTAGGGGGTCGTCGAGAACAAATAAGACATTGAAGAATTACGAAACCTTTTTCACAACTTGTTTCATGCCGCCCCCCAGCACCTCCCCTCCAACTCCTCCACCAGGATCAGCTTCTCAACACCCCGATCACGCCTCCGCCTTGACGTCATTGCTCCCCCTCCTCCTGGAACTGTCTCCGTTAGTGGCAGGTATTTCCTCTTCCTCGTACCACCGCACCTTGGAGCTTCAGTTTGACCAGAGTCTCTTGTCACCTGGGAGAGGGGATGAATCGGGGTCGAGGGGAAGGCGCGATGACAATGGCGACTTCAACGCAAATGGAATGATCGCGACCATGGGCAATGCCAGTGATGAAACCTCGGATACCACCCCAACCCCTGCCTTCTCAAGCTATGGCAGCGCTTCGACGCTGGAGTTACCACGGCCGCCGCCAATCAAGAAAAGCGGCAGCGATATCACGAAAAATGACAGGGGTAGCAACAGAAATGACAGCTTGCATGTCGAAGTGGGCTTGAGGATGTTCTTTAACCTCCTTAATTGCCTCCAGAAAGAACTCTACTCGTCTTCCTCCTCTCCCTCCCTCTCCCTCTCTCCCTCTGCCTCGTCTATTTCTTCCACCCATTCCCCTTCGACCCGTCAACTCCTGCTCGAGGGCCTATCTAAATCCCTATCTTTGCTCCCGTCATTTCTTCTTCCGACGCCTCCTCTCGCCTTGAAGCCCGTCTTTCGTCCTCACCGATTTGTTGATCACCCAGGAGTACCCTCTGTTCATGACGATCTTGGAGCTGTGACGGCAGTGTCAACGGCATTAGTGGATTTAATCCAGACGCTAAGATATGAGCGGCTGCGCAGTAGCAATCGGCAGTTGGGTTCCGCGGATGCGGTGGAAAACGTTGGACGGACAGAGATGATGGGAAAGAGGGAGGGCGAACTTCTCTCCTCTCTGCTGGCGCTGGAGGTCAAGAGAGGCCGGGTCGGCGGTCTATTAGGTGGCGTCGTACGGCTCTGTCTATTGAGAGGCGACGGTAACAATGACGGAGATGAAAGCGGCCATACACTCGCAAACGTTGCCGAGTTTCTTGACGAGATAAGAGGGGCATTATTACCGGAGAAATTTCGTAAGGCGGGCATGGCAAAAACAACTCTTGGGACCTCTTCTTCCACTTCCCACCCCACGCCGTCTCTCATTGAGATGTATAACTGGGGCATTCCCAGTGCCACTCCTGTTACCAGCCACTCGTCAATGGGCTACCCTTCGATGGGCACTGGTACTCTTTACACCTTCGGCAAAGGCGACCACGGCAAGCTTGGGCTCGGTCCGTCCTGTACATCTAATTGGTTACCCACCCGAGTTCCCCTGTCTAGTTCCGGAATGCAGTGCCCCTCAGATCCTCTCGTTCGAATTGCAAGCCTGAGTACCCACAGCCTAGGCGTCACGGAGAAGGGGGAGCTCTTGGCTTGGGGAAATTCAGATAAATTCCGCCTCGGGCATACATTTTCTACTGTTACAAAGGCAGCAGCCGCGGCCGCGGCAGCAGCAGCGACTTCAACAGCAGCGTCACCACAAAAATCTACAGGGACAACTGCTGCAGGAGACACCAATATTTCGGCGACAGCAGCTGAAAATAACCTCCCGCCCAAAATAACTTCCCCGCTGGTTGTATCGTCTCTCTCTCTCTTGGATGTCAGAATTATCGATGTTGCTTGTGGGCTGGGTCATACACTCTCCGTAGACGACACGGGCAGGGTTTGGTCGTGGGGGAACGGGGGCAATGGGCGTCTTGGCTTCACGAAAGAGGGGGGGGCTGAACCACCTTCTCAACAGCCTTCTCCCGCCATTATACCAAATTTTTGCGGTGCTCGTATTCGAAGGGTCGGAGCGGGGGCGAGCCACTCGATGGCTGTTGGGGAAGATGGATCGCTATATACATGGGGAAAGGGCGCGATGGGAGCATTGGGACTTGGCTTGGTCGGGGACGTATTGACTCCTTGCCCTGTGTCGTTTCCAGACAATGGGTGCCACGTTGTAGGCGTTGCTGGGGGTTGGGAGCACAGTCTAGTGCTCGGCGCGGGGGGAGATGTATGGGCAATGGGGGCTGGATACAAAGATAGCAGGAGAGGAAGTCCCCCTCCTGTGTTGGGCCTAGGGAGAGGCAAGGGAGGAGGAAGAGGGGGCGAGAGAGCTACCAGGGGCGAGGCTAATGAGAGAGAAAGTGATGTCAGTGCTGGGGTTGGCGACTACGTACTTATCGGGGAAGAGGGCAACAACAACGACGCACTGAACTACTTACCGGAAGATGTAAACATTGGTACCATACCATCCTCAACAGCGACAGGAATAAGTACGGCGACGTCATCGTCATCGGTGTCGAACACAACAACAACAGGAACGGGTATATCAACAACGCCTCCTACTCAGTCTCAATCTCAATCTCAATCTCAATCTCAATCTCAATCTCAATCTCAATCTCAATCTCAACATCATCAGCAACAGCAGCAGCAAGGCTCTCCTCCTACACCTCCTGCCTCCAGTAATCCCCCAACTTCCTCTCTCCCCCAATCCGCATCCCTTTCTTCCCCTCACCCTTCCGGCCCAGTCTACACTCCCCACCGAGTCTATCCCTCTCTCACCAATCTTACTGTTGTCCATATCGCCTGTGGCTGGGATCACTGTCTCGCCGTTACCGACGCTGGGCATCTCTACGCATGGGGATCGGGAACTAATGGGAAGCTTGGGGGGGGTGACGAGAAAGAGAGGGACATTCCCACGCGCGTCGAGTTCTTTGAGAAGTCCGGCGGCGACGATACCGGCACTAGCGATAACAAAAGTCGTAGCAAGGGTGGAAAGAGACTATTGCCAAAGGTAATCTTTGCCGAGGCTGGGTGCGAGCACTCAGCCTGCGTTACTGAAGACGGCGATCTATTTACGTGGGGTCACGGGGACTCTGGGAGGTTAGGCCACGGGGAGCTCACCCAAAAGCAACAAGCAAGCGAAGCATCAAACCCGACGAACGCGGCTACAGTAATCCAGCGCGTGCCAAAAAGGGTGGAGTGGCTGGTTGAGAATAACCTTAGTGTTACGGCACTCGCAGTGGGCGACAAGTACAACATGATTCTCTGCAAGGACAGAGCGAAGCCTACGGCAGCAGCAGCAGCAGGAACATCTGCAGTAACAGCAGCGGGAACAGCAGTAGAGACTGCAACACCCAATCCCGCTACCCTCTCTTCTTCCAAAACCAACAGTGATGACCACGACAACGGTGCAATACCCCCCAGTAATGCCGCTTTCGGAGCAGACTATGTTCGTTGTGAATGGATTGCGAAAGAAAGCTACGTGCGCGAGATGCCTATCCCGAAATGCAATGCTGCCGTGGAAATATTAATTGAGTTAGAGAGGCTGGCAGATGATTATCTCTCGGATGACAACACTACTCTGTCGGCAGCAAAGGACTCGGCGGAGATTTCGTCCTCCATTTCTTCTTCGTTGCCAAATCGGTCATCCACACACGCGTCCAACCCCAGCAAACGCCTACCTCATCTCTACCAGACTCCCTGTCCTGTTGCCCTTCCATTAAGTGGCACTCCTGGCGGTTTCGGGGATATCTACCGTTTCTCAGACTACACGGACGCCGACCTCATTCAGATCATACAATCCGGGAAACTCAACCAGAAGCATATTGTATCCTCTTCGACTAGAATACCTTTCGTTGGAGACGCTTCTGCTCGCACTTTTAATGTTCTCTTGTCACTCCTATGCGATGTGTTTCATACGGACAACTCGCTCCTTGTCACAATGAACGGCGATGACGTTGATGATGACGACGTCGATAGCTTAAATTCGTCAATTCACGCGGGTCAACGCGAAAGAGGACCGTCGTTCGAATTTCCCAACCCAGCCACTTCTAGTCCGACGATGACAGCACAGATCCCCCCCTCGCTCATTGCAAGTCCGCTTTTAATCCCCTCTACGGATCTTGAGCTCGATAACTTAACCACAGCGTCTGGCACCGCTGTGCACGATGCGCCTCTCACAGCTTTCGGGGAAGAAGAAAATCACTTTATGGACGAGAGCGCAGAAAGTCTGAGCATGATTGAACTCAGCGAGTATAATGTAAAAATTGGGACAGCCAACCTAAACCAAAACCGGGAGAGTAACGCATTTCGCGACAGCACCACTTTTCCGGAGGACTTCAAGATCCCTCCGCCATCGGCAGCAAAACAGCCGGAACAAAGACAAGCGTCGGTGCCCCCGCCGTGCACGCTTCGCCTTCCCGACCCGGCGACCTCCACAATATCCTCACTCTTGACCGACTCATGGGAATTTCTCGAAGAAATTCGCGTCCGTAAGAATGAGAAGATACCCGGCAATGCCACCACGCCCTCCGCGCCATCTCTGCAAATCTACGACCAAATCTTTGGACACAACATAATTTCTACTTTTGAGAAGCTATTCAAATCTGATAGAAAAGCGGTCACGACCACTTCCCGCTCAATTGGGACCTTAGGACAGCAGATTCTCCGAGGGCGCCAAAGAACTGACTTCGAAGAGAAGAAATCCGACGGCAACGTGCTCAGTCTTAACAGCTTGACGACGCAGAGGTCGTTCAGCAACGAAGAAGCGGTAAAAATTGCGAAGAAAGCGATGATGAGTGGGCAGCCCGCATTGCCTGAATCGTTAATACAGTCCACGACAATCTTGTCTACTCTCAAGCTGCTTCAGGTAAACTTAAAACACCTCTTGATCCATGTGATGGGCGTCAAGAAAAAACTCAGGAGTGCAGAGGAGGAGCTGACGAGGAGAAGATCAACAACAAAAGGGGCCGATGGAGCTGCCGCATCCGGAACAGCAGCACCCTCAACTGCAGCCGCAATGAATGCTGCTGCGGCCGCAACTGCTATGACCGCTTCTGACCTCTCGATGAATTCTGTACCGCTGCCCACTCTGGCAACGATCACCGCTGAAAATATGAAAGCTTCATCTACCGACTTCGACCTTCCCCCTTCACAAACGCCCTTGTCACAGTCGAGGGACTTTTCGGAAGCTGACCACCTTGAAAGCAATAACCCAGACATCCAGGAGGCTCTTTTACTCTCCTTCAAAAAGAGCAGTGCGGCGGCGACGGCGAAGTCAACGCCTGACCAGGATTTCGACCCAGCAGCTGTCCAAGACATTATTGGCAATGCCCATCTAGGAGGGCAGATAGAGCTATCGTCTTCATCTGTCGTGGACGCTTCATCTTCTCCCAACGACATCGAGGCCGTCCTTCGTGAGACGCACAGCATGCTGCGCTTCATTATGTTCGTACCAACTGCGTCGACAGAAATCCACTCAAGGCAACACGAAGCTGTCTGTAAGGAGATCAGACACCAGGCTTGCGTTGCTCTGTCGAACGGCTTCCCCCTATTCTACCCGACTATCCTACATAAAGTTTACCTCTTTTTAGAGCTATTGAATTCAGACAAGTTCGACGAGACTCCCCATTCCCCTCGACAGTTCCACCCAAAATTGAAGCAGACACTCTCTGAAAATCTGTGCCAAGATGCTTACATAAAGAGAATAGTACACGAGGCTTTCAATTACTCTCCAAAATCCCATGGTCACGACGAAACCATCTTCCTCATCGATGGGGTCACCTTCAACGAGCATCTCAAGAACTCAATCGTTTGGAGTCCATTCGAGATTGCGAAAATACTTTCCAAGTTGCTGACCTCCTGTACGACCGATGCATCTTCGCTCATACCGTTTAATGACGTTTCTGCATCAGCACCGAATTTGAGCGATTTGAATTTGTTGATAGCACTACAAAAACACGTTTTAGATCTCTGGTCCAACACCATATCGCCCACTACAAGCGCTAACCTCCATCGTCCGCATGAGATCATTCTGGAGCACGCGTTAGAGGTTTTTAGCTCGGCACGATTCGTGATCGACAGCACCACCGCTACAATCAGCAACCCTTCTACCGACAAAAAATCGATCTTGCAGCTCGGTGAAAGCTTATCCACTACGGTAATATCGTCGATCCTGAAGAGTTTTTGCTCTCAACTCTGCAGCCACAGGGAGCGGATGAACCTCCATCAGATCAATAACACCAATGAATTTGTCTTCCCCGTATCTTTGATCAAACCCGTCTGCAAGCTGATTCACTCGATGAATGAGCTCAACAAACGGTGCCACGGCCTCCCCAGCTGGCAGTGGAGCATCGACGTTCAGGCTGAATTGGCGCACTTGGGAGCTACATTAGCCTGCGAGCTAGCTGCTGGCCCCCAGGTCACCTCTCACGAAGAGACATTCAAGCCGTGGCTGGATAGCTCGATTATTTTCTCCTTTGGCCACAAGAATTTTCCTTCCTACTCATGCCATCGCGAGACCGACGAGCAAGCAGTCCGAATTGAGAACTTCATCACCGTGACGAGACAGTGGCAGTGCAAGAATGATGTGGACGGTTTTCTTCCCAAGAAAGATAAAATCGAAATTAACAAGAGGGGATTCGGGGATACTGACGATAGCGCGGGGAAAAGTGAAGACATCAGCGTGAGTGCTAGCAGCAACATGAGCAACCTCAACCTCAACATTAGCCCCAACCAACAATTCCAGCCGGTCGGAAGGAATAGTAGCGGTCAGCTTCCCTCTCTCTCTCCGTCCAAGTCTCCGCTGCGATATCCGCAGCAAATTAACCGAATATCTGAGCACGAGCAGTTCTTGAACGATTTGATGACGAATCGCGGTGATGCCGCTGATCTTGACACGTGGGCAATCGGTCTTGTTACGACAAAAAACCCTGCCGTTGATTTCGATCATAACGGCACCTTGTCCCACATATTGTCGCTTTTTGAGAACGCTCGCCGCCATTTCATCGCCCTCTTGATTAAATCGAGTGACACGGCTCTCATAACATACATCATTAGCACGTGTAAGCTTCGCCCCTGGCTTAAGAGCGACCCTGGTCTCGACATTCATTTTGGTGTCGAGGGCGACGAGAGCGGTTTACAGCCCCCGCCTAACGTTTTTGGGGACGACAAGCTGAGCAAGCAGAACGACGGGTTGCTCACTATCTGGGATGCGGCTAGGCAAGCCATGTGCTCCTTGGCATTGGCTCTGTTGACAGAGAGCAGGCCGACTAATAATCATATTTTACGCAAGGCCGAAAACATTGGCTGCAGGGTGATAGAAAACTGCAAGCATTTGTTATCAGGAGATTGTTTTGTGCCTATAGATATGTCTGCAATCGCTGCTTCTGACACCGGCAGCTCTACTACCCACACCACCCCCCAAAAAAGTCAGCAGTGGTCTTCCTCGGCCCCCATGGCTCGCTCGCTACGGAATTGGGCCCGTCACCACCTGAAACACAATTACACCCTTCTACAGCACTTAAGCAAAACGCTGCATTCTTGGGACAACCCGACGTCCCACCAGCGACGACAGAAACAGTCACAGCAGCTGCAACACACTCACTATCAGCAACAACGGCAGTTTCCGAAAACATCAAACACGTTCAATATTTTCGATCCGCTCTCCAGTCACAACTCCCCTTCGGCGCCGAATGTGGAGAATTCAAAACTTCCTCTCAACCACTTGTTGATATATTTGATTGGCGGCGACGAAATGAATGGTCATAACTTCTCTCACATCCTCAGCGCCTTAAAATTGAGGTCACAAAGAGCCCAGCTGCGCTCGGTTGGTTTGGATGTGCTCGAGTATTTAATCAAGGCCAACACCTTTGCAGCCCCGAAGAAGAGAATGGTTGTCGTTATCCGCAACCAGCTTTGTCAAGACAGCGAGGTTGCTACCAGCAGCGACGTCTGTTCAGATTCCAGTGGCGGAGTTGAAAACAGCACCATTCCCACCAGCATCCCCTGTGTGATCGCCGCTTCCTCAGATACAAATCCGAACACCACAGCTAACAGAAAGATTAACTCAGTGCTTTCTCATCCATGCAACCAGCTAGGAGGAGCGAGCACTGCGATGAATGAAGTACTCTGGTCATTTCGGGAACTGATTCTTACCCTCAGCAGCCAGATTGATGCCAACGAAGAGCTCAATCTAGAGGTGATGAGGTGCTTATCGCTTCCTCTTATTCCGAACTATATCATCGCATCTCAGCTATTTCATAGCGGAAGGCAAAATGAGATTACCACCTTCTTCTGGTGCGATTTGAACGACAACGACGAAGATGACAGCCAGGACGAGAGCGACAATTATTTGGCAGGTAATGGCGTTTCTAGGGGCCAATACTACCAGCACCACCTGCTTCCAGCCATGGCTAAATCGGCCAGCAGCAACACGTCCTGGCGTTACTCGATATTTGTCACACTGATGGAGAGCAACTTAATCCACCAGCTGCAATCGTCACTGCAGAAAAAGGGTGATGTGTTGAACGAGTTTTGGATCGGCTCCAAACATTGCATAGGTGACCAGAGACACCACGTTGCCGCATTTAGCGCATTTCGCTCGATTGCACTGTCCATGTGCGACAACAAATTCGACAATGTTAGTAGCTGCAACAAGTACAACAGTCCACCAAACTTCTCTTCTTCTCGAGCCTCCTCTAGCGAGTCTCTCCAGAGAGAATCTTCAAACTCGGTTTCGCTTTCGAGAAATAACAGCGAAGACAGCTTAATCTCAATAGGAGACAGCATCACTCGGGAGAACTTCAATGTCGACAGCTGGGGACAAAGCGTAGATTCCATTATCTGTGTACTGCGCACCGAGTCTGAGCGGTGCCAGGGCAGGCTTGAAAAACTTGCAGCAGCCAAGGTTATCTATTCAGACACTTGCAGCGTCTTTGGCGCGGTTTCGCTGGTTGACGGGAGGTTGGAAAATGTGCTAGCTGCCGAGGAGAAAGTTGGCATTGATTCCGCCTTCAACTTGTCTGACGATGCCCGGGAAGATGGAGAGACGGAAAAAAAGGAAAAGCCTGCTGAGGAGGCAGTCGACGAAGGTTTTAGCATCTCGTTCTGGGTTTACTTAGGAGGAGGCGCGGGTGAGCTTTTTGCTGTGGAATCAACTGCAAAGACAGCCGCGGAGAAAGAGGAGGAGGAGTTCCCCTGGCTGAAGAAGGGCAGCAAGAGAGCGGAACAACCACAATACGTGCACCGCAAGATTGTCCCCATTTTGTGGAAGATGGAAAGCCCCCACTACAAAACGTACACTCAGCGCAATAACGCACCTCTCATCAGCCTAATAAAATTGCAGAACAGCACTCGGTACATGGTTGAATTCTCTTTGAACAATAATGATGTAGCCCACTCTGCCCCCCTACCGATGGGCAAATGGGTTCATGTCACCTGTAGCTGCCAAAAACGGGCTAATGATAGGGGCAATCTTACGATCTACTGTAATGGAGCGTTGAGTACGGTAAAATACTCATCATCATCGCCCTCAGAAAGTGGGCGTGCGGCTGCATCTTGCAACATTCGCGTCAGTAATTTTGAAAAAATTGAGGATGTGACCGTCTTTGACATCTTGCATTGTGGTCGCCCAATTACAGAGATCGGGGCGGGCTCTTTTCACGCCGCAGGTGTGCAGTCACACGTCAATCAACACAAATTGAAAGTCGACGACTACCACTTTCGACTTTTCTCCCTTTTGCTTCGGTTGGCTCGGGCCTGCAAAAAGGTTTCTAACTCGCTCGTCAACAGCAATGTGTGGGGCCCTCTGGTGCTAAAAAGCCTTCCGGTTGTCTCTGCTCCAACAAGACGCGTCTCGGTCCGACTCCTCCGCATATTGCTCCCCCCCGCTAGCCCGGGCTTGTCGTCAGTGATTGCCGATAACCTCGCTCCTGGGGGAAAGGGAAAGTTGGTAGCAGCAGCCATTTCCGATGGCGGTGGAACGAGCGCCCCGCCCATGTCGTCCTTTTCAACGCCCGAGAGGGTCAAAAGATCCAGCAAGAACACTCCCCTTAGCAGCGGCGGGGTTGGATTCGCTGTTGGAAGCGGGGCGAGGGCAGTGTCGCAGCGGAGAGAGGGCCTCAAGGCATGCGGAGAGTATGTTTGCAGTTTGCTGGGCGCTGCCGAGTGCGTTTTCAGTCTCTCTGGGGGTGGAACCGGAGGCAGTGCTGATATTCTTTGTCGAGGATCTGTAGATTTTTGCGGAAAGGGGATTGTCGACGGATGCGTCTTGCCAGACGGCGACGACAATATCTGCAGCCACATTTTACTCGAAAGGGCAACTGAAGAAGTCACTAACAAGGAAGCGGCCATGGTGGCTGGTGAGGATAATGCCGTCGGTGAAACAATAAATAGAGCGCGGTCGAACTCGATGAGCAACAAACAGACGACAACGCAGACGAACATCAATGTTCTCGTCTCGGCATATTTGCTTTCGGCCACGATCAATAACAGCACCAACGCAACGACTCTCGTCACCGATCTTACCGGCTTAATCAAACACTTACTTCTGGCAGGAAATGGGAGTTGGAACGAGGCGCTACGGCAGATATTCAAGAGCGGTTTAGGTAAAACAGACGCACTGACCAATTATTGCAAGAGCTACCACTGGTACCAGAGCGAGTGTCGGAAGGAGATGATATTTGGAAGAAAACCATCTGCAGGCGGCTCGGAGAAAAATTCAGCTCAAGTGCCATCTGTTTTACTTGAAGCCCCCCCCAACGTTTTTGCTACGGGCGCGAGTATCGGGGGCGCCTTATCTCTCCATAATATCTTGGCTCCCACACCGGCGACCACTGTGACGGCGGGCGCTAAGGTAGTGGTCCCAAGCTTCACGAGGATCTACACACCTTTTGACGCGCTGAAGGTGATCAGCAAACAGACTAATAGCTGGGAGAACAGTTTGTTTACCAGCAGCAACGAGATGGTGGCTACTGTCGTAGCGATTTTAAAAGACAAAGATTGCGTCATTGCTATCATCGAAGAGGATGATGGGACGGAAGGCGGAGGAGATGGTGAAAGAGAATGGGAATACAGTCTAAAACCGCCAAAACCGCTGGCCTGCGTACTCAATAATATTGAAGGAATCGTCGTCGCGGGGGACAACAGTACGAGCGTCATCAACAAGACGTTCATCTCGGAGATATTGACGGACCTTACTCCTTCCATTTTGGATTCCATATCTTCCCTGCTCCAAGACCCCAATTGTGCTGCGGAAGGGGATAGCAGTGACTTCAGCTGTAATAATAATGGCAGTACTAACACTACCACAACAGCAACAAGGAGCAGTGACGACCTAACAAAAACAAGCGACGCCCTCGCGATTTACAGTTACCTAAGGAGTAAATCGTTGGATTCACTCTCCTCTCTGGTCAAGATAAGTGCGTTGTACCCTTTGTCCATCGTCCGCGGCGGTTCGGGTTCCCTGGTCCGCAACCTAGTCCGTCTGGCAACAACGGATGTCAGACGGTGCTGGGGGACAATACTGAATGGCGGCGATGGTGACGGTTTCTCGGATGGATGTGGTGACATCGATGGTACTCTTACAGCCAGGTCTAAGGACGACGAGGGGAACACTGTGGAGAGGCTGCTGTCAGATGTGGGGGGGCTGTCTGCAAGGGGGATGGGGAAGCTGAGAGAGATTCTATGGAGGAGGCTTGGTGGATGTGGCGTTGGAGAACGCGTGCTCTACAGTAACATCACGATGCGATTGGTCACACCGATTGGGGATGGGGCGAGCAGTCTGGTAGGCTCTGATGCTGACGGCTTGAGCAGAAACGGCAGCACCGCCCTCGCTCACGGCGACTTTGTCTCACAGCCGCCTGACTCTCATCTATCGCAACTTATCCACCGGCGTTTGCAGGTGGAGTCCCTCGGGGGCAAGTTCGAGGCAAACGAGGACAAATGGGTTGTTTGTGCAAGCAGCCACTTTCCTACCGTGTTCCTTAAGGGACTTGTACTACCAGCGCCGTCGGATACTCATGCGATGGGTACTTCTAATTGTGACATCGGTTTCAGTGGTCAGTTGAAGGCGTCCCGCCCGCCCGTATGGTATTACGAGGTGACCCTGCAGACCTCAGGACTTATGCAGATTGGTTTCACCGCCTCGATGTTCACTTGCGACCCCTTGCGGGGACAAGGGTGTGGGGATAACCTGTCAAGCTGGGCCTACGATGGACTGAGACGGAAGAAATGGAATGTTGGGAGCGAGGACTACGGGCAGAGGTGGTCCAAGGGGGACGTCGTCGGGGTCTGGTACGATGAGGCTGAAGGGGGAGAAATAGGATTTTTCCTAAATGGAAAGGACCTGGGAGTCGCCTTCAGGGGAGTAGATTGCAAGGTGGGAAGAAGTTACGAAGAGGAAAGTAGTACCGGACTTAACGGCGGTTGTATGGCCGGCACATGCGGCGAATTAAGGAACCTGCAGATGAACTACCGCGATAACCTCGACCAAGTCACAAGCAACAATGCCGGCAGTAGTGGCAATGACGACGACGGCAGTGGCAACAATGGCGGCAACAACGGCAATGACAACAAAACCAACACCAGCGACAGCTTTAACAGTTCTAGGATCTCGCGACATCGCGCCGGCCTCCGCCCCTCCGCAAGTCTCAACACAGGACAGTGCGCTCACTTCAACTTTGGTCAGGTACCCTTTAAATACTTCCCCTCGTCTCGCGGGACAACAACGTCATCGGCTTCAGGTTCCTCGAGTTCTGACTCGCTTGGTAACTTCGACAGCGTGGAAAGGGGGGTTGTTCGCGCCGTCGGTTCTGGCATCGTCTACGGGTGCCTCGAGGGAGGTCCAGGATTCGGAAGCCTCCTTGGACTCTGGGGAGGGGGTGACATCATTGGAGGAGTTAACAGCGTCTACAGCCTAGCGATGGCCACAAGGGACATCGAGGCGGACGAGAAGAAGCAAGAAGAGACACCGATGGCGAGGGGACCTGTTTACCCCCCAATGTTCCGGGGCGCCCCTGGAAGCGCTTCTCCTGGCGGATTCAACAGCGAGGGCACCGACAATGGAAGGTCTCGATCCTCTAACACCATCATATACGACCCCTCGTCCCCGCCTACCCCAATGTGCTGCGTACAAAAGAGCGTAGAGAGGGAAGGCAGATTCGGACTCGCCGTGGTGTGTAGGCCTAAGTTGAGGAGGAGAGAGGAGAGGAGGGGAGTGCTGGTTGAGGAGGAGGCATTTGGGGTCAACTTGGGGGAGGGAGGAGAGTGGATGAGGGAGGAGATGGACAGGAGAGCAAGAGAGGGGAATAAAGAAAGAGAGGATTGGACTAGGGGGCCGAACGGACAAACACCGGGTGAAGAGAAAGGGGCGGCGGAGGAGGGAGGCGAAGGGGCCGAAGAGGTGGCAGCAGGAGAGGACACGCAAAACACCAGCATGAACAGCAGCAGCGGAAACAATAACAATGACGACGGCAACGACAATTCCCACGACGCGGACATCGAAGTCCTTGTTCAGCACAGCAGCATGCTGTCGATAAGGGAGGGGGAGATGGGCATGGAGCATTCGCATTCGCATTCGCATTC
>Ga0115555_1000675_pt1 | contig 23330 bp, 27 predicted proteins | sample COGITO_mtgs_1104_2_FD_87285 | JGI IMG/M metagenome (GOLD analysis project Ga0115555, IMG submission 87285) | Pelagic marine microbial communities from North Sea - COGITO_mtgs_110407 | ecosystem: Environmental > Aquatic > Marine > Epipelagic | place: Germany:Helgoland, sampling site Kabeltonne... | reverse complement strand
TTTTTTTTTGATTTTTTTTATTTTTTTTTTTGTTTTTTTTGTTTTTTGGTTTTTTTTTTTTTTTTTTTTGTTTTTGTTTTTTTTTTTTTTGTTGGGGGGGGGGGTGGGGTTGGGTGGGGGGGGGGGGGGGGGGGGGGGGGGGGGGGGGGTGGTTGCAGCACCTGTGGCTGTTGCGGTGGTTGTGGTTGTGGCTGTGGCTGCTGGTGATGTAGCATTTGCTGTAGCTGTGGCTGTGGCTGTGGCTGTGGCTGTGGCTGTGGCTGTGGCTGTGGCTGTGACTGTGGCTGCTGCTGGTGATGTAGTATTTGCTGTGGCTGTGGCTGTGGCTGTGGCTGTGGCTGTGACTGTGACTGTGGCTGCTGCTGGTGATGTAGCATTTGCTGTGGCTGTGTCTGTCGTGGCTGTGACTTTAGCTGATGCTGCTGGTGCTGCTGCTGGTGATGTAGCATATGCTGTTGGTACTGCATCTGCTGTTGGTACTGCATTTGTTGCTCATAATGCATCTGCTGCTGGTCCTGATACTGATACTGAAAATTTTGTTCGTACTGCATCTGCTGGTTGTACTGCATTTGGTGATGATACTGTTGATTCTGTGCATGATACTGTTGATTCTGTGCATACTGTTGATTCTGTGCATACTGTTGATTCTGTGGATTGCGGTAAAACTGCTGCTGGTTATACCCAAAACTTTGAACATATCTGTTGTTAGAAAAATTGGGATTGCCCTGGCCACCAGTTCGACCCCCTCCTCTCCCCCCACGAAATCCCCCCCTTCGTCCACCTCCACGTTGTACTGCTGTGGTGGCACTCGAATTTAATGACCGCGAGAGGCTGCTCCCACCGGAATTTTGTGGCGTCTCGCTTGCCCTAGAGAGTGGTGCGATATCGGCACTGTTTTGCCCTGACATGGTCAAAACTTTTGTCCTCAACGTTGATCAGGGAGGCATAAAATTCACACTCAATGCGATTACAGTGAATATTAGGAGGTTGGTTTGGAATAGTGACGTATGTGTCCTACTGTTTCGCACAGTTTCAGAATATTACGACGCTTTTTGTGTGGGAGATAAACAAAATACGAGAGAAGAGAAAAGGTTTTTCAAAAACCCATTAAATTCAACGATATACCGTATTGTGTGAACTGATTTTTCTACGAATCAGAGTAATTTGTACCAATCCCAAAAATGAAGGTGCTTTTTAACCTGCAGCAACTTGCAACATTTCTATTTGTTGCCTTGTCAACGATCACCGCTTCATGTAACGCATTCGTTTCTGGTTTTCTCAGTCCAGCAATAAAGCGAAAAGGGGCTAGTGCACGATTTGCCACAGATGGTGAGAATGAGAATATATCTATGGCAAGGGCTCGCAGGAGTCTAGCTACTATTCTGCAACGACAACGTTTGGAGGAAAGTTTTAGTGTTCTTTCTTCTGTTGAGGAGTGTGATGTCCGTGACATTTCATCGTGTGGCTCTGCTTGTGCCAAGTGTAACGGCGAAGGGGCGACAAGGTGCCGATTTTGCTCAGGCTCAAGAATGTTTGGGGGAGCTCGCTGCCTGGTTTGTAGTGGGAGGGGATTAGAGGTCTGCAAAGGGTGAGTGTGCATGCAAGCGCTTAATTCTTAAGAGGCTATACTAATTTGCCTGTTCTATCGCTCGTATGTAGATGCCAAGGGAGCGGTGCCGTGGCTAAGTGGCATGTTGGTATCTAGTTGTGTTGCTGGTGTGCACGGCGCTGGTTCTTTCTTCGATTGGGGTGTTGCCAGATGGGGGTTAGGGTAGGACGGTTGACCGAAAACCGAAGCCGGCAAAAAAGTTGTTTAGGGCGGCGCTGGTTTAATATAATAAGTAGGCAATAAATTTACGATTGATACCACTGCATATTTACCTCCCAGAAACCAATACACAAAAAGGACCAAGGTCCTGCCTTTAAAATAGTTATTTCTTTGGCCTCCCCTTGCCCTTGCCCTTGCCCTTCCCCTTGCCCTTGCCCTTAACCCCTTTCGGCTTTGGCTTATTGCTTTCTGATATTTGGTCTGCGTAAGATTTCTCCTCTGCGACAGCTGTCTCGATTGCAATTCTTTTCGCTTCCTCGGACTCAGCAGCGGCAGCCTTTTCTTTTGCCTCGGCTTCGGCCTTAGCCTTCTCCAATGCTGCCTTCTCTTTCGCCTCGGCTTCGGCCTTTGCCTTCGCCAGTGCTGCCTTCTCTTTCGCCTCGGCTTCGGCCTTAGCCTTTGCTGCTGCAGCCACCCTCTCAGCTTCCTCAGCATCGGCTTTCTCCTTAGCAATGCGTTCGGCCTCAATGCGCTCGGCTTCCGCCTTCTCCTTAGCAATACGCTCGGCCTCAGCCTTCTCCTTCGCAATACGCTCGGCTTCCGCCTTCTCCTTAGCAATACGCTCGGCCTCAGCCTTCTCCTTCGCAATACGCTCGGCCTCAGCCTTCTCCTTAGCAATACGCTCGGCCTCAGCCTTCTCCTTCGCAATACGCTCGGCCTCAGCCTTCTCCTTCGCGATGCGTTCGGCCTCGATTCGTTCAGCTTCCGCCTTTTCCTTCTCGATACGCTCGGCTTCCGCCTTCTCTCTAGCAAGGCGTTCGGCCTCCAGGCGAGCAACTTCTGCTTTCGCCTCGGCAATTTTTCTTGCTTCTTCCTCGCGTTCTGCCTTCGTCGGCCGTCCCATTAGCATGTCTATAATTTAGATATCATGATGTCAGCAAATCTTCAAAATGTATCTTCAACGTAGGCAGCAGTTCAGTAGACGCGCAGCACAGAACTCACCTCGAAGATCTTCCAAAGCATCTTCTGAAATAGAAGATGAGTATAGCCTGCTCCTTGGAGCACCAGCACCAGCTAAAACAACCCTCCCCAACGAGGAGGATGTAATTTGCGGCAAGCTTCTTGGGTAGAAAGCTGTCGAGACACCGGAGAAAGAAAAAGTGCGCGCTAAACCTATTGAGAGTGAGAAGATTAGCAGAGTAGCGCAATTCATATTTAAAATTGGAGGTATTATTGCTCTTGATATCCACAGTATCTTGGACCCAAAAATAATTCAAATGTCTCTATTTCCATCTGATATTTTATAATTATTAGCCGTCATGATTCGCCGATGTTCTATTCTACGTCAGAAATCGCAAAATTTTGCCAGGAATTTCACTACAGGGACGAGAGTGCTCTCAGAACGTCATGAAGTCTGGCGTGATGCTGATGGGCTACAGCAGAACGATAATGAACCGAAGGGTCTCACGCGCGAGGGAGAGTATAAAAACGTGGAGAAGCTGCGAGGTGAGGGGGGGGGGAGGTATTTTCCATGTGCTCATTCCATATTTTTCGTACGTCTCACGATCGTTAGTCATTCTATCATTTTCTTCTGTGTAGGGTTCATCAACTACACTCGCAATGCAGAGCCGTATCGGTCCCCTCTATCTCGTCTCTCTGACTGGAACGAGCTCAACCCAACGGTTGCGGATCTCGAAAAACACACTCGTACGGAACAGAAAGTGCAGAGGTGGGGGAAAAAATCTTTGTGAATCATCTGGGCCGCAAGATTCACAGCCGTCTCTAACCACTATTGTCGTATCTTTACGTATTCTCAGCGCTCGTTGTATGAATTGTGGGACCCCGTTTTGCTCCACCCACTCTGGCTGCCCTGTCAACAACAAAATCCCTGAGTGGAATGAACTGGTCTTCAACGGGCAGATGAGGGAGGCAATCGAACGACTCCACTCGACGAATAATTTCCCTGAATTTACTGGGAGAGTCTGTCCAGCGCCTTGTGAGGGTGCATGCGTTGCTGGTTTGGTTGACATGCCGGTTACAATCAAGAATATTGAGGTGAGCGAGCGGGGGCATGAGATTATGAGATGATGAGATGATGAGATGATGAGATGATGAGATGATGAGATGATGAGATGATGAGCGGGAGAGTATAATCGAAGAGCCACCACTTGGTTCTATTCAGCTCAGTAGCTTACAGACTATTCAGTACACTATCGTTGACACAGCCTGGGAGAGGGGTTATATCACACCGAGGTAAGGATATTCTTTTTGCTTGATTTGCTGTCGTGTGTCTAATTCTAATTTGTATAACCAACCAATCTTCCATTGCTTGATGAAGAACGCCAATGGTTCGCTCTGGCAGAACTGTCGCTGTCGTCGGCAGCGGTCCAGCAGGGCTAGCAGCCGCTGATCAGCTCAATCAGATGGGCCACAAAGTCACAGTCTACGAGAGGGCGGACAGGATCGGCGGTCTGCTAATGTATGGCATCCCCAACATGAAGCTTAGTAAGGAGGTGAGGTATTTTTTTCCGAACGTACAAGTTTGTTTTCATGGTTGCAGCTCTAAAATATAACCTCACTGGCGTAGACTGTTGATAGGAGGGTTGAGTTGCTCCGCGCGGAGGGGATCGAATTCGTCACGAATGCGGATATTGGGAAGATAATTGATGTGAATGAGTTGAAAGAGGTTAGTGCTTTGCAGAGAGAAGATGCGAGCAGCGCGAGCTATGCACCAAATTCTAATATTTTTCTTTTGCCGTGCGTTGTGCAGAACCATGATGCCTTGGCACTCTGCCTCGGGTCGACGAAGCCACGCGACCTGCCAATTGTTGGTCGTGGCCTGAATGGTGTTCACTTCGCCATGGAATTTCTCACAAAAAATCAGAAGCGTCTGCTGGTCTCCAAGGAGGGGAATTTGGAGTCGAAGTATTCGGACTTTGTCAGCGCTGCAGGAAAGGACGTAATTGTGATTGGCGGCGGTGACACTGGGACCGACTGCATCGGGACGAGCATGAGACACCGGTGCAAGAGCATTGTCAATTTCGAGCTGATGCCCAAGCCCCCACCGAAAAGGGACGCAAACAACCCATGGCCTGAATGGCCACGGACTTACGGCGTTGACTATGGACATGCTGAGGTGCAGGCCGTATTTGGGAAGGATCCTCGCGAGTACTCCGTCATTACTAAGGAATTTGTGGGAGACGACGACAATAATCTGACCCATGTTGTCACAGAGGAAGTAACGATCGGCGAGGACGGAAAGATCCAGCCAATTGAGGGCACCACGAAAGAGTGGCCTTGTCAGCTTGCCATTCTCTCTATGGGGTTCGTCTCTCCTGAGCACTACATAGCTGCAGAGCTCGGCCTGGACATCGATCAGCGCGACAACATTCACGCTGTTCATGGTGACTACCGCACCAATGTGGAGGGAGTTTTCGCTGCAGGGGACTGCAGAAGGGGGCAGAGCTTGGTTGTTTGGGCTATCAACGAAGGGAGGGGGGTTGCAGAGTCAATTGATGCTCATCTCAAACAAAAGGCGGGAGAGGTGGCAGCGTAATTGGCCATAGGTGGCGTGAGGCAACTGGGTGAATTATTTTATTGATTTTGCATGAATTGGAAGGAGGGGTTGGGGAGGCCTGTGAGTTTTGTGAAGTTGAAGTACATTTAACTTATTCAAAACAATTTTCACTCCAAAGCAAGCTTCTTTTTTACAGTAACACATAAAAATTTTAGTTTTTTTGGTCTCACTCATTCGACCTTGGCAACGACATCATCATTTTTCGCAGAGGGAGTCAGCAAACCCTGATCACTGATTGCGCTCACAAACTTCTCCACTACCCCCCTGCAGTTACGGTAGTGGTTCACCCCCTCCTTTCTATAGCAGCTGATTACGTCCTGCCGAAGCAGTTTTATAGACTCAATTTGGACCTGCATCTCCCTGGCACGCTGCTCTCCAGCATTTATATGAGAAACAGCATCTGAGGCTGTGTTGATTATCTTTCCGGTTTCAACCGTCTGTTTAGCAAAGTGAGGGTATGCTTGGAGCTCGACGTCGCCTGTTGTTTTTTAATGGACGAAAGGAGTTATTGTGTGTTAGACAACGGAGAATTTGGAAGAGGGGAGGCCAGCTGGAATACGAGAACCTCTCTTCTAGAGTTCATTTGCTAACGGAGGGATGAGGGGGCGACACAGGTAAGCAAGAAAGCAAGATCGCCCAACTAAAACGTGGTCAACCAGAACAAGGGGCACCAAACCCCTAACAGACCCAAGCATTTAGTGGAATGAACGAACAGAGTAGGTGAAGACCCTGTGTCATGGAGAGGTTATAAAAACTTACTGGACACCGGCTTGTCATACATGCCCGACATTGTTCACGGGGGTGTTTTCGGCAAAGGACAGTTAATTTCTTGGTGCTGATTTTACAATGACAATTTACGACATTTCCACATTTCCACATTCCCTGTACCGGTACGAGCTCTTTGTATTTTGTCGCAATTAAGCTCCTGGGAAACCCCTCGGTCGCTGTGTCTGACTAAGATCTCGTATTGGTGATTCCCTTTGTCCATGGGCCGTCTACCACCGTGTCATGCTGTCCTCCGCCTCTGGTTGATCATCCTTGCGGGGTGTGCACTGATAACATTTTCTGTTTTAAGCTACTTTTCCTACCCCCGGACGTCTCACATAACACGGCTTTCTGCCCTTGATACCAAAACGAACACTTCTGTGGGAGGGAGCAGCCTACAGTGGCCGACACACAAACTTTGCGGAAAAGATTGTGTCGAATATGAGATGGTTATGGTTAGTGTGGCGGGTGGGGGGGAGTGGGGCGTTGTCGATGATGAAACGTACAATGATTGTTTCATCACTCCCCCTTTATGCAACTCTTCTTCCCTCCCTCTCCAGCACAAAACCTCAACGTCAAACACTCTGACCATAACCTTCCAGGGAACAGAATCTACTCGGTACTATCTAGCGGCGATTAACAGAGACAGGCCGGCCGTCGATATCTCTTACCAGGTTCGCATTCGAATTGGCTTTGTATTTCAGTTGGTGTTGGACGTTATAGGTGGTCTGCTTTTGTTATGGGCTCTCTGGATTTACTGTGGGATGCGGTGGGGAAGTGCGAAAGAAGGCAAAGGTTCCAACCCTGGCCCCGAGGGGAGCGGCGCCGACGACTTGGAGGAGTGGTCCGAAGGCCGAGATCACTCCGTCCCGCCCATCCAAGATGACGAAGTCTCAGCACTCACCAACCCCACATTTGTTCCTCGTAAATCTATCCGAGAGGAACGTTCTCTTGGGTTAATGAGGAATGTGGGATCTGACCTTGCTCCGAAAAGATTTTTCGTCGCTCCAAAGAGTGGGGGTGTATCTGAGGGTGATGATGCTGTTGAGCTAGGCGAGGTGGAACACACAGCCGGGGGTGAGTTTATTGGCGCCACCCTTCCCCCCACCGATTAAGGTTGTGATATTAGGTTCAGTGGAGAAGAGAAGAGGGAGAAGAGAGAAAGAATCTGGAAGACAAAGATAAGTCAAGCTAGGACACACAGAAAGCAAGATTTTACTATTAACTCAAACAGCGTTGGTCTCGTTATTTATTTATTTTATTTCGGGGTTTTTTTTTTATTCTGTGTGTAAATTTTTGTGAGATGCTTTATGGTACATTTTTGTCAGCTAAGTTGATATCACTCAGGAAACCTAGAGTGTGTTGTCATCCGTGTCGTCGGGCTTGCCGTTGTCAGCGATGAACTTAACCAAATCGCCCTCAGCGTACCTCTCGCTGCCGCTGAACATTTCTTCGTCAGCGACGAAGCACTGCAAGATTGTGCTAATGGCCATGCTGAAGATGTTCATAAACATGCTTCCAGTGAAGTAACTGCAGAGCATGATAAAGATAACGGGGCCAATGGGAGAGCTCAACTCATCTCCAATCTGCTCGGTCATCGCGTAGTAACTCAACCCACCAGTCATGGACATAATGAAGACCTTTCCGATGATGATGACAAACTCACTGACCATGGTGCAGGCACCGATACGGGCAATATTCCTCAGGATAAGGAAGAAAGCCTTCTTGGCAGAGGTGCAGAAGCCCGTTCCGAAGATGGCCGTCTGGATGTAAGCGTTCTTGTTGAGGAACTTCATGCACTTCTCCATGCACCACATGAAGCACTGGAGAGCGCAGAGAATGGCCTGAGCCGTCTTGCCACCAGCCTTCTTGGCCTGCTTCTGCATGTAGGTGATGTAGGCGCGGATCATCTTGATGATGGCAATGATGAGACTGCCGAAGGCAGCAGTACCACAGTGGTACCAGCCGGCCTGCTTAATACTGCTGAAAACAGTGCTGTTTCCGATTTGGCCCTTATCCCTGGTGAAGTACCACTTCGCGATGCAGAGGGCAACAATGATCTGGCCCAAGGCAATGATGTACTGGCTAGTCCAGAAGTATGCAAACAACAAAAACCACCCAGCATTGGTCTGGTTCTCATCGTAGCTGAAGCTGGTGTAACGGATCCAGACTCCACTGAGGGTTTCACAGTCATCTTGGCTATGACGGCTAGCAGGGTTGCTGTACAGGAGACTGCAGTATCCCTCTTCGACAGGATCACCCATGGAGGCCAAATGGACGGCGTAATACATCCACAAAATCATGAAGACAACAAACCCTGCACACTGAATGACTGGGAAAAGGATGATGACAGGCATGGCAGCGATACTCTTGGCGGCCTCCTTCACCACTCCCAAGGCCAACTGAATGCGGCTACGAAGGTAGCACATGAGCAAGAACCAGATGCCGGCGGCGGCAAATCCAACGTAGCCAAAGTAGGTCATGGTGTCCTTCTCACTCTGCCCCAAGAAGACAGTCGGTCATCACAGGTAAAATGTGCAAGGGAATGAAAAAGGGAAGGGTTAGAAAAATTTTGGAAACAACAAATTTGCAAAGTTTTCCCACACCGCGACTAGAGAACACAAAACCAGCGCAAAGAGCAGCAGCTTACCTGACTGTGCTGATCCCCCTCCACTTCCCAGGTAACAGTTGCCATGTTGTAGCAGTAGGCGCCCATACCAGCAAACATACAGAAGACAGCGGCAATACATCCCCAGATCATGATGAAGAGCACACCAGGGATGCGAAGGAAATAACTGTAGAAAAAGGCAACAAAAACACTGATGACAAATCCAAAACCTAGAACCCAGCTCCTCGCAGTCCACATATCACCATAAAAGGCAGTCATGACACCTTCCTCCTCCTCCGATTGGTCTCCGCTGTTGTACTGCTTAATGAATTCATCCATTGCGGGTGTACTTAGGTAGCACCTTCCCAAAAACTCTGTGGTGTCGACAACGGGGAAGTCGTACCCCCTACCGTTGTTAAAGTTGGCGGAATCGGCGTTGTATACGGGTGTACCGTCTTCGTTTTTGGGGAGGAAAGTCTCAGGAAAATATTCAGGGCTGGAGCCGGGAACATTGACGGTGTAACCAGCACTTCCTACATAGATGGTAGGGTCAATGTATGGAATGGTTCCGTTGGCAGGGACGGATGGGCACTTCTCGACGCAGATTCCCACACCGTAGAGGTTGATCGGGTACAGGTAAGGGTAATTAGTCAGGTCAGGCTGAGTCCTTTTCTCAGGCGTTGCGATGTCTACGCCGTTGACTGATTCCACGGCATAACTAGTTGCCTCAAACTCCTTAATCCCGCAGATGTTTCCATTCACATCCATGGGGTAGACAACAACACGGTAGTCACCATTAGCCCAGGCAAGGGCACCAATAGCTGGGATAAATTTTAATTTTTTGTTTACAGAGGGGAGGTCATATCAAGGTGTGAGCAACGACAAAGATATCCTACTGACTGGTAGAAAGCAGCTTGCCACATTGGGCCGCAATACGAGGATGATCTCAGCAAGTGTTGAACAAACATGTCTCAACAGGCTTCAAGCACCACTCAAGCTACCCACACAGGCACACTTACCTGTCATGGCTACCCAATGCGCGACGATGAGCAACATGCATACAATGTCGGTACATCCGCGAGATCCTGTGGGCCCCTTGAAGTCGGCCTGTGGGGGGGGGAATGGGGTCAGCTTGATTAGATTTTGTTCAAGGGGACAAGGTCGTTTGTGGGTTAGGAAACAGTGATCGAAGCCGTAAACTTACCGGGGCCACCATCTTTTCTCCTTTGTCTTCGTCTCCCATGATTATTGAATAAAAGGGGGATATTTAGGGTAGTTTGTTTTAATACCCACACGAAATCCCCCCCCTCCCCAAATTTTCAACATGAATTTTCTATCATGAGAATTATGGCATTTTCTTTGCTGCATCGGGCTCTTGTTCTATGTTTGACCCTCTTAACGATACAAATTTCGATACAACAAGAATCTAAGGATGTTCTGGAAGGTGAAATTTCACAGAATGTGAAACCCGAACCTGCAACAGAAATAGAGTATTTCAGATTGCGACTTGCTATAGAGTCCCCGTCTGCTGTGAACCCTTCTTTAGGCCCTGTCGTACCAATTACGATTTCCTTGAATTTCGTCGATGAGACAAGTGAGGCCCAAAACAATGATGTGTTGAGAATCTCTTACAGTAGTAGTAATCAAATGGATTATGCCGGCAATTCCAATTCTGGTGAATTCAAGCGATTTTTGTTGCAACGCGCAAATCTACAAGTCTGTGTCTTTACTTCTATCGACCCTTATGCGCACTGTACGCCTGATGTGGTGAGAGATTCGACCATAAACATCGGGAGTTTGTCGCAACCAAGCTTGTATGTTGAGCACGTAGTTTGGGCTTGGGTTCGTGTTTTTGATTCTGAAGTCGAATTTTTGGTCGACCCTAGTACCCTACCAGAGCGAAAGGATGTGCTGGCGTTTTCTCGGACAAATTTTATCGTGGCTCGAAGTGAGAGGCAGATGGAGAACTTGAAAGATGATGTAATCCATGCAACAAATATCAACAATGTCCACTTCACCACTGATCATCGCACAGAGTATTTCAATCGCGTTTACGAGAATGAGGTTTGGGCCTTTCCTGATCCGCTGGAGAAAAGGATACCTGGCGGTGGTGTTCGTTCTGGTAGCGGCTCGACGGTGTCCAAAACTGAGAATGTGAGGTGAGTATAGAAAATTGGGTTGAGAATTTATGACACAAAGTTGTACTGACAAAATTCCGTTGTTTTCGAGCGAAGAAGGTTTATCGACAACGTTCTCGAAGATTTCAATATCAGGGGCGTCATTGACGTCCCGTGTGGGGATCTTAACTGGATGGTCCACGTGAAACATTTTTCTGATTTGGATTACTTTGGGGGTGATGTTTCATCAGTGATGATCGACGAGCACGAGCTAGCCTTTGCAAGTTCGCATAGCCATCATTTTGGACTTGTTGACATAGTAGACGTAAATTTGACGGAGTACGCAGGCGTTCGACGAGTGTTGGAGAAATCAGAAGGGGTATTTATCATCGTCAGGCAACTGATGCAGCATCTCGCCACGTGGGAATGTATCAAGGTCCTCGAGAATCTCGTCGCTTTGAAGCGGCAGACCCCTGACAAGAAAATATATGTAGGACTTACCACTTATCTTCGCCAAAACGGAAACAACCAGCAAAGTTATTTGCTGGCGACTGGGCACAAGATAAACCTCTTCCGTAAACCTTTCTGTTTGCCGGACCCAATTGAGCTCATCAACGACGGAGCAAAAGACATTTATTTCGGCTTTTGGGAGCTTACCGAGGAGTCAATGCTGCATGAAGATTGTGATTAGAGGAGCCGAATTAAAGTGAAAAGTTGTAGGTCGTCGTTTGGATGGTAGTTAGAACCCAAAAATTTTCTACTTTTTTTTACTGTCTCAAAGCGGCAACCTTTCTGTCCTGAGCATCTAGCTCCTCGTTCGTCATAAAGCGGGCATCAAGAAGCTCCACCTCGAAAACTAACGTAGCGCGAGGAGGAATAAGGGGGGGGGATCCATGTTCCCCGTATGCATAGTCAGACTGGGAGGAAGTATTATTGTTTTTGTGTTAGTCCCAGTTTGTGGGGGGGTAGTGTTGTCAAACAGCGACAGAGAAGTAATTATATTTGGGGAATATGAGGACATTCGTTCGATGAGAGCGAAATAGGACCGAGCGAATTCACTCACCCTTAACGTTAATTCCCCCACTTCTCCAATGCACATCGAAGAAAAACCAAGATCCCACCCTTTAATCACTTGGCCGGCACCCAGCTGAAAGTAAAAGCCATCGCGACGATGAGGCTTATCTTTTGAACTATCGAAGACCTGTCCGTTTTGGAGCTTTCCTGTATAATGGGCAAAAACAATCATCCCTTCTTGAGGTTTCGTGCCATTCCCTCCTATTTTACAATCATAGAGAATACCACCATCTCCGCTGATATCAACTGCGGCTGACATTGTCGTTCTGTAGAAGTACTGCCAGAAGATTGCCTCTATTTGTGTGCTATTTTGATAATTATAGAGACAAACTTACAAAAAAATTGAAAAACTTGAAATCGAGATTTATTTCCTCCCACTTAATAACTCTCTTCTTTCGTGTCTGTTTTCGTGCGTTAATTTTTGATATCACTTGTGCTGTCATCTTGGCCATTTATATTTGCCGGGGATCTCCGATTGTCCTTCTTTCTCTTTCTTTTCCCTCCCCCCCTCTCGTGTTTGTGAAATACTTAAATCTTGAAACAGAGTATGGATAATGACCGATTCCTCCTCGAGATATTGAGGCAGGGGGAGGCGTACACTGAGATTCAATCCCAAGTCGGTGGTGATGATGTTGATGTTGTGGTCAGAAAAAGCTTCTTGTCTTTTGACACGATTGATACGGAGAAGTTGCCGCCTGCTCGCTCACGCCTGGCAAAGGCTGTTGTAGATTATGCGAAACATGTTCATTTGCAGGGGGGGGGGGTATCGGAAGATCATATCGACAAGTTGTTATATGATTTCCGCAACAGATTTGATGAAGCAGCGACCAAGGCAAACGAGGCACCACTGGAGGAGGAAGAGATAACTCGTCCACTCACCCAGAAAGAAAAAAACCAATTGCTAGCGAAGGAAGTTCTCGATCAGAGGCGTCAAGATCGACTTATGTTTGACCGAGGTGATTTTACGATGGATAATGCTGAGCGAGAAGCAGCTAAGAAGTTCGATGATGAGGTAGTTCGCTGCGGGGAGGAAGTTTTTTTAAGTGATGCAACCACAATTTTGGATGTGAAAAGGCGTATGGATAGTGCGACGAAGGCTCGAGATATTGCCAGTCGGCGAATGCATATCGGAGACTACAGGGGTGGCTGCAAGGCGTTTCGATTTGCGCTAAAAATGCTCAACTTCCATACAAGGACAGACATTAGCTACTTCTTGTCCGTGCAGACTGCAAAGATCGACTCATTTCTCGATACCAACATGGAAGCCTGCCATGCTAACCTTGCCGCTTGCCTGATAGAAATGGCGGCGAATGAAACTAAAGTCTCTCAAAGGATGTTCTTGGCAGCTGAAGCAGCGAGTCAAGCAAGTGGAGGTGAGAGTTTAAGGTCAAAGTTGTGAAGACGGTTGCTCGAAAAAACAAAGGGATGATCGCTCACTTACTCCCTTGCTTTTTTTTTCCCTTTCTCGTGTGTTGTGTGTTTGTTTGTGTGTTGTCGCATGTACCCTTGCGTAGCAATCGAGCTGAACAGAGACAATGTGCGAGCAATTTATCTTCGTGGCAGAGCCCGAGTCCTGGCCGAGGACTTTGAAGCTGGGAGGATTGATTTGAAAGAGGCCCAGCGTCGGAATCCCATGGACCCAAAGATCAAGGATGCCCTCCAAGCGTTGGGCGTTCTGAAAAAGGAGGCGCACGATCGTGAGAAGAAGCTGTGGGGAGGGAAGCTCAATCAGAAAAAGCTTAGTGCTCAAGGATTCACATTTATGGGAAACACAGCAAGGTGGTGGGAGGTTGTGGTGGACAAAATATACGAGTGGATGTCTCATAATCCGATGCAAGTCGTAAGTATCTTCCTCATCTTATGTGCCATCGTAATAAGTATACCGCAGAACTTCGAATATGCAGTGAGCAAGCAAAGAGAGAGGGAGAATAACAAGTTGGAATTGGAACTGAAAAAGCGGGGACTGTGGCATATGTATCAGGAGTACAAGGAGCACATGAAAGAACAAATTGAGAAGATGAAAGCAAGTGCAGACGATACTATGGATGTCAACTCGAATTGGGCCGGGGTCATGCTGCCAGAGGAGAGGGAAGTCAAGGCGGCAGTCGAAGATGTGGAAGATGCTTTAAGGGAGGCAGAAAGTGAACTGTAGCTAATATGAACTGAAATAAAGTTAGCAGAAAGTTTTTATGCCGGCTTACGCCCGTTTGCACTTTAGAAAAATGCATAGGGAGTAAATAGGTCCCTTTTCAGTTGTCGACCTCGGTCCTTCGGAATTCGGTCCCCCCCCGACCTCGGCACCGTAGAAGATGATTCAACAGTTATTAGCCTTAACCTTTGTTATATACTCTTTTATTCTTCGTATTCAGTGACCTATTACAAATGCCTACCCATACAAGCCGTGGTGCTCGCATGCTAGGGGAGAAAGATGGCATCCCCACACCATCTGAGGAAGCAAACGCTTTGCGCCAGACTATCCAGGAAATAGAAGAATGGTGGAGAAGCGATAGATGGAGCACTATCAGGAGGCCTTATTCTGCTGCTGACGTCGCGAGCCTTCGTCAGTCTCCCATTGGCAACGGAAGGCCTAGCATGGAGAATTTCAGGTGGGTTGTTATTTATGCTGTTCCTTCTACTTCTAAAGGCGGCGGGCTGTACAATAATATGGCTCGTGTGTGGGAGCATTATGAATATGAGCTAGCAAGCTTATTAAGTGATTCCTTATTATTATTATTATTGAGCTACCTAGTTGACTTATAATGTACAAACATCACACTAACTCTTCCCACCTCACGGTATCTCTCCAAACATGGCATACATCGCAGCAACCGCCAATCAGTAAAGATGCACGCCCTCCTTACGAAATTGCAAAAAGTCGGCGGGTACTCACACACTTTCGGTGCTCTTGATCCAGTTCAGGTTGCCCAAATGGCCCCCCACCTCACGTCCATCTATGTGAGCGGCTGGCAGTGCAGTTCCACTGCCTCCAGTACCAATGAGCCTGGTCCCGACTTTGCTGACTACCCGATGGACACCGTCCCCAACAAAGTGGACCAGCTAGTCCGTGCCCAGCAAATGCACGACCGCAGGCAGAACGAGGAGCGTTCGGCTCTAATGCTCTCCAAGCGCCCTCCTCAGACGCCTCCCATTGACTACCTTGTCCCTATCATTGCTGACGGAGATACTGGACACGGAGGACTAAGCTCCGTGATGAAGCTGGTCAAGCTTTTCGTTGATCGTGGTGCCGCTGGTATCCACCTTGAGGACCAAAAGCCTGGGACAAAGAAATGTGGGCATATGGGAGGTAAAGTCCTCGTAGCCATGCAAGAGCACTGTGACCGTCTCGTGGCTGCTCGCCTTGCTGCTGACATCTTGGGGAGTGAGATTCTCATTGTTGCGCGTACCGATAGTGAAGCCGCTACTCTCCTTGACAGCAATATCGACCCTCGTGACCACCCCTTTATCCTTGGGTGCACAGCCCCTGGCCTAGAGTCCCTGAATAGTGTGATGAGCGCTGCCAAGGCCAACGGCCAAAACCCAGATGCTGCCAGCAAGAGGTGGCTCGCACAGGCTAAGCTGATGACGTTTAATGAGGCAGTCGTTCATAAGATAAATTCTGACAGCCAATATACCCGCAGGGAGAAGCGCAACATGCTTGATAAGTGGAACGCTGCACGTCCTCTTGAGATGAGTAACAGCAAGTCTCGGTCCGTCTCCGACCGAATTTTTGGGCAGAAGAACGCTATCTACTTCGACTGGGATCTCTGCCGTGCACGCGAGGGGTACTACAAAATCAGGCCAGGAGTCGACTACTGCATTGCTCGCGGTCGTGCCTTTGCCAATCACGCCGATCTGATTTGGATGGAGACTGGGAAGCCCGGCATACCTGTCGCTAAGAAGTTCTCTGAGGGAGTCAAGGCCGTATACCCGAAGCAGATGCTTGCGTACAACCTTTCGCCTTCCTTCAATTGGGACGCGAGTGGCATGACCGACAGTGCTCTGGGCCGCTTCAATGATGATCTTGGTAAGCTAGGGTACGTTTGGCAGTTCATCACCCTCGCTGGCTTTCACAGCGACGGTTTGGTCGTCACTAAGCTCGCTCGAGATTATGCTGATCGTGGCATGCTTGCCTATGTTGACACCATCCAGCGCGAAGAGAGGAAGCACAAAGTTGAGCTTTTGACTCATCAAAGATGGAGCGGCGCTGAACTTGTCGATAGAATGGTCAATGTCGCAAGCGGGGGAATAAGCAGTACTGCTGCCATGGGAGCTGGTGTTACTGAAAGCCAATTTTGATGTGGGACTGGACGAAACCATAACTTTTTGTTGCGCAAAAGCATAGGCACCCCTTTGTTTTTAGCTACTTTTATCACTCGCTGCTTGAATTATCTCATCCAACTGCTCCATGCTCCTTTTAATCATGTTTTGGGGACCCTTCAAATCAATCTTGCCACTGCCAGGCTGAAAATACACGAAAGCATTGTCGTATGTAAGCTGATCAGCCATTTGAAGCGACACTTGAAGCTCGTCAGACAGCTCAATCAACTCCATGGAATCGGTGGCTTTTGCCAATTTGTTGATGGGGTTTTTAGACGCCCCCAAATTCCAAAGCTCACCAAGCCCTGGCCCCTTTAATACAGTGCGGACAGCGTCCCACTGCTCATCTTGGAGTTTTCCGCTCAGCGGCACAAGCAGATCGCGCGCAGCCTTTAACGAAGCGACCAGTTGAGCAACACTCTCCTCTTCGGCGACGGCGAGTGCCAGAGTTGGGGAAGTAAGAGCAGCAACTCCACCCACTACTGACAAAGCCAACAAATTCCTCCTGGAGCCTTTTTCAAAGATTTTCTTCTCTGTTTTCTGTCGTTTCTGTGAGTGTTCTTCTTCCAGCTCCTCTCCAATCAGAGTCAGGTACCTCTCGGCAATCACTAGTTGGGTCGTTTTCCCACCGTCGTTCATTTGGCGGCAAGGAAGGTTGTGCTTCGCCCAGGCCGCTTGCTTGGGCAGGTCGAACGTAGACACATACTGCACAAGAGGGAAAAGAAAAAGGGAAGTATGCATTCAAATGAGGTTTGTGCCCTGTGAGGTGAAAGTAATAAGGAGTGAGTTATTATACCAGCTTATTAAATAATCGTTCTCCCAAAAAATTCTGGGCATCGTCTATTTCAACGAGAGTTTGATTGCATTTGTCGCGTTAAGGATTTCCTAGCCTTGTTCTCTCTCTCTCTTCATACATACATACCCGCGTCTACCACAAAATTGTTGTTGAGCTGTGTCCCAAAAAGTAATGAAATGAAGGTTTTGCTCACGTTGTTAATAAGTGCTTTCTTGCACCATTTCACAAATGGTCTTGGAGTGCCCACACACCTCTGCTGCAAACAAATGGCTTTGTCGGCAACAGGTGGTGGAGGTGGTGGAGGTGGGTTTTTGTCTCGGCGAACGGCGATTACGACGGCAGCAGGTTTGTTGTCGTCTAGTCTCATTGTAACAACTGTGCCATCGGAAGCTGAGTCGATTGAGGCACTTTCACCTTCTTCTGCCGCTCCAAACCCTCTTCCAAGCCCTCTTCAGCGCGGACTCAAGGCTGCTTTTAAAGGTGGTGCATCGGGCTCTGCGGCGTCGTTTATCCAGGTGCTAACGCTGATGTGGCTGCGCACGTGTATGAATTACGAGTATGCCAACGGGGGCAATTTTCAGAAATCTCTACAAGCACTTTGGGAGGAGGGTGGAATTGGTCGCTTGTACCAAGGAGTTGGGTACGCATTGGTACAAGGACCCCTTACGCGCTTTGGTGACACGGCTGCCAATGTTTTTGCTCTCGAAACAATATCGTCATACTCAGCTACGCACCCTGGTTTCGTTCTCCCGTTGGCACTGAAGACACTCTGTGGAAGTGCTGCGGCTGGTATTTACCGCTACGTGGTTGTTCCAATCGACACGATAAAAGTGACCTCACAGGTCGGAGGTGAAGAGGTAAGTGAAGTGATATGACGGGGCTAGAGGCGTCTCTCCCTCTCTCTCTCTCTGTGTAAGCGATTGAATTTTCTTTTAGCAGCTACAAGCTTTGCCGGCGACTTGAAGCCGCTAAAAAAAATTGTCCCCTCTCGTCCGTCGAATACTTCATCACACTTGACTAACGTCAATTTATTGCCCTCTTCCACATTGTTTAGGGGGTGAAGGCTCTATTGGAAGATGTGAAGAAAGATGGCATTGGCCGCCTTTATCGTGGAGGTGTTATCAGCGCGATTGTTGTAATCGTCGGCCATTACCCTTGGTTCCTTACATTCAACTCTTTGGACGCCTCAATTCCAGCGATTCTCAAGTCTGAAGACTTGTTTGGATTCCTCGCTCGCAGCGGATTTATTGGTATTTGCTCGTCTTGCGTCAGCGATACTTGCAGCAACGCATTACGAGTGGTGAAGACAATTCGACAAACTCAGGGAGTGGGAGACTCAAGAAGCCCTTGGGAAATAGCAAAGGACATTCTCGATGAGGAAGGGATTGCGGGATTTACGAGGGGTTTGAAGACGCGAATCGGAACCAATGCGATCCAGGGGGGGATTTTCAGCGTCTTGTGGAAGTATTTTTTGGCTTCTTGAGGCGGTGGTGGCTTTATTATAAAAAGTAGATGCATGCCAACGAAAAGCTTAGCATTAGGGGTATTTACTTCTTTCTTTCGCTCTTTTTTGTCTCTCATCTTCTACCCGCTTTCTTTTTCTTCTTCTCCTTCTCTTTCTTATCAACATTTCCGTTATCTTCTCGCTTTCGTTTCATCGAACCTCCCCCAACCTCACTCACTATTTGATCCGGCAACTTATCGATCCTCCCCTCGACAGCTTTGTCCAACTTTATTCTCCCCCGCTCTGGTTCGACGTCAATAATATCGACCCCAATTCGTGCCCCGGCAAAGACACTCGCATCACCATTGAACTTCGATATGTGGAGCAAGCCGTCAGTTTTTAACCCGATATCAACAAAAGCTCCGAATGCGACAACATTCTTAACCTTCCCTAATACACCTCTAAACGGTGTAACAGTCTGCAGATCGTTGAGGTTGCCAAAAGTGTTTTGCCGAAAGATATTCCAGGAGACACTGCCAGTCGCCGTCTCAGCAATTTTTTGGGGCCCGGCCAGTAGGCGCACATCTTTGCTGCCCAGCTCCAGAGCTTTTTTTATTCTCGTGATCTCTTCCACTGACGTTTCGAACCTTTCGACAACCTCGCTTTCGCTAAGGCCCCCCTTCTCGATAAATTTCGCAATTTTGTAATCTCTGGTAGGGTGTAAGATAGTTTCATCCAGCTTTTCATCGCCGCCAAAAATTTTCATGAAGCCGGCACAGTTCTCGAATGCCGCCGCCCCGATGCCCTTCACAGCGGCGATCTGCTGCCGGTTAGTGAATGGTCTTGCGGCAATGATTTTCTCAGCCAACCCTTTTTTCTTCAGCCCAGGCACTTTTCGCAGCAGATCGACCGAGCAGGTGTTTGCGTCGACACCGACTTCTGCGATGCATTCTACGCATGTGTCGTCTAGTGTGGAATACAATTCGGTTTCGTTCAAATCATGTTGATACATCCCTAATCCAAGCGATTTGGGGGGGATGGACACTAGCACATTCATTGGATCTTGTAAGCGGCGGCCAATACTGACTGCCCCGAGAACAGCCACAGACGGAGGGTTTGGAAACTCTTCCTTCGCGACGGGCGACGCACTCCAAACGGAAGCACCGTCCTCGCTCACAGGTTCGATATCGACACTCACGTTCGCCTTGATGGCACTCTCTTTCACAAGTTCCTCCGCTTCGCTGCTCGCCGTGCCTGTCCCAAGCGCAACGAGGACCCTCTCCTCCTTTTTCTGCAGTGTGTTCAATAGATTTCCGATGGCTTTAACACTTCTTTCCCTGTCCTTCATCCAGTCCACGCTCTCGAGTGATTTCACCTCTCCCTTTTTCCCGAGTGCTGCCAACTTGATCCCACCACTGAAACCTGGATCCACAGCGAGTACCCTTCGTGGTTTCACTAGTGGCGGATACAGCATCATTTGGTGGTAATTCTTGCCAAAGCTTCGGATCCCAGCGAGTTCCGCCTACACAGATAGGAGGGGCGACAGAGCAAGCTGAGCAAGGTAATTGACAGTAAAATTCAGAATGGAGCATTTTTCTCGCCAAGCTTCTCGCTTACAAAGCTCCTCGCTTACCTTCACTAGATGTTCGCGCCATACCTTTCCCGTCGCCCTTTTCTTCATCAACCGTGTGTAGACATCGTCAACGGCCTTGTTGACCAAGCGACTTTCAATGGTGTCACGCTGGGGCCGCCTCCAGGGCAGAATTTGAGGGATGCTCCGGTGTTTGTCGCCGTAAAACATCCGGTTAATCAGATTCGATTTCGCTCGTTCATCGTCGAGTGAGAAAGAAAGGCTAAAAATCTTTAGATCGCTGCCCCTCCGCAGTGCCAGAACTTGGTGGTCGCGGAGAGATCTCACCGTGCTAGTGTAGTTCAGGTACGTCTGCAGTGCCATCCTGTGTCTGTCTGCCTCCGCCTTCTTGGGGTTATTCTGGTAGGTTTTTGTCGTTGTTTTCACCTCCTTTGTCTCCAAAAAGCCAAAGCGCTTTATCTCGTCGACAAGGCCATCAAAAAGGGCTGCCTCCTTGTTAAGCTCAGTGGCAATCAGAGTGACAACAGCCTTTTCGAAATCCACGTCATTGCTCCCATTCTTCCCACCACTGAACTTGGACAAAAAATTGCGAAAGTCACCGCGCTTGTAGATATTATCGACCACAGCAACAATATCGTGGGAATCGCCGTATTCGCTCACTGCACGTTCAGCCAAGCTCCCCTTACTGGCTGGCTTGAATGGTGCATAAATTTCATCCAGACGTGATTTGCTGTCGGAAGTCAGGATTTCCTCCATGAGTATATGGCGTGAAGTATTGTCATCAAGGTTTGACTTCACCGCTTCAAAAACTTTGTTGCGGGAACTTTCCAGACCCAGCCATTTTTCGTACGATCGCGCTATCTCATGAACAGAGTCAGAGTTTGTCGACAACCGACTACCTATTGAGGGCACACGGTAACGGACAATGTAAGGTACAGTGCATGCTTCTGTGAGCAATGAAATCAAAGACTTGAACTGAGCAGGGGTCCCTAAAGACTTATATTTCTTCTGCACAGACTGTGTGTACAGAGATAGGGTCTCATCTTTCGGCATCTCGTCTGCCGTGCTTGTGGTGGAATAGTCAGCGATACTAGATAGGGTAGTAATGCGCGAACGATACACTGCTGTTGTAGGCTTAGAGAGAAGCGAAGAGGTGAAAGCACGGCAAGACGAAGTGCCTGCAGCAAGAAAAAGAAATGTCCGGGAAACGAGCATACAACTTCCCTATTTTGGGAGGGGTTGGCAAAACGTTGCCGGAAAAGGGAGAGTAATGTGAGGAGGAGAAGGGTAGATCTCAGCTTGTCGATGAGAGTCAATGAGCGTAGTGAACGTTCTCGTAAGCTTTTGAACGGACTGGGTGGTCGATTTTTTATTATAAGCTAATCAGAAGTGGAGATAAATAGATAGCCAAAATAACCAAACGTGGTGGGAAAAAGAAGAAAGTGTGATAAAGTTCTTAAAATTTGTCAAAAAAGTCACCAAATTAGTGTGCAATATACATTCTCTCCCACTCTCTGTCTAGCTACTTGGTATGAGGTTAAACCGGTGTAGTTGCTTGCTGACCGCCTCATAAGTCATGAAAGTAATGGCTTGACCAGGCATGATCCTCATCAGCCGAGGCGAAAGTCCCTTCCATAAGGCAGTGATCCCTTCCTCCTTCGCGATGACCCCGCAAGCTTGAATTAGTCCAGTATATTTCGGCGTCTCGCCTGCCACCACAACCTGTTTCTGTAGCCTCGTTTTCACAACATCAAGAGGGTTGTTCACAGTTGGCCCCATGCCACCGCTAATACCTCCGATTAAAAGGTGCTGCCAGGGTTTCAGCTCCGAGACGCCGCTGAAGTCTTCCCAAGCCGATTTGAAGATTTGGTACATACTTCGCGAAGGGAAGAATGTAAGGAAGGGGATGACATTAGCAGACGCTCTTTTTATGGCAGGATACATACCACGAAGGACACAAAGTTCTGTAAAAATAAAAAAAATTCGCCGCTACTCGCTCACCTAAAATTGACCGCTTGATTGCACCCTTGCCGTAGCATTGTCGGTACGATGCCTTTGTATAGAGCGCCGAGTCCTTCCTCCCGGACGATCACTACTGCCGTTTGAAACACATTCTTATATTTCCGTTTGGCGAGCTCTTCAGGATTTACCATTGAATGATACTGACCTTGCATCCTAATCTTGCAGACCTCTGCTGGAGTCACCACCAAGACTGCCTCAGTAAGTCCGCTCATAAGCCCCGCCAAAAATGTAACCTTCTTGCCAAATTTATTGTCAATGGCCGGCTTCTCGTTGAAGTGTGCTTCGGCGATAGACTGAAATCCTATCTTGTACTGCTCAAAGCTCATGAATCGAACGCTCTAAGTAAAGGTTGTTGTGGCAAAAGGCAGTGGGGGGGGGGCGTGATGAGAGAGGAGGGGAGAGGAGGGGAGAGGAGGGGAGAGGGGTTAGAGTAGGAATGGGGGCAAAAAGCAAAAGTGGAAGAATCTTGTCGAATTTCCGCTGGGCCAACATGACAGCACGCATATGTATACTGGTTGCCCGCACCATAAAGTAGCTAACTCAGGTTTAAGAGGAGATGCATTATCTGCTGCTTTGAATTAAAATAAATCGATGTAAAACACCCTGATGGAAAATCATGATTGAAAGGTTGCCATGAATCTTCTGTACGCACCATTTTGGGGACAATGCCGGTGTAGACGGCAGATAGCCCTTTGTATAAGCTCATGAAACCTTCTCTCTTTATGATTCGCACTGCGGTATCGATTGGGCCGACCGTTTTGTTGCCAGGAACCTGCCGGCGGAGTTGCATTCGCGTTTTGATTGTATCAAGCGGGTGGCAGCAGGAGCTCTCTACAAGTCCAGCGGTTCCGCCCGCAACAAAGTGCTCTAGTGGGTGTCGTTTCTGCCCGTTCTTCCCCATATTCTTGGTTTGTGTAGAATTAGCAGGTGTGTATGTGTTATTGTTTCTTTTTGATTTAAGGATGACTCTGGGAAAATAGCTGGATTAGGGTTATATAGGTCGTCGTTTGTATTAAAAGTTCCAATCCGGCGATAAGTAGCAAGATATCACTCGGAACAATGACCTTCTGTTCTAAAGTCTTTTGGGATAAGAAAGAGGAAAGTTTCATTTTTGACCGACTCACGATATTTTTTATGATTACCGTTTTACATTTTCAACCAAAATTTTGGAGCAATAAGTCATAAAAACATCGCGTCTTGGTACATTACATTGATGTGAGGCAATGTAATGCCAACAAACATGGTACGCAC
>Ga0115555_1000674_pt1 | contig 23345 bp, 7 predicted proteins | sample COGITO_mtgs_1104_2_FD_87285 | JGI IMG/M metagenome (GOLD analysis project Ga0115555, IMG submission 87285) | Pelagic marine microbial communities from North Sea - COGITO_mtgs_110407 | ecosystem: Environmental > Aquatic > Marine > Epipelagic | place: Germany:Helgoland, sampling site Kabeltonne... | reverse complement strand
GAAGTCAAGTGCAGGTGCACCTGATTCTCCCGGCATTATATTTGAGGGTGTTTATGTAACTAGAAAATGTGGAAATAGCCCCAACTTCGCCAACTTTTCTCGACGGAGGACGGAGGACGGAGGACGGAGGTGACCGACGGAAGGTGAAGCTCGACAAATTCCCAACAGCAGCATTTTTAAGCAATAAAGAATGATCGCGCCCCCGTCCATCCACCTCGCACAAAGTATGGGTTAGCCCAAATGTACAATTAATCTCAAAAAAAACTCCAAGGTTACTTGTTAGCTTGACGACGAGCAAACCCAGGATATAACATAACATACATCCCATCTCTCAAACCACACTTAAAAGAAACCGTGACTTTTTTCAAGAAATAGCTACTTTCTCTTTTGCTTAAATTACTATAAAAAGTCACGACAAAAAGTCACGACACTGCCCTCCCTTCTCCATCACTGCCAGAGACTCCTCCACAACCCTCCTTGAAGTCGTGCTTCCCCACCACCTCCGCTCTTCCTGGAGGAATTTCTTCAACGATCCCTTCAAACACTCTTTCGCGTATAAGTAATCAGTCTGCTTGCATTCGCCTCCTCCAGTGATAATTTTTGCTGCTCCCAAAGCAGCACCGATACTAATATCGCCTGTCTCACTGTGAAGTGCAGTAATCAATCTTCCTACGATACTCTTCAAGGACCCTCCATTGACCCACTTTTCCCGCCCGACACCATCTCTGTATTCTAAATCCAGCAAGGATTCACCTATCGTGTTGTTTTTGCTACCGTCTACATCAACGACTTCCTCCATTATGTTGTTTGCACTATGACTTGTCGGAATTCCAGAAAGATACCTAAAGTGCTTGCCCAAAAATATGTAAATGCTACTATTGACTGCCGATCCTCCTCCAATATTCCCACCAAATGAATCAAGAACCCTGTATATCGACGCCAAGATGCTCGAACGGCAACAGAGCATGAGATCCCCCACATCACCCCCCACATCTCTTCTGCAACAAACATCCCAGAAATTGAAGAGCAGCTTGGCCCTTCGCTCGCTAGGATTTTTACGCAAAATGTGAGTCAAGAAACTTAATGAGAGTGGAATTAAGGCATGAGGAGGAAGTTCAAGGTTATGGCTGATGGCGCTGCTGCAATTATTCTGGAAGACATCCCTTGTTAGTTTGCTTGGGGCACGAGCTGCCGATTCCAGAATACGCTGTTGAAGGGAGTTCACCACTGATGTGAGAACATTGATGCCGCTATTTTCTAGCAGCTTGGTAGTCATTCGGTTCCATAGCAAATCTATGGAATCACCGTGCTTGGCTGCACTGGGTAGGAAATTATTTTTCACCCTTCCACCTCTGTACCCATAGCTGGAATTGTTGTTGTCGTTGTTGACACTGTTGCTCGAGCCACTGGCGCTGCTGCTAGTAGCGTTGTCGTTGTTGTCTAAAGGCGTGCTGCCTTCGTGCTGGCTTCCAATTAGGGAGATCTCGACGTTTGTTGGTACCGGGGCAACCCAAATAAGCGCCTTGATGCACGCAAAGGCGACTCTCTCGTCCCATCCCTGTGAGCTTAGCATGCTGCATGTATCAAGCGTCTTGCTCAGAGGTAGCAGTGCCTCCTCGCCCATACACTCTTCTGCACCAATAATGTTGCCTTCATTAACAGCGTTTGAGAAGGAGACGGATAAGGGAGTGGGGAAGCTTGCAAACCCAACCCTATCAATTGATTTTGCTTCCTCCACGCTTTTCAATGTTATAGACCTCTTCGAAACACATAACCTCCCAAGAGCTTCGCTTGCCCTCGCGCATAAGATGCTGTTAGATGAGGCAAAAAAAACGTCGGCTCCGGCGCTCGCAATATTTTCGTTCCTCTCCTTCTGTGCGATGTCGAAACAGCGTTGAATCGTATTCAAAGCTCGCTGAATCAGGCCTTTGCCATCATCTCGCTCTGCAAAGCTCCCCATACTGCCGCCACTAGACCGTGGCCGCTCTTCGGCGCCAAAAAACCTCTCTTCGCATGATATGCTGCTCTGATTACCCACTAACAGCATCACAGCCTCCAGACAAATCATCGGCCTCGGGTCTTCGAAAACCCTCAACAAACTCGCGTACAAAGCCTGCCATGTGCTCTCCTCAAAATCTGCCCCACCCCCAAAAACACAATTCCCAATACTCCTCAAAAAATAAAGGGCAGAAATGTCATCGCCAGCAAAGTGGGGGAGGCTATTCTTATTGACACTCTTGAAGTATGTGCAGCACCGAGTAGCAAACTGATTACGTCTCCCACTAGCCACAGAATTATTGCAAGTGAGCAGGTACAAACAGCGGCACGCACTCCTGCACACTGCAGGGACACTACTCATTACCCCTCCGAGAAAAAGCTGCTGAAACAAAACATCCGGCTGAAATGTTCCCAGAATCAAGGGGCTGTTGGTGTCGTCAGTTTCAGTGAGAAGACCTAACGCCAGCGCAGCATAAGCATTCAAACAGATCTTCTCGCACTTGATTGTCGACTTTTTTTGACTTTTAGACAGCTTCGATAATGTAAAGTCCTTGTTCTTCGCGTTTTCTGCTAAAGGAGTTGCAAGGAGACTAGCCAAGCGTTGAAGGGATCGGGAGACTGGGGGGGGGGTCGGAGATTGTGCACCAAATTGAGAGGGAGTCGATGGATTTGGCGAATTGCTGGGCAACCATAACCGTAACTTCCTGTTGCACCTAATGCCGGCTCCAATTAACCGCAATAGTGCGCTCTTCCGCTCTTCCTCCTTGTCACTGCTCTTAGCTGTCAACTTCTCGTATTCAATAAAGAAGTTATCGAGTGCTTTTTCCAGGTTTTTCAGGGTGGAGGGAACCCATGAATGCTTGCCTGACGACAAATTCACCGGCGAAGACGAACCCAAAGTTGGGCTCAAGCAGCGGCTTGGATTCCCATTGTTATGAGTGTGCGTGTGGGGAGGGGCCGGCCCCTCTCTCTTGCATTTCTCCATCTCATTTCCATAGTTGTCACCCACCAACAACTCAGAGTGCACCCCAACGTCGGTGAAAATCCTCTCCGCTAATAAATATAGTACGCCGAGCGGCTTACGCTCGCTCTCGCCCAGCGACATGCTGCTGACATGTAAGGTAAACTCACTCAGCTGGCTGACAAAGTTGGACAGAAGATATTCATTCTGATAGATTGCCACGGGTCCAAGCAAACTTGCGCCGCAAACACCGAAACAGTACTCCCCATAGGTTGTCCTTATGCAAAGAAGGAAATCCTTTGACTTCAGCTGCTTCTTGTGGGGTTGAGTTGAAAGAGAATGTGCAAGGCTTGTCAAAGAGGAAGTAAAGTGTGTACCTTTCACCTCCATTATTTAATTAAGGTCCATTTCCAGGCAGAGAGATGTTGTCAAAAGCTACTTGGTGAAATTTTAGCGCCTCCATTCCAATCAATCAACGTTTGGTTTCCCACTCCTTTCACCGCCTCAAAATCCTCGGCGACGCTTTGTCACACTCCTGCGCCCCCAAATCCAATTGTTGTTTCATTTTTGATACCTTACGCAGCGATAGCTACATCATTCTCCACGTTATCCATCTCTCCACACTGACCCCTAGATTGACAGCTGTCCACTTTGTCTGTCCCCTGCTATTCGTGTGGATCGAATAATGTCCTTGGATGCCCCCTCTGAAAATCCTGCTGGTGGTGAGTTGTTCAGTAGTTCGGGGCGAAAGCAGCGAAAAGTGAAAAAGTTATTCGAGAGCTTTTATGAAGAAGGGGAGGAGGATGCAGACCAGTTTGATGAGGTGATAATCCCTAAAAGGAGGGAGAATAAGCGCAAGCCAATAAAGCCTGTGGGTGGGGAAAGCGCAATGGAAGTCGAGGAGCCCGTGATATTTGATGATGTGCCGCCGAAACTGCCTGCGCAGCTTTTGAGCTTGAAGGGGCTGTCTCGTTATTACAATGAGAAGGGTTTCAACGATGAGGAATATCCCACCCTCCGTCTGAAATACATGTTTGAGAAGGTGCGCATGGACGATGGCAACTATGCAATTGATCAGATCATTGGACGCCGTCCCTTTTTGGCTTCGGTGCGTGATGAGGTTGAGGCTGCCTCTCAAGAGATTGAAGAGAGGCGTGAGGAGGGCAAAATGTCCAAGACTGAGGCGAGACTAATGCGTGTGCAGGCCAAGAAGAATGCCGCTCGTAATTTCTCGAGGGATGCAAACGGCCGCGTTGAGTATGAGTATTTGATCAAGTACAAGGGACAGAGCTACAAGCACCTGGAGTTCCGGCGCGCTGGCGACCTCAATAGTGCCCCTGGACAAAGAAAGAATATGCTTAGCCGCTACCTGAAGAAGCTCGACCACCCGGATGCGAATGTCGAGGAACTGGAGGACTGTGAGGTCGATGAGTCATTTGTGCAGGTTGAGAGGATCTTGGATGAGAAAATCGAACAGGTTGAGGTTGAGATGACTGAGCAAGAGATCAGGCAGATGAAGGAAGAAGAAAAACAGGAAAGGCGCATGAGGTCCGAGTCGATCGCGTCAGAGAAGTCGACTGAAGGAGATGTGGACATTGCCGGGGCTGACAAAGAGAAGGGGGAAGAGATGTCACCCGAAGACGACGCTTACTTCAAGGAGATTGAGGATCGTATCGCAAACTCTTTCAAGGTTCGAAAGGATCGAGCCACCGCCAAGCGAACAAAAAAGTCGGGCATACCCCCCAACATCTCCTCGGAGGCGGCCACCCTCATTCAAAAGATGATTGACAACCCTCGTTATCCGGCCTTCTTGGACACTGAGAACCCGTACGCGGACGGTCTGTCGGACCAGAAACCCTTCCAACCCCGGAACGCCTACGGAATTTTTGTCTGGGATAAGAAAGACGAGTATAAGAAGCGCTTCCCTGACTCTGATGTAACAAAGGTCTTGGAGGAGGCTTGGAAGGACATGGATGACGACTTGATGACCGATGGCGAGCAGGTCAGCAAGCATGAAGCTTATGAGATTGCCGAAGAGGTAAGTGTTATTTTAGCCCAGATGTTTGTCTCGAAGACCCGCCAACCCTGACCACTCGACTTGTCAATTGACCCCCAACACTCCACTTCCCCCCACCCACTATTCCGTTCTACTCTTCACGCATAGTGGGAAGAAAAGCAGTATAACGAGCACATGATTTTGTGGGAAGACCAAACAATTCCGTCCAAAATCTGGCAGCCTGTACGGAGGTGCGAGTTGTTGCTGAACCACTTGACTCGCGACGATTTCGCTGAGCTCTTTCAGGATCCTGTCGATACTAGCATTTTTACCGACTACGAAGATGTACTCCAGGCAGCAGCAGGTAACAACGAGCCGATGGACCTTATGACCGTGCGTGAGCGTCTCGACGAGCGAAAGTACGGGCAGGAATGTGCCGGTTTTGCGAGAGACATGAGAAAGATCTGGAAGAACTGCAAGATATACAACAAACACGGAACTGCCATATGGCACGTGGCTGACTACATGAGCAAGCTGTTCGAGCGGCTTTACTCCGCTTGGGTGATTGGATTCCGTGACGACAGTACTGCCAAGTGGGCATTGAAAACGTCCCGTCCTTGGGAGCCTACTTGTAGGGGCTGCGATGGCAAGTGCGAGTCTTCCATAGCCAACCCGGCGAAGGAAGTTGTCGAGTGCGACCACTGTAATGCAAAGTATAACATTGCGTGCCTCACTCCCAAGCTTAAAAAGATCCCCGCTGGAGTATGGCACTGCCCCCGTTGCCAAACTCTCGGGATGGAAGCCGAGAGGCTTTTGTCTCGCGTTGACGAGGATCGCTGCAAGCACAAGTGCAACGAGGAGGAGATCCCTAAGAAATGGATTGACCAGCACATGTACCTTGTCAAATGGAAGGGCCTCGGGTACGCGGACTGCACCTGGGAGACGGAGTCGGATGTGGGCGACAGCAATGCCATCGCTGTATTCAAGAACAAGGATTTCAACAGACCTACGGAACCGACCTTGCTGAACCGAGACGTTGAGAGCGCCATCGCCGCGGTCCCTTTCGTTGCTCCTCCCGAATCTGCTTACAATACCACTCTCGGTGATGTGCACGGACAGCTTCACGCTGAGCTTTACGCCCAGGCAAGAGCACTTCAATTCTCGAAGAGAGGAGACCCCATCCCGCCTAAGGTCTCCTTGCAGGCGGGGTGCTACAGCCTCAACAGTAAGACTCTGAAGAACTCGGAGGTCGCCGATATCCTCAACGACATGATTAACTTGGTGACCCACGAAGAGCGCCCGCCCTCTGGCCAGTCAAGTGTTCCCCAGCACATTTCTGATGGGCGAGTGGAAATGTCTCGCCTGGAACCTATTGCCCCCTGCCTTGTGGGAGAGTACGATATCGTCATCCCTCGAGCCCGTGAGGCGGGCCTCGGGTGCCGCTTCATTGACGACGAGGGCAAGTTCACCTTCTCAGAGTTTACTACGTCTGAGGACGAAGCGGGCTACCTGCAACGATCTGGCTGCGTCAAACCGGGGGACGTTCTTATCGGATTAAACGGCGTTTCGCTCGTTGGGCTTCCTTTCGCAGCGGTCACCGAGATTCTCAAGCAGGGGACTCAAGTCAACTTTATCTACTTCCGTTTCCTTTCCTCAAATTACAGCCACGTAGAGGTCAAATTCACGTCGATGGGTGAATTTGGTAGTTCTCTCCCTGAAAGCTTGAATGAAAAGTTCAAGTTTCACCGCAAGACCGTCTTATACCAGCAAAATCTGGTGGAGAACGGGACCATCCCATTTGAGAGCCTTAACGCCAAGGGTGTAGCTTTGGGCTGGGGCGTTAGTTCCGCTCATGTCAAATTGGAAACCAGCGGTCAAGTTGGTCGAATCGTTGACTACAACAGTTCCACCTCAATCTACAAGATCGAGCTCTCTAACTCTCAGAATAAGGCCGTTCTTGAGCCCCCCAAGATTGTGCACCTCCCCCGTCAGTCTTTTCTCGTTGAAGGGGAAGATTACAACCCGAGACCGGACTTCCGCAGAAATGGTCGCGACCGAAAATTTGTGAAGGCCTTTTCAGGAGCCGATGTTGGAGATAGTAGCGACGATGGAGATTGCGAGGATGCTTACTTTAAAGATAACTTTTACGATATCGAGGAAAAGATTGCCATGGCTGCGAGCAAGGGCAAGGGCGACAAAGTTGATGGTGGTGACTTGGAAGGAGAGCTGACGGACATACCTATCATGGATCGTGAAATCAAAACTCCCCTGGACAGAAAGGAATTTAACGAGCTTCCACCTTTATCTAAGGTTGTCGCTGGCGTTATGATTAGCGAAACTATGGCCAACAAGAATGACTTTCGCTCCTTCCCTGTCGACAAGAGATTCAAAGAATTGGCTGCCCAAGTCGGAACAGCCAAAGGAAACGGGAAGGAAGTGGACGACAGTAACGCTTTTGCCTACCAGGCGGACAGGTCGAAGCGCGGTGCCAAGAAGGTGGAACAACTTCACAAGGAAACGCTCCAATCGATATGCGTTTATGCCTCAATCGCTGCCGCCTCCGCTGTTGTCGGCATTCCCGCCCGTAAGATCAATCAAGCACTCTCCCAAGAATATGTCACCGGAGGGGATGGCGAAGGAGATACAGCTGGCGGCTTCAAGTGGAGGTACGCTGCGCCTGGCACGGAAGTTACCAAGGAAGTTGCTCAAATGGGCGGCCGACAGCGTAACGCCGAATTTGTACACAAACTGTACGACTACGACAACCAAAACAAATACAAGGGAGAGCATACTCTCCGCGACTACCAAGTCGACGGTCTTAACTGGCTAGCAGAGAAGTGGTACAAGAGGCAGAGTTGCATTTTGGCGGACGAGATGGGTCTTGGAAAGACCGTCCAGATTGTTTCCTTGATTGAGCACTTGCACCGCGTGGAGAAGATCGACAAACCTTACCTCATCGTTGTTCCCCTGTCGACGCTCGAGCACTGGCGTAGGGAGTTTGCTGGCTGGACTGACCTCCGTGTTAATATATATCACGACACGAAGCGGGAGTGGAGAGACGTCATGAGGGAATACGAATGGTACTTCCCAGATCGACCTCACACTGCCGAATTTCTCCGTTTCAATGTGTTGGTCACCACCTACGATACCTTGATTGCCGACTTTGACGTGTTGCAGGACATCCCTTTCCGAACAGCTATCGTTGATGAGGCCCACCGCCTCCGCAATAAGCACGGGAAATTACTTGAGTGCATGCAGGATCTTAGCCGCCTTGCTACAAGCGTCCACGGCTTCCAGCTCAAAGTTTTAATCACTGGGACCCCTCTCCAAAACAATGTCAAGGAGCTATGGGTGCTGCTCAACTACATCGAACCGCAGCGCTTCCCCGATTATGACGCGTTCCAGCAGGCGTATGGAAATATGCAATCGAAGGAGCACGTTGAGGAGCTGCAGAAGAAGATCGGTCCCTTCATGCTTAGGAGGGTTAAGGAGGATGTCGCGAAAGACATTCCAGCTAAGGAGGAGACCCTGATCGATGTTGAGCTAACGCGCATACAGAAGGCTTACTATAGGGCAATTTTTGAGAAGAATTATAACTTCTTGTCGCAAGGCAACGACGCCCCTAAGTTGATCAACATACAGATGGAACTACGAAAGTGCTGCAACCACCCCCTCATGCTTTCTAATGCTGAGGAACGGGAGCGGCAGAAAAGGATTGACGAGATAAATGCCGCTTTGCCTGAAGGTGCACCCAAGCCTACCCCTGAAGAGATGGAGAAGCAGCTGAGTGAGCACACACTTGTCAACAGCAGCGGCAAAATGGTGCTGTTGGACAAACTCCTCCCCAAGCTCAAGGAGGAAGGTCACAAGGTCCTCATTTTCAGTCAGATGGTGAAAATGCTTAACATCATTGCGGAATACTGCGACCTCAGAGATTTTAATCACGAGCGGCTTGATGGGAACATCACCGGGAACGAGCGCCAGAAGTCTATAGACCGATTTAACTCCGAAGAGGACAGCTTTATCTTCCTCCTTTCTACTCGAGCTGGTGGCGTTGGTATCAACCTGACCTCAGCTGACACTTGCATCATTTTTGATAGCGATTGGAACCCCCAGAATGATGTCCAGGCGCAGGCTAGATGTCACCGCATCGGGCAGACCAAGGATGTCATGATTTATCGCTTGATTACCAGCAGGAGTTTCGAACAAGAAATGTTTGACCGCGCCAGTAAGAAGCTGGGATTAGAGCAAGCTGTTCTTGGATCGTATCAAAAAGACGAAGAGGACGGCAAGCCGACTAACAAGGAGCTGGAGATGCTGCTCAAGAAGGGTGCTTATGCGCTTATGGAAGATGACGATAATAATGACGAGGAATTTGTTAAGGATGATATTGACAGCATTCTGGCCAAGCGGACGAGGACCCGAATCGTGGAGGGTGCCAAGACGTCAAGCTGGCTTAACAAGAGCGGTCACAAAGTCACCAAGAGCAAATTTACCGGCGATGGGGATAGCGACAAAGTGGGCACCGGCCAGGTGGATATTGATGACCCTGAATTCTGGGAGAAGGTGATGCCCGATTATGTGACCCCTCAGATTGTTCTGACGAAGTACGAAAAGTTCTCCAAGAACTATAAGAGCAAGAAAGAGGCCGAGATGGACGACGGTGACTTCGATTCAATCGAGAAGCAAGCTAACGCCCTCATGTCGGACATTATGAGCGTCATGAAAGATGTTTGGTCGGCTATTGATATGGGCACGCTGGAAGAGCAGGTTAAGTCCGACTCAAGCAACATCCTGCTCAAAATAAGCGTTGATAAGAAGCTTTTCAGCGAGACGCAGCGTGAAACGTGTCGCAAAATGCTTGTTCGTCTGGAGGGCGAGAGGGTCAGGACGTGCCGGACCGATGTTGGTGGCGGTGACGTCACGAGAAAGAGGAAGGGGGGCGGTTTCGACGGGGATGATGGGGGTGGCGGGGGGCGAAGAAGGAGGGGAGGAGGGAGAAAGAATAGGCGGATGACAAGTGATGACCAGTATTTGCATCACAGCGACAGCGGCGACGAAGGCGGGTGGGATGGATACGGCATTGACGGTCCCAAGAAGAGGAGGAACCCTGGCCTGTTCAAGAGCGAGGTCAAGAATATGACTGGCTGGGCGGGTGCAGTCAACAAGAACACCGACGTTACGCAGTTACAGTGGCCAGAATTACCTCTGCGCAGCGTGGACCGAATCATGAAGTCCATGATGGTTAAATGCAGGCGGTTGGACAAAAAAAATATGAACATTTTCTCCAAACTTGACACAGCGGGCCTGGCGGACTACAACAAGGTCATCCAAACACCTATGGACTTTGACACTTTGGACAAGAACATCTCCGAGGGGAAGTACACCCAAAATATGGCTCTCTTCAGAAATGAACTGCTGCTTGTTTACTCTAATTGCATCAAGTACAATAAGGAGCAGGGGCCGGTGGCTCTTGAGGCTCTAACACAGCTAAAGCGAGTGCCGACTCTCTTGAACGAAGCTGCTCTTTACCACGACACCTTTCTCGATGCTGAGGGAGTGGCAGTCGACTGCTGTAGCGACTTCGACGATGAAGACTTGAAGAAGGACAGCGACAGCGACGAGTACACTGAGGGTTATGGCGAGAAGAAGCCCAAGAAGCGGAGGAAGCGCAACGGCAATCGGAATTTGAACAGCGCAGGAGTTGGGTTTATGCGCTGCAAAGACTGTGCTGGCTGTTTGAAGCCTGATTGCGGGATGTGCCCCAACTGTCTTGAGAAGCCCAAATTTGGGGGCAACGGGAGCCGAAAGAAACAGTGCTATGGCAGGAAGTGCCAAGAGCCCAAACCGAACGTCACGGGAGGGAAAGGGCAGAAGGGCAGGCCACAAGGCTGGAGGAAGGATGGCAACCATGTCGGCGACTACAAGAGGTTGATGGAAGAGAAAGCCAGGAAGGCATCAGAGGATGAGGCGAAGAAAAAGGCGAAGGCCGAGGCTAAGGAGGCTTCCAATGGTGGGACTGACGGTGCAAATGGCACGGAGGCCGGAGGGGCAGGAGGTCCCGTCACCCATCCGGCTGTCGTTGGTAACGGAAATGGCACCGATAGTAATCCTGCTCCTGTGGTTAAGGCAAAAACGGTCAAGCTGAAGCCTCTTGGACGACCTGCAGGAGCTCAAAGAATTTTTGATCTCGGTGCTATTCAGGAAGAAAAGCTGCGCCTCGTCGGCGATAAAGGCTACAAGAAAGACAGTTATGATCTCCACAGACAGTATTGCACACAATTTGGCGATTGGACGATGCCTCTTGAGATCGCTGAGGCCGATGCTGTCACAAAAAGGAACGAAATATGTTCTGCCATTCTTGAAAGGCTAATGAAGCTAGATGAGAACGACCTTGTATTTTGGGAGACACCAACGGAGGACGTCGCGCCTAACTACAGAGATGTTGTTTCCAATCCCATGAGCTTCAGCGTTATCTCTACCAAGGTTAAGAGTTACTCGCAGCAAGCTAATGGACTCGCCACCATGCAGAATGACCTTCTGCTGACTTTTGATAACTGTGCAATTTACAATGGGGAGAATTCTGGCAGTGAGTTTCTGGAATACACCGTCAGTTTCTTGCTGCAACTGCCCAGGATATTTGCTGATGCTTGCATCAGAGCTGTATCGGGACAACGAGAGGAGGGTTAGGATGGCTTGAAAGGTTTCTCGGCCTGAAAATTACTAGGCTCTAGAGCGGCTGTAAAATTAATGAAACTTAATTGTGGAGTGTTACATGAGTAATGCGTGCGCGCGGTTTTTATTCTTAATTGCAGTGGCAATTTCTATCTTTACAGTCAAAGAAACAACCTTGGGCGCCAGGCCAGGTGCCAGGTGCCAGGTAGTTGAGCTCAGAAGGTGAAAAAAGCTTACAATCCTAAATTCTGCACAAAACGCTTTGTTTGAATTTTCAAAGGCATCAAGGTAGTCGTGGAAAACGTCTAGCTAGCGAATCAGCCAGAAAAAAATGACGTCTCGGCAAGCCAAGAAGGCCGGCATGGGACGATTTGGCAACAACAACTCCCCTTCCCCAACCACCATGAAGCAAAACAAAAAACAAGATCAAAAGAAGAAATCCCCACTTCGAGGACGCACTGCAATTAATGCTCCCGGAGAAGAGAGTGCACTTGAGAAGAAGATGAAGCTGCAGCAGGAAGCCAAGGTGATCATGAAACGTGTTGCCCAGATCACAGCAAATTTCAACAACATCATCAGTGAGGCCACGATGTTAGGGGAACAACCGTCTTCACAAGATAGTGGAGATGTAAATTTTGGTCCGCTTGATGCTCTCGAAAATCCTCAACACCGACAACAGCAATCGAATAAATCGCAGTTGTCAACTGCCTCATCTCAGATAGCACCACCAATCCCTAAAACAAAGGCGGATCTGCAATTTTTGGAGTACCAGGTCAATAAAGGTAAAGTTACGATGCTTATGGTTGACCATGAGAAGCTCGGGGTCGAGAAAAGCAAGCTTTTGAACTCGCTAAGGGATTGGTTCTATTTCGAAAACAATAAGTACCAGGAGAACTCAGCCCCTCCTGATGATGGTTATTACGAGAGTGAAAGCGATGAAGAGAAGTACGATATCTATCAAGGGTCGTACATTACGTCGCTACGCGATGCAACGGCAGATGTTAGCGGGGCAGCTCGAAAGTTGGGCGATACCAATGAGGTCACACATAAGAAATTCGCGTCCACATTCAATCGCATAAAGCGTCTCTACAACGACAGTCTACAGAAAAGTACTATTGCAGACAACTCAAACCAGTCTGAATCTACTGACTACGAATTGAAGATTCGTAACTTCGAGAAGGAGCTCTTGGACCTGTCTATGGAGCTCGCGCGTGTCAACGAGAGTGCAATCCAAGAACGTAACGCCAGCAAAAAGAGGGAAACGCAGATAAACACCGAGTCAAAGCATTCAGGTGTGCAACTAGCAAAACTTGAAACTATGGTTGCCGAGCTAGCTGCGCAGGTAGAAATGCTCGAGGCGCAAAAAAATGCAGCTGACACAAAAGCGAGGACCCTCGAACAAATTGTGAGGGAGCCTATGCTGGCGGGCAAGTTCGGCGGAGGGGGGAATGGGGAATGGGAAAAGGAGAAAAATGAGCTGGAAGAAAGGCTACGAGCATCGAATCTCAGCAAAGAAGCAATCGCAAGTGAACTGACCCAGAAAAAGCTCAGGCTAAGCGCTTTGGAGAACCAGATGGCCGACGTCCAGCAGAACACTCAAATGCTTATCAAAGCTGCTGTGAATAAGGCCAAGAAAGAAGGCATGGAAGCTGTTGGAGAAAACTTAAGGAAGCTCGAAGCGCAGCTCGAGGAGTGTCAAAGGACGTCAACAGATTGCCAGGATAAAGAAAAGGAGGCACAAGAAATGGCAGCTTCTCTCAAATCTCAGCTCGAAGGCATCGGAGCCGAGAAAGACTCCGAGATCAAAAAGTTGAAGTCCGAATTGGCCGAGAAAACCACATTGTTGGAATTGAGCGAGAAAGAGAAAGAGAAAATGAAAGAGAAAGAGAGAGAGAGAAAGAAAGAGAAAGAGGCGAGTTTGTCGGAGAGGAATTCATTGAACGAGAGTAGCGGTAAGATCGAAGAGCAAAACACGTTGTTGAAAGATCAGGCCAATGAAATAGAGAAGCTTAAGAGCAAGATAGAGAAGGCAAAGGAGGAAGCTAAGGAGAACGAGAGAAAGCTAAAGAGTGCCGAGGAAAAGAAAAGCAAGCTTGAAAGCAGGGTCGAGGCTATGGAAGAAGCAAAAGTCAGCGCAGAGAAAACAGCGGCAGAAACACATGCTTTGGAGGGAGGAGGGATGAAGAACGAAGAGGCCAAGAAGGCGTTGTTGGAGGCTAATGCTTTGCGACAACAGCTTAAACTTGCCGAAGAGGCACTTCGAAAGAAAGAATTCGAGTGTGACACAATTAAGATGGAGCTAAGCAGTGCAAGGGATGAAATTGGACAAGTAAAGGAGGAGCTTGTAACCATGATCGATGAGAAAAGAGACAGCGTGGAGCTGCAAGAGGTCGTGAAGCAGAAGGAGGCAGATGAAATTAGTAGGAAGGAGAAAGAAGCCCAAGCCCAGGGTGAGCTTGCTAAGGAACTGGAGAGAAGGAGCACTGAGTTAAGCGAGAGGGAAGGATTGACGATGAAAAAATTGAGTTATTTCTGCAATTTGGTGGTAGAGCAAGTCGGAGAAGGCGAGGAAAAGGGTGAGGTTGTTCTTAAGGGTGAAGAAGAACAGGTTTGGATTCAAGCTGAAAAGGACTTAATTGCCTTGCTTGCTCGTAACACTGTCGCAGAAGTAGTCCCTCAAGATAGGGCTGCATACGATAGAAATATAGCTATGCTCGAAGAGAAAGTCAGAGAATTAGACGGGGGGAATGTCAACGAAATACGCGAGCTACAGAAACGGCTCAGTGACTGTGAAGGGGAGCTGAGCACCGCGGAGGCTCATGGTCACGAGTTGACTGCCAAGAATGCAGAGTTGAGCAGAACCGTTGCAGAACTTGAGAATTTGTTGAAGAAGAGCAAATATGGGATTGAAACGCTCATGAGGGAAGCGGAGGGTCGAGGGGAGGGTCGAGGGGAAGAGGGAGGGGGAGAAGCTGCCATGAGGAGTTTGAGGGACAGTTTAGGCGAAGGAATAAGCGCTGTAATGGATAAAAACAGCGAGGCAGCGGTTGAAATAAGCAACAGGAGGCGTATCACGGCTATGGAAAGTCTTGGGAAAGTAAAAAAACTGAACAGTTTCAAGGCAGCCCAAATGAGTAGGAAGCGAGAGAGTTTTGGTGATGATGAGGCAACCGGAGGCGTTGTGGGGGGTGATAAGAAGAGCCGAATCACCTTGCTGAGAAACGTCAGTAGCGGCGTTCAGAGTGGCGTTGGAAGTGGAGGCGACGGAGGTGAAATGGGAGAATGGGAGGGCAGGCAAGGAGGTGCGAGAGGGCGAGATGCCTTGGAGAGCTTTGCAGAGGGGGAAGGAGAAACAGAAGGAGAAGGAGAAGGAGAAGGAGAAGACCGTGATTCGGGAATTTTTGAGTCAGTGAATGGAGATAATGTCAGCGCACAGGATGATTTGGTTGATGAAATTGTTATACAGAGTGCTAGTCCAGCTTCGTTGGGTGGATATGGCGACGGCGATGCTCGCTTATCACCCTTCGGCGATGGCGGAGACAACGGTGACGGTGGAGGAGACAAAAGCGACGTGGGTGACAGGAACAATGGCATGGCGGATACTGGCAAAGAGTCGTCGTCGATATCAGCGATAAAGAGGGTGGGCAGCGGACTCGGGGGCTCCATGAGTATTGCTATGAAGATGAATGCCAGAAAGAAGCAAAAGGCTGCTGAGGAGGCTAATGCGGAGGCTGAAGCTAAGAAGGAGGCAGATACAGAGAGGAGCAATGATGACAATGCGGCCGTTGGAAAAGGTGCAGGAACCACCTTCGGTGAAAGACTAATGTACCATGGGCTTAAAAAGCAGAAATCCGCGATCTTCGGTGCCATAAAGCACAGTTCTGCGGCCAATCTCGTTTCACAGATGCAACAGCGTGCAGCCGCCCAGGAAGAGATTGATAGACATGAAAGAGAGGCGAAAGAAAAACAGGCAGAGCTTGAAAGGGCTGTCATGGAGTCGCAAAAACTTAACCAACAGATTAATACAGCCAAGGAGGCTGGAAATGTTGCTGTACTTGCCAATTTGGAAGAAAAGGTGCTCGAGGCCGAGAAGAACAAAAATGAAATTGAGCAAAACATTGGTTTACTGAGCAGTGTCATAAAGGGTAAGGCAGAAGAGCTCGTCGCAACCGAATTAGAACTCGATAAAATGGCTGAGGTCGAGGATTTTGACAAGGAAATGATCAAAAATATGGAGCATGATTTGGGAGCGCTAGAGAAGGTCAAGAACCTCAAAGAAAAGGATCGTGGGAGGGCAATCGAAAAAGGAAATGAGCTCATCCACAAGCTTGAGGTGAAGCTGGAGGATAGTAAGAGGTGGGTTGGGGAAGAGGAGGCCGGGGTAGAAGGAGGCTCCGTCGTCCATCTTCCCGTTGAGGGAGATGAAGAGGGGGATGAGGTGAAAACAGGGAAGGAAGATATCAAAATCATTGAGAAGGTTGTAATCAAGGAAGTCACCGAAGAAGTGCAGGTCGATGATAATGGCGGACGTAGCGGAAATAACAGCAACGCCGCTTTGGCCGCCAACATGTCTCATGTGCTTAAGAAGAATTTGGAAAAGGAGAAGAAGAAGAATATGAAACTCCGTGACACGATTGACGAGCTGAAAGGTGAGGTCGATAGCATTAAGAGTAAGCTGGAGAGAAGCAAGGAGAGGGAGGGCTTGTTAAAGATGGAGCTTGTAAAGGAGAAGGCAAACAACAAGGGAAATGAGAACAATGACCACGATAGCGACGGGGAGGCAAGCATCGATGCAAGCGTCGAGAGCATTGGCAGCTCAGTCGTCGTTCCCAATGAGGAGGAAACACCTGACCCATTCACCCTTGACGATTTGGACATGGATTATGACGAAGCATCGCTGGTTTCCGTGTGTGAATGCCGTGGGAGAATCGTCTTGAAGCTGGAACAGCTTGACAGTATTCTCGAGAAGAAAGTGAACCAGAGCAACCCGCAGCTTCACCAATTTCGGCAAGCTCTCGTGCAGATTCAAGATGAAATGATTTTGGAGCTTGCCCAGTTTGGAGTAGAGCCCTGCGCCGCTCTTAGGTCACAACTCGAAAAGACGTTCTTAAAGAGAAAGACCATGAATGCCTGGAAAGGTATGCTTGGCAGTAACAATGATAGTGATGATAAGAGTATGTGGGAACTACCGCCCCAGTTATCTAGTCTAAAGGATGCAATCGAGGCGGCTGGGGGGTGGAGAGCTGCTCTTTATTTAGACTCGGGAGACGTCAATTTGCGTTGTGTCATTGATAATTGGCCGCCGAAGGATCAAATTGAAATGCTTTTGGACGTGAGAGCATTCCTCGAAAGAGATGTTGCGGAGAAAACGCAGGCGCTCGATACCGTAGAAATTAAGAGGGAAGGCGAAAAAGAAAAGGTGAAAAAACTTGAAAGTGACCTTAAGGCCCTGAGAAAGAGCAGCAAGGCACAGATGATGAAAGCGAGAAAGGAACGGAAGGACGGTGATGGGAGTATTTCCATTGAAAAGCTTAACGAGGAGCGAAAAATCTTCGCTGCGCTTCATGCGAAAACAGCACAGTTCGCTCATGATATCTTAAAAATGAGTATGCCAGATGCAGACGGTAAAAGGGAATGCATAATTAATGGGATTAAAGAATTGGGGGAGGGTAATAATAAACGAGTACTGCGTAGCCCAATGTCCTCGAGACGGGGGACAATGCAGACCGTCACCGCCATCGGATGTGGAGGAGGATCGCCAAGGCAATCCATGCGTTTCATCGAACCTCCTAGCCCTGAGGCCTCATCTCCCGGCGCCTTCATGGATAATGTCGCAGAAAGGTTGAAGGATGATGGTACAAATGAGGAAGATGAGCTTGAAAAAGCGCAGGAAGTTATTGAAAAGAGCAATAAAAGACTGATGAATACTCGCACCTTCGCTCGGAAGATGTCTGTTGATCCCCAGGCTATGCAACTTCTCGCTAAGAATCCCAAAAATTTTGTTGAAGAGGCGATTGAGAGTACCGAAAATGTCAAGATTGAAATTAGTGGCGGTATGGACGCCATGGATAAAGCTTTGGAATCGCTCAAATCGTACAAGAAGGCGGAAAAAGAAAAGAAAGAACAAGAGAGCGGCCTCAAGGCCAGAGAAATCGAGATCCTCGTTGAGTCTCAGCTAGCGATGAAAAGGCAATACGACGCCCTTAGGAGCGACTATATTAGTGAGGATGTTGAAGATGTCATTTCAGCTTTGAGGGATAGAATAGGATTGTTGGAGAAGGAATTGTTTGACAGCAAGAAGAGGTGCGACATGATCGAAAATTTCCGGTTGGAATCTGACGAACTTGAGGGGGCGGGAAAGTTAGAGACTCTCGAGCACCTAATGAAAAATACCAGTCCAGTGATGAAGCTTCATAACAGTCTTGTGGTGAAAAAAATGAAAGTGGGTGACCAGCTAAACCGTATTACCGAGGAAATTCGATTGTTGAAATGCAAGATCAACACGGGGGGTCAGGTTAAGAAACTTGTGGAGCTGAAGAAAAAGGTAGCGAAAGAACATGAGAACTTGAATTTCAGGCTCAAAAGCGTTAAAGAGGAGTACGATGGGAGCATGAAGATCTTGAAGGATCTGTATGAGAGAGTCGGCGAGGCAACGACAGCATTGTTCGAGAATACAAGCTATCGAGGCCTAGTGCACTGGGCAAAGCTCCACGAAGCAAGAGTCGATTTGAGAGTCCATGATTCTGATGTCGAGCGAAGGTTGGCGGTCAATAGCAAGAGTATAGGTTTGACCGACGGTTTGGAGGGTGAATTAATGAAGAATGACGATGAATACAGGTCAATGGGTGCGAATTTCGGGGCTTCTCTTGGAGGGATACTAGGAGAGGTAAAGGAGGGGAGGAGGGGGGGGAATCACGGATTACTAAATATTCCCGGAAGGCCAGGCACCACTCCTGGAAACTATAATGAGGGAGGGGGGGGAGGTTCTTTTGACCGGCTGATTCTGAAAACGCCATCCCATGCACTGCAGCGCAAAAAAATGGCAATGGAAATCAACGGAAGTGACTTTGGCGATGTTGACATCTTGGCAAAAGCCAGTGTCGAAGATCGGAAGACGGCCGGTCGAGTGACTGATTTAGCAGCTGACCGGGAGAGAGAAATGGGAACGTATGAGAAGATCGATCTTAACAATACAAACTATGTCCTGCCACCAACAACATCGTCCTCCCTGGGAACTACTTTATCTCCCCAAAAATTGTACAAATAAGCTGTAGCTTAAATGTTTTACTGCTGCAATTTTATAGCTACAAAAATGCTTACACTGTGTTCATAATCCCGATGCTCCGGCCCTTTTGTTCGGATTCGCTTCTTCCTCCTCTTCCTCTTCATTTTTCAGGAATTGTTCATCACCTGGGAGGTGAATTATATCGGGGTACCTAACCTGTATCTCTTTGTTGGCGTCGATATAGACCTCGGGGTCAGGGTTCATCCGCATTAAGTAGTCCTTCTTTTTTGAGCCTCGTAAATACGCTATGAACCCAATCTCGCCCCTTACCATCGAGTTTCTTTCCCTCGTCAGCTTTTTATATTCTTTCATTCGTGCATCCTCGAGCTTCTTTGTCTCGCTCTCTAAGATAAACGCCAATTCATTTTTTTTTTGTGTCCACCAGGCCGATCCCATAATGTTGGCACACATAGAAGTCTGCAGGCGAAAAGCGGGGTAAAGAACTGTCGGAAACTTTTCATGAAGGGCACAAAATTCTCCAAAATCGAATTTTCCGTCACCGTTAAAGTCAACACTCTGTAACGCATGCATCACATTTCCCTGCACTCCATTCGCGTGCAATGTGTTTACAAATAGTTCAAGTTCATCCCGATCTATGTAGCCATTCTTGTCCTTGTCAAAAATAAAAAATGAAAAGCGCAGAACATCTACAACTTGAAACATGGCAAAGGTACAGACACCTTGCACAAACTCGCCAAACTCAATGTTGGCAGTATCTTCCGTGTCAATCAGATCAAAAATCGCCTCCCCAAAAAGATTGCGCTCTTGCTTACATATCTCTGAGAAAAATGTTTCAATTGGTATTATACCCACCCTATCACGATCAAACTGCCGGAAGATTTTCCAGAATCCAGCAATGTCACGTTTCTTCAACAGCAAAAGTTCAGTAACTTTCTGTATTCGCTCGTCTGCTACGGGGGGTTTTGACTTGCCCACTCCCATTCTTAGTTGTTGTAATGGTTGTGTTTTGGGTTGGATGCGTGAGTATGGTTGGAGGTTGGGTATGGAGGAGGGGGGTATTTTTTGTGAGAATAGGGGACAATGATTATGAGTGGACCGTCATGTTCTGCTGAGGGTCGGGGTGGATTTATCAATGAAGAAGTAAATGAAGATGAAATGAAAGTTTTTCCTTTTGAGTTGGCTGGCAAAATCTCAGACAACACACAACACACAAGAGAAAAAATTAAAGGGGATGTTCCCAAAATAACTGTATTTCGATTTTATATCATTACCGAAGCATTATCAGTGATTTCTCTGTCTGCTGCAAACGATAAGCAATTTTTCGCTCAGATCCTTCAGCCTTTCCTTCTCACACAACAACAACAACAACAACAAACAAAAAACAAAAAACAAAAAACAAAAAGGAAACGGAGGGCACCTTACCATCAGTGCACCCCCCCCACTTCTGCATGGAGGTCATTGCAAGGTGCCGACCGCCCCTAAAGGCTGAACTTGCGAGCGGCAATAGCCTGCTCTCCGTAAAATTAGATTCTGCTACTCAGAATATCACTTTAACTCCTTCATCTGCCTTATCCAATGCAACAAACAGTGGCAATGTTGATAACAACCATAATGACAGCCAGCTCTCGCTGCTGTCTACAAAAACCTTAAATGGTCCTAACCCGCCTTCTTCGTCCTCTAGCCGTTCGTTTAAGGTCGACAAACTGCTCGATCACAGAGATACATCCAATGAAGCCATAGAGGGAAATCAAGACGCACTGTACGACCAGCTTGAGGGCAGGCACATTCGAAGGGCAATAATTGGACAAGACACGTCGATTATTGTGCACGGCTCAAAAAAATCTGGTAAATCCTACACAACCCACGGAGCAACCGACATCAGCGAGGTGGAAGGACAACCCTTCCAGAAGAATTTCTCGACGTTCTTTCTCTCGAATGGCGAACTCGATAAAAGGCGAGCAGGGCTCATTCCTCGGGTTGTAAATGACCTATTTAGCGAGTCGCGTCAAAAAAATCTTAAACACCCAGTTGTCTTCCTTTCAATGAGCTGTGTGTATGACGAGAAGATTAGCGATTTGTTGAATCCTGCTGTCACCAGGGCCAGCGCAAGCGTGAGCGGGGGCGAGAGCCTGCAACTATTCTATAGCGATAGCTTGAAGAAAACTTTTGTCGGAAGTCAGACCCGTCACGCGTGCAAAAGCTACAAGAACTGCATGGAACTTTACGAACAAGGATTGGCCATCTTTACATGGCAGATGTCGGAAGAGAAGAAGACCTTTCAGAGAGGGGGCAGCTTGATAGTGGACTTGACACTGGCATACGAGAGAGATGTTGAGTCGGGCAAAGTAGGAGTTGTGTGCCCTTTCGTTGAGTGCGGGCTGATCAGGGTGGTTGAGGTCGGGAGTTTCGAGAAGACTCCCCCAGAAACAGACTTTGGCGATCGGCTGAATAGGAAGAGCTTAGTCGGACACGGCTTGGAGAACTTGAGGAAGGTGCTAAGTAGCCTTGCTGAGAGCACAAGTAATGCTTTGAGCGGGAGTGGAGTTATTTCACGTCCAAAATATAAGAAAGCATGTCTAACCTACTTGCTTCGAAATGAGCTTGCAGGCGAGCCGAATCCGGAGCAGCTCGACGAGGAGGAGGAGAGAAAGAGGAAAAAAGAGGCGCACAAGCTGAAACAGAAACGAGGGAGTGCAATAGTCAAAGCGTCAGGAGTCGGGGATGAGGAAATAATGATCCCCCAGAACGACTGCCTGACTTTCTTCGTCTGCTGCATCGGGGCCACCAGCCAACATTTCAACAGCATGGTGAACAGTCTTAAGAGCATGGATAAGGCGCGCAATTTCAACAGCAGCAACGTTGAATTAAAGGCTGTTTTGGAGAAACGATTGTTGAAGCAAAAGGGGAAAAGAAGAAGTAGTATGACTTCTCCAGTGACTGTTGTTGATAGTTCCGCTGGTGAAATGGAGGGAAACGACGGCGACAAGAAAACAGGAAAAAAAGGAATTGAATATGATCGCAGTAGAAATCTCATCACGCAACTAAGCTTGGAGATTGAGAAAGTCGAGGAGAAGGAATACACTAGAATTGTAGAGGAGGAGCAAGCCGCCGCTGAAGCGAACAAGAAGGGAGAGGGGGGGGAGGGGGAGGGAGAGAAAGAGAAGGGAAAGGAAGGAAAAGGGGGGAAAAAGATGAATAGGAAAGAACAAGAGATGCTTGCTCGCAAGGAAAAGTCGAAGGCCGCGAAGGTCACAAAATTGAAAGCCGAGCAAGAAGAAGAGGGGCTCTACCACGAAAACTTTCGAGTCGAGGTGGTGAAGAAGATAGAAGGGTTGAAGAAGTTGCGAGATTTTTACACTTCCTCGCTAAAGAAAGTCATGAACGGCACCAAGTTGAATGCGGAAGAGCGCGTTGGTTTTATGAAACGCCGCTTCGTATATTTGGTGAAAGAAAACAAAATTAAAGGGGTCTGTCTGGTCGCCTTAAATGAAGATAGTTTCATGCACTGCAGACTGAAGCATCACTTGGAGAATGGCCAAACCTACAGCGTGGGGAGGAGAGACGCGACAACGATCATTCATCTAAAGCTGGGGGGAGGCGGAGTGCTACCTTTTCACGCGACGTTTCATAATGATGGTGACGTTATATTTCTCAAGTCTGAGGGGAAGGTGTACGTGAATGGAGTGCAAGAGTACGACAAGCAATTGAATCACGGTGATGTTATAAAAATTGGCTGCCACTTGTTTTGCGTTTGGGACTACAAGAAGGGGGGAGGTGGGGATGATGGGGACGATGATGATGACGACTCGCTGACGACGACAGTGAGTGCCGTCACTAAAGGGGGGGTGAATGGTTACCCCGTATTCGAAAATTTAGCAATGGGAGAAGTAGAAAAATTCGTCACGAAACTTGTCAGGAAGGAACAGCGCCACTGGAAAGTTGCCGATGATACCGTTAGGGTGCTCAAAGCAGAGATAGATAGAGTTACCGCCATGGTGAACAGTCTGAATAGCAAGAAAGAGTCAGGCACGGTCGCGGTCCCGGTCGTCGCGGGAGGTGAAGAGAAGAAGGGCGATTTTGGGGGAGGGGAAGATGGGGACGAGGGAGATGATAATTTGAGCGACTATAGTGACACAAGCTTCGACCCGACGAACCCAGAGAACCTAGCGGAGTTGCTCAGACAATACGAGGAGGCCATTATGAGTATTGAGGAGAGCAAGGCGCGACACGTGACGTGTCTTACCCACGAAATTTTCTCCCTGTATCCAATCTTGGAAGAAATCAATGAAATCGCTGACGAGCTCGAAAAGTTTATGGAGTACGAACTCTGCCTGGTCAGCAAGGGAGGGGACACTCCGCCTGCTCTGGCAGAGAGTGTTGGTGACTACGGGGGAGGTGAAGGGGGGGGGGGGGGGGGGAAGGGGGGGGGAAAGAGGGGAGGGGGAAGAAGGGAAAGGGCCCACTTGTTT
>Ga0115555_1000670_pt1 | contig 23417 bp, 21 predicted proteins | sample COGITO_mtgs_1104_2_FD_87285 | JGI IMG/M metagenome (GOLD analysis project Ga0115555, IMG submission 87285) | Pelagic marine microbial communities from North Sea - COGITO_mtgs_110407 | ecosystem: Environmental > Aquatic > Marine > Epipelagic | place: Germany:Helgoland, sampling site Kabeltonne... | reverse complement strand
GTTTCCAGGAGATGTGCAAAATTTTTAACACTGATCGTGAAATAATGTTAACGTAGGTTCAGAGTAATGAGGAAGGTGTTTCGCATTGACACCAAAAAGCGCCACGTTTGTTTTTCATTCTTTGTGAAAAACATCAAAATCGTTTTCCAGTTGCAACCTATTTTTTGGGGATGGTGGACTATGGATCAGTGCTGTCCTCCTCTGACGTTCTGGAAACTTCGACACTGATTGGGGAAGGCCACGCCTCCCACCCTTCTTCTGAAAAGCACATACGCTTTTCTGAACTTGGTGATGATTATTACGATGCCATTAGTGAAGGTTACGCCAATAACGAGTCTCACCCTCGGCCGATGTCCCCTATGTTCAATACTTCTTCACGGACGAGCTTGTCGAAAATGAGGTGCTTCCTATTCTTTGGAACTCTACTCGGTGGTGTTGCTGCGGCACTTTTGTTTCGATCAACCATTGCCATTACTTCTATCCCATCCGAAGGTCCTTTGAAGGCATACGAGCTGACTGAGGTGTCGAAAAACCATCTTATCCCTCCACTGACAGGTGATTTCCTGAATGCTTTTTCATTCTTTGTAGGATCCGACACTCAGGGCAGTCTGGGCTACCAGCAGTATGTGGCTCGCAGTATCGCTGTAGGTCTCGGTCTGGTTTCGATTCGCTATGAGGATTCTATCTTGGAAGGAGCTCTAGCCGGCCAGCAGGTTAGTGGGGGGCCTAACATAGGCAGAGATGTTACCCCAGTCACACACCCTCACACCATTCCCAGCAAAAAATCAAGCGACCTTACATTCACCTCAGCACTGCTTTGAACCCAAGCAACCACTCTAAACCGCTCATGTCGGTCCGTCTGCACTCCTTGAATACTCTCCCACCTGACAAGTCTTCCCTGATTATACTTTCGCTTAAATCTGTCCCTTCAGGGTGCGGTCTGTGGCCTGCATTTTGGTTGGTCGGTGATAAAGAGTCTCGGTGGCCGAAGGATGGGGAAATCGATATTGTTGAAGGCGTCAACAATAATAATCGAACGAAGGTCGCGCTACACACCTCGAGAGGATGTGACATGAACGAGATCAATCCGAGTACTTTCGATGCAGGTATGACGGGGGAATTTGACACTGCATTTGGTGTGCCAAACAAGAATACCGGTGAGCCGAGCCGGCTCGTTGAGTATGCGAAAGATTGCTATGTGTACGACGAACTGCAGTGGGCGAACCAGGGATGTGTTGTTGTCAGCGAAAAAGACGGCAGCATTGGCAGTGCATTCAATGAAAATGGTGGGGGGGTCTACGTCCTTGAGTTTAATCCTTTGCCTGATGATGGTGGTGGTTTCATCAAAAGTTGGGTATTTCGCCATGGAATTGACAAGTTTCCACCAAATCTTGAAGAGGTAAGTTTATTACATCTAAATTGAACGTTGAACGGTGGATGATATTTTGGTTGTACTGCCAAGCACCTGCGACGAATGTGATCAAGAGATCTAATTTCAAATACACATTCTTTCTGTAGCTTCTACTATCGTTTGACTCGGTGTACAATGGCTCGAATGGTAGCAACGGCAGAAATGGTGAGAAAAACCGCAACGGTAGTGGCAGCAGCAAAGAGGAGAGCAGGAAAGTGAATAACATCAACAAGAACGACAACGACAACGACAACGACAACGACAACGACAACGACAACGACAATGACAACGACAACGACAATGACAACGACAAGAGTGACCTCCCTTCTTTGACCCCTAATCCCTCTACTTGGGGGCTTCCTTACGCTTATTTTCCTTTACTGGCTAACTGTCCCCCCTCTGACCACTTTCGAAACATGCGAATGGTGATAAACACTGCTGTCTGTGGCACAGTTGCCGGACAGCGCTTCAAACTTGACTGTCCTGTTGAGCATACCAAGTACGGTTCTTGTGAAAAATTCGCTACCGAGGAAGGTTGGGCGGAAGGAAGTTCCGAATGGGGGATCCGGGGGCTGTATATTTACCAACGCTAAAAGTTTTGACAATAATGTGAATATCCACCCAAGTTTCAAAAAAAAAGAAGTTCTCATAAGAAATTAAACCCCTTCCGCTAATTTTATTCTTGTCCTGAAAGTGCTTCGAGCGTCTGTTTGGTGATTGCAACCGCCACAACACTAACAGTCAAAACTAGCATCAAGGCGAGGAAGACGAAGCTATTTCCCATTTGCTCGGCAATGATACCTGAAATGATGGGGAAGAAGATGCGGGCTAAGCTTCCAGCCGAAGCAAACCAACCCAGCAGGGTTCCTTGGGGTCTTTGCCCTACAATTTTTGAAAAAAGTCCTATAACGGCTGTGTGACCGACGGGGTAGCCGACGGCATAGAGCAAAAAAATGGCTGTTTCAAACCTGCCCTTGGCAAAGTGCTCGTGATGACCAAAGTGGACTAGCATACCGCTCCCGATCACCATCAATATAATTCCCCAAATGATCATCTGAATATCGCTCAAGCAGCGCCGGATTTGTTTCATGAGCAAGAGCGCCACAACCCCGACCATACCACAAGAGCTGACCAACAAACCAGCCTGAGCACTATTGTATTCCACAAAGTGGGAAGTGGCGAAATGAACAGTTAAAGTTTCGTATACACCGATGCTTCCTTTCGTGGATACATTCAAAAGCAGCATGAACAAGATGACGCAGTCAAACCTGCTTAGTCCCAAGCAGATCTTGCTCTCAGCGAAGACATCGACATCGTTCACAAAGCTTCCACTGTTGCCATTGTCGACAGCAAGCTTAACGAGTTTTTTCTTGGGGGCCTCGCTTCTCGAGAGATCGTTAAAGACACTGTTAAGCAACACCAAGCAGAAAATGGCGATGATACTCATGAAGTAACCCGGTGCAGTGTATTCATCCAGGATGAAGGGTCCAAATGCCAGAGGGGCAGACGACTCCGGTCGCTGAAACTGTGGGTTGAGCGAATAGCGGAGAGGCGATTAATTTATAGGTTAGAATAATACACCAATCTCGCTGGCATTTCCCTGGGTTTGGCACTAAAACACCCCCGCTTTCACATGCGCATTGAATTGGCACAATTGCTCACCATTTTGCAGAAAAAGCTCCCGACTATTGGCATAACAGTAAAGCCTCCGTACTGAACGGCAGTCAGCATTGCGATATATTCAGTGCGATCTTTCCTGGGAGTAATTTCAGCGACGTATGCTCTTGTGACACCAAGGGTGCCGGATCCAAGTCCCATAATCACCTGCGCCATGATGAGCCAATAAAGATTATCGACAGCAGGGGCGAGCGAATACGCCAAAGTGCCCACAAGCAACATGCTCAAAGATATAGTGAGGGTCGACCTGTAGCCATCTTTTACACTTTTTTTCCCCAATATTGGGGAGGAAATTACCCGGCCAAAGCTGAAGGAGGCCACGGCGATACCCTGGTGCACACGCGATCCCCCCAGAGATTTCACCAGCGGCCACAGCGTCGGGAACATTACCCCCCTCGCTGTGTCCCCAACGAGGACGACGCACGAAATTATCAGGAACCCCGCTACGTCTTTCAGGCCCTCGCTCCTCTCGCTTTTAGGGAGGAGGGCAGTGGCCTCCCCATCCAGATCATCTTTCAGGGAAAGACCGTGAGGGTTCGGCTTCTTTCGACCAGTGTGCGGGTGGTTCGGTGTCATCTCCTCGTCGTGAATGTCGTCCGAGAAGGGTAGTTTCGCTTTGGTCTTCAGGACAGTACTGGGGGTGATCGTGCCATTTTCATCGCTGCTGTTGTTGTCTTTCGCCTCTGTCCCCTCAGCCGCAGTCGTATCTGTCGCACCATACAAATTCGAGAGGAAACCGCCACTGATTTTATTTGGCTTCTTGACTGGGGAAGGTTGTTTGTGTTTATTGGGTTTTTTTTTCCCCATTTTGCTCACAAAGAAAGAAGATTCAGCTGTGAGTATGTTTGTCTTCTTATTATTATGGACAATTGAGCGGGAGTTGGTGGCCCTGCAACTGCTCAAGATGCGAGGTCGTTAACAAGGTGAACCTGACAACAAAGGAATACGCGCGGCAACAAGGTGCAGTTAACAAAAGTATTCGTTGTGTTTTGCTTGGTATTTATCTCATCGATATTTTTCATCACGCGAATCGATCGTCGTCATTGAATCTTCCTACCTTGGCCTTTTCTTCGTTTCGGGCGGTCTACGCGTTCCTCTACACCACCTCTGCATGCATACACCTGACGATAAAATCACGCCGAATTGGGATCGTAACAAGAGCAACCTGCACTCCTTTTTCTGGCAGAACAGACAAAAAGATGCGGATCCCGATATCTACTCTGAATGTATTTCTGATTATGGTCGTCCTTGTTATGTACTTCAATTTACTGTACTCGACTGCTGATAGGCTGACGATTGCTGATAGGGTTTTTGAGCCAATCGACAGCAAGAAGGAGCGAGAAAGCCTTCCAAAAGGAAAAGCTGCTGACCCCCCCTCGTCAACCAATGAAAAAGCCAACAGCCTGTGGGGAAACCGCACCTTTACTGTGGGATTTGATCGTTGCGAGGAGTTTAGGAATAACATCCCGGAGGAAAAAAGATTCATCGGGCACGCGGGTTTGTTCAATTCCGGCACGTCACTCTTTCCCAATGTTATGTCTCACAACTGCAAGTTGAGGCACAAGGGAGGAGGGATGAAGCCGATGGTCCCCTGGGGGAAGCACAACCCGTCGTATTGGCGAGGGCATCACACTGTTCAGTGGGTTGACGACTCGTTTGGTAAGCTTGACCCGAACGGGAAGGAGGGTGTGAACCAGTTCATGGTCGTCGTGATTGTGAAAGATCCCTTCTTCTGGATGCAGTCAATGTGCAGTCACCATTGGCAAATGGAAGTCGACACCTGGGGAGAAAGATGGGTAGAGGGGGGGGTGGCCCTTGCGAACAATCACCCCACCTGCCCGCACCTCGTGCACAGAGACGAAGTTGATTATTCTTCGCCCATGCCGAAGCTGAAGCGATTCGACTCCATTAAGGAAGGAATTTCTTATGGAAAGCTCTCCAGCAACAATGTTGTCATGCATTACCAGTCTTTGACGTACCGTGACGAGGATGGCATCGAGCGTCCTCATTTCCCTCCGGGCCAGGTAAGGAAGAGAAGTGGCAAAAACTCATCAATCCCAACCCAAAAAAATCTAACTCCCAAACCATTGACAGGAGACTTACGGAAGCATGGTGGATGTTTGGAACATTTGGCACGAAGATTACTTGAAGGCGGACTTTCCCCGCGTTTTCATCAGGTACGAGGATTTGCTTTTTCGGCAAGAAGAGATCGCGAGGAAGGTTTGCGGGTGCGTAGGTGGCGAGTGGACAAGCGGCGAAGGGTTCAACCTTTATGAGAAAAATGTCAAGGCCGAAAATTTCCGTGTTGGCGGAAGACAAGAATCGCTGGAGAAATATAGCAGTAGGGAGATACGTTTTGCACAGTTTAGTGAGATCGATCTTGAGTATGCCAAGGAGCACATTTCGGAGCGCTTGATGGCTGAATTTAACTACTGGTACGACAAAAGTTAACAGGAAAAATAGAGAATCACTTTTCGGAAAAATCTTCTCTCTAATTCGCTCTTCATTCAAACAGTCGTCTTAGTCCTCGTCACCGTCACTGTCCTCGTCCTCGTCCTCGTCCTCGTCACCGTCACCGCCTTCCTTTCTCGTCATCACATCTTTGAGTTTAAAAACCAATTCATCCCCCTCTTTTTTTGCCACTTTATGCACATCCATCCCCAAACGCTTGACCAAGCGCAGCGCTTCCCTCGGTTGCGAGCAAGCTAGGACTTTTCGGAGCGTCTTCGGGGCCTGCTGCTGTGATTCCTGGCCAAACCCCACCCAGATTAGATTCACATCTTTCCAGTCCTCTCGGGGCAGCCAGCTCTCAAGCTGCAGTCGTGTTTCCTCCGGGTTTTTCGACTTGACCCATCCTAATTTATTGAACATGCGGTGCATGTGGGTGTCGATGCCAATCCCATCAACAATCCCAAAAGCCACTGAGAGGACGATGTAGGCCATCTTGGGACCGACGCCGCTCAGAGCGCACAAGCCCTCCACAGTGTTCGGAACCTTGCCGTCATTCTCTTCCAGCAATTTCTTACAAGCGGATTTGATGAATTTTGTCTTGTTGTTGTGAAATCCAACGCTAGCGATGTAGGAGTTAAGCTCGCTAAGGCGGTGTGTGTGAGTGGTGTGAGTTATGAGCAAAAAATCAAAGTGACGAAAAACTCACCTATCAGACAATTTGTGAACCCCCTGCATGGTCAACCCTCCCTTGATACCATTCTGCATCCCCTTAATGGCAGCCCCAACGACGGCATCTTTTGTCTGCGAGCTAAGCATCAGGGCCATCAGAACCTGAAAATCTGACACATCCTTCGACACTTCAGGCGGCTTTAGAATAAGGGCCTCAGCTCCCAAAGAATCGACGGGGGCTGTCCTATCAGCACGCAGCTCATAAACAATCTCCTTGATGGTGTGGTAATTTGCTGGTATTGGCAAGGAAGGGGCTACATCCTTGGATTTCGCCTTCCTCTTGCTCGGCAATTTTGCTTTTTTTGTACCATTCTCGCTCGTTGATGCTGACTTTTTCTCAGATTTCTTCACCGAGGTTGTGCTGAGCTTGCGTTTCGGCATACTCGAATAACTGGTGTACGAGACTGATGACGGCACCGAGGAAAAACACGACACAGGGCGACCAACAGTCAGCAAGCTAGAGGCGATGACAATGATACTCCTTTTCATGCACCAACCCAAAATCCCAAAATCCAAGGGGGGGTGCTGTTTCGATGCCACGGATGAAAATTGGACAAGAAATCCCCGTTGCACAAAACTGTATTTGAGTGAGCCTGGTATTTTATTGCCCCAAAAACGAAATGAATGTGGGAAAGTGTTGACATGGATTGCTATGTGGGTCTGATTTGCGAGACCATCTCTTTTACATCCCTTCCCTTTATTTTTTCAAATCTAAGATCCTGGCGTCCCCCAACTAGAACAACTATAGTCGACTAAAATATCCTCAAATCCGAGAATAATCCATCTTTTCTCTAATTTTTGCTCTGGAACAACTGCTCCCTTCCATACCCCCCCCCCTACAATGAAGCCCAGAAAAACGCTCGATGGTATTTGGAGGATCGACTCGACCCGCGGAGACTCTATGGTTGGGTTTCTCCGTTGCATGGAGTGCTCTGAGATGGCAATCGAGGCAATGCTCAAGGCAGAGATAGAGGTGAGTATCCCTGCCCCCATTTGTGAACCCATCAGTGACCCCAGTTGCGAGCCCTTGCTGTGCAAGTCGCCGCCGTCCCCCCACCTAACCTTAACCTCCCGCAGATGCCTACTGTGCACAAATACTCGCTTGGGAGGGGACTCTGGACTCACACAAAGAAATCACGGCTGAATAATTTTACTGAGTGTTTTCCTGTTGGGAAGCGGACAGTGACAAAAATCAACATCAACAAGGACGAGGAGAAAGAAAAATCTACACTTGTGCAGGTAAGCGGCGGCAATAATTTTCTTTACCCCAAATGGAAAATTTAATCGACACCCATCCTTTCTACCCTCCCCACCCACCAAATCTAATCTAACCCTACCATTCAATCAGTCTGCAACAAACAAATCGGTTCATATCATTTCCAAGCTGCAAACGTCGAACGGAATTGCCGAGGTAAACGATAAGAAACAGCTTTCTGACGACGGCACTTTCCTGGTCCAGGAGCTATCTATTCGCAATTTGAAGACAAATGAGACAAACACAACTATACGTTATTGGATGATGCATGACCACATAGATGTTGATGATGATATGCCTGTTGCTCAGACGTACGAGTACGACGATGGCATGGGGGCACAGAATGCTATGAGCGCTATGCAACAGTACCAAATGCATTAAACGGTAAACGTTTTTTTTTAATTTTGTTGTGCACAGAAATAAATAAATCCTTGCCTCTCAACTTTCTTTATTTCAAATGCTACATACCACATTCGTAAGGAAGTCAACGATCTGTTCGCGACCGCCCATCTCTTTCTGCTTTTCAATTGTACTCTTTAACAACCCGGGATCAATCTGCACTTTTAGCTCCATTATGAGCCATTTTACGACGTACAAACAATCGGCTACAGCGAGAGCATCTGCTGACACCATCCTGCAAACGCGTGGTTTGTTGTTCGACATACGCCTGACTTTGCTCATGTCTCCAGTCGCTACTGCTGCAAGAAATTCACCCGAAAAGTCACTTTCATCCCATATATTTGTGTCCTCGTCAGCAGCACCCGGGTCATCCTCACAAAGTTTGAGGTAGCCATGTTTCTCAATCACACTGCGACAACGCGCATCCAAATCTTCCGTGGTGGAGGAAATACCTTCCCTCCGCAACAATGCCAACAGTTCTCTTATCTTTCCCTTATCCTGCGCTGCGCAAGAAAACCCAAATTCGGCTACCTCATTTATGTCGTGCAAAGTGAAAATCCCCTTCCTTGATTCCAGTACTTTTGGGCGAGTCCGCTGGTTCATTTCTCGCTCGAAAGACCTCAAAGTAGGCTTTAACTTCCCTCCCCGTGCGAGAAAAGATACGAGCTCAGTTGCATCTATGAGGGACTGATTCGCCCCCTGTCCCTTGAATGGGCTCATTGCATGCTGGGCATCCCCAACTAGAATGATTCCATCTTTGATGTCAAATTTTTTGTCATCACCGCCATCATTACGCTTGTGCAGCTCGATTGGGTTCTCCACATCGCACAGCTCGGTGCCCCAAACGTTCTCCGAGGTTATAATCATTTTGCCGACTGGCTCATGCCAGTTCTTAGTACGACGAAGGGCTTCCGTTTGCAGATCCTTTGGAGACATTTGCTTTAGCATGTCTATTGTTATGTCTTCATCACCAGGCGATAGCACAAAAGAAAGCTGCCACATGGTGGAATACTTTGTCGCTTTCGTCTGCGTATTATCTTCGCCCATTTCATCCGATTCAAAGGGCATGGTAAAAAAGCGAGTTCGATCACTCACAGTGTAAAATCCACGACCGTCAAGCAGGCAGTCGGCGTGCTCAGTCACTCCCAAGATTACAAAAACGCCCAGTCGAAGCAAGCAGTTTCTCGTCGGAAGGACTAACCCGCGAACTTTGCTATTCACTCCATCCGCGCCTACCACTAAATCGACCTCGCCACTGCTTGTCCCGTCCTCAAATGCTAAATTCATTTTGTTGTTGCTTGTGGAGGTGATCCCTGCCAATCTCTTCCCCCACTGAACCGCGTTTTTGTCACACAACATTCCCAGCAATTCTCCCCGCAACTTCTGACGAGCTACGCGCAAGTTTCCTCTCTGGCCATTCGTTCGCAGCAAACTCACTTGGTCCAGGAATGCATTCCCATAGTATCCCCTGATTGAGCCATCTTTCCAGAAAATAAAGTGGCTGCGAGACGGCGTGTCAAAGCGCGCGCACCGCTCCAGAATATTCAACGCAGCGAGAGCACCTGATTCGCTGTAGGTCAGCGTCAGTCCATAGCCTGGTTTCCTATCGTCGAAATTGTTATCACGTTCATATACCGTTACCTTCGCCGAGTTGATTTTCTGCTGTAAGTGCACTGCTGTGGCTAGTCCTGCAATTCCCCCACCGACGATTGCAATATGCATGTCGCCGTTTTCGTTTTTGAATTAAGTTCGGATTAAAAAATGAAAAAAAAATGAATCCTGAATAAGTTTTCTTGAGACCACCGGCGTTACAAAATTGGCAACGCGCTACCTCCAGACAACCCCCCCTCTCCTCCCTATCTTATATAACAAAAATGAGTTGCATTTGTATTGGAGGACTGTGTATTCCATACACAGCCGTTTTGCCTTTCCTCGCAGTGATTGCAAAATGGTTCCTTCAGAAGTGGCGCAGCTTCTTTGGAGCCGCCAACCCTAATTCCAGCACGGGGAAGTCGAGCTGTTGTCAGAATGGAGTGTGCTCAATGCCGCCCGCCGCTTCTGCTAAAAGCCCCATCCCCAAAGCATCGAGAAAATCAAATGAGAACATCTTAACGATTGAGAGCATGGAGGAGTATGAAAAAATCTACAAAAAAGGCGACGAGACGAATATAGTGACTGTGATTGATTTCACAGCGTCATGGTGCGGTCCGTGCAAAGCGATTGCTCCCTTCTTTGCGAAGTTGTGTGATAGCTATGATGCACACTTTGTGAAGGTTGATGTGGATGAGCTTGATGAGTTGGCGATGAAATGTGAAGTTTCATGCATGCCTACGTTTGTTGTGATAGAAAAGGGGAAGGTTGTGGATCGGACGAGTGGGGCAAATGAGGCTGAACTGGAGACAATGGTAAAGAAATGGGCGGTTAGGGTTATATAATTTTCTTCGTAAAAAAGTGGCCACAATTTTAGTTTGTTGCAAAGTGTTTGCAAAGTGTTTGCAAAGTGTTGCAAAGTGTTTGCAAAGTGTTTACAAAGTGTGTTATCACAGTCATACTTGCTTGTAAACGCACTTTGCGAAGTGTTTGCAAAGTGTTTGCAAAGTGTTTGCAAAGTGTTTGCATAGTGTGTTATCACAGTCATACTTGCTTGTAAACGCTGTGTTTCCCTTTTTCTCTGTCTTCATTTTCGCCTCCGCCCCGCCAGCACTCCCCTTCCAACACGCTCCTGGATAAATTCTCGAAGAGCACAGGGTTGCCGCCAGCTGACCGAGAGACAGGCATGGTTTCCCACGTCATGTCTTCGAGCTCCGAGCGGTTCGTCAAATTTTCCTGCACTGCATTGCCGCCTCCTCTGCAGTCATTTTCGTTTTTGTTGCTAATATCAGCACAGGAAGTGGGGTCATTCGCTTCCACCTCCCCCCACTTCCCTCCCCCCTCCGCCTCCGCCTCAGCCTGCTCAACCCGGACCGATACCCCCGCAAGCTGGATCAGTAGACGATCTCGTTCTCTTTTATAGTCTGACACCATGTTTGCGCTCTCTTCGAGCCTCACTTTCAGATCCCTTGCTTCTATTTCCAAGCCATCAGCTCGCACACGTTCGCTCGCAAGGGCCTGTTTCTTATCGCTGAGTGTCGATGTCAATTCCCTCTTTTCATCTTCAAGTATTTTCTTCTGATTGTTGAGATCCGCAATTTCGATGGATGTTATCTTCCCTTTCTCTTCCATCCCTGCCTTGATCCGTTTGGCCATATTCAGCTCAGTGACAGCAGCCGCTAGCTGCTGCTTGGCCTTATTGAATGCCGAGATGAGGTTCTTAGAAGGAATGAGATCACTCAATGCAATTTCCTCGCGGGTCATTGGAGAGGTTTTGTTGGTCGTCGCCCAGTGAAGGATCGCTGACTTCTCATACACATGACCGTCAACCAAACAAGTCATCTCGTCCTCAATCACTTCATGAGTTATGGGACATATGTTAGGCTGGGGGATGAGGCCATTGATCTCTTTCCTCAATTCGAGGTTTTCCAAATACAAAGATCGTATTCTCTCGGGTTGCCGTGAAAGCGCTCGTTTAAAATTCTTCTGGATCAAAATAGCAGAACTGCGTCGCCTTTGGTAGTCATGGTGGTGGTAAGACTTCCGGAACCAGCTTTGGATTCTCCTCGACTTGGCATGCTCCACGAAAAATCTCATTCGGGACCTCCAACCCCTCCACACCTTTTGAATAAGAACAGAGGCTGAAGCAGTGAGATCGGGGGTAGTAAGGAGGCGATTGATCAAGTCCCTATGGTGCGAAAGAGCAGATTCTTGAGTGGAGACAATAGTTGACAGCCGTTCAAACATCTCTGCATTGAGGTCAACCTTGGATTGCAACACGTCGATATCATTTGTACTGGCGTCTTGGGCAAAAGTAGCAGTTCCAGTGATGGAAGAGGGCGGGGAAAGGACACGATATCTCATCGAAACGTCAGCAATTGAGGAGGATGACGCACTAGTTACTGAGTCTGTCGCAGGGAAAATTTCAGCGTCACCTCTCGGGTTGCCCTTCATATTATCTATCTTGGCTTCTAGCTGCTCAATTTTACAAAGTAGCTTCTCAAATATTGCATTTGCCATTGGATCCATACTTGGAGGAGGAGGAGGACCAACTCTTGGTGCGCCGTTTAAGTCTTGCTGTCCTTTTTGCTGCTGGTGTTGTTGGACGTCACTGTTCTGGACATTCTCATTTTTGGAGGAGGATATGCTCTGTGGAGATCCAGCACTTTTCGCAGCTAGCGAGGGGATGAAACTGCTAGCAAATATGCTAGACAGTGAATTCTCCATTTTTGAGGGCCAGAAGGATGAAAACCTGTTTTATTCTTGCTTCTTGTTTTCCCCTGAGTTTTTTCCCCGGGCTGTTGCCGTATTCTGACTTTTGAGACTGCCAGCTCATATAATATTAAAGTAATAAGACATCCAAAGGGCAACAGACCTTTTCTCACGTCCTGAGAGTTATAAAATCCGCCCGCCCCAAATTAAACCAACCACCTTTTCAACAATGAAAAAACAAATTTTTTTCCTCCTCCACTTCCTTTCATCATCACTTCAATCCGTTGCAGCAAGTTTTTCAACACACAAGACGATGATTGATGATGTTACAGTGTATTCGCTGAGCAACACAGTGACGAAAGAGCAAGTGAACGTCCTATCTTTTGGAGGAAAAATCGACTCACTTAGACTAGGACCAAATTCAGAAGAACCACCTCGTGATGTTTTAGCAAGTCGGTGTTCCCCTGACCTTCGTGATTGCACAAGCGCCGATCTAAAATCCCAAACATCTGTGAATGCTATGCTAATACCCTACGCTAACCGCGTCTACGAGGGCCAATATGAATTCCCCCAGCGCCAGATAAACTATCTTTCTGATGACAACACGACCACGAGCCATGGTTTCCTTTACGATGGCCGTGAGCTATCCCTAGTGGGACTGAGCAGTGACAGTGAGAGGGCGCATCTCACTTTATCTACGTTCTTTAATGGGTCAGACCCTGGCTACCCTTTTCAAGTTGAAACGAATATCACCTACACACTCGACACCGAAGGTTTTTCTTTAAGTGTTGTGTCACAGAACGTCATGTTTGATTCTCAGACAAGTGTTCCTTTTATGGTCGGGTCCCATCCATATTTCCACCTTCGTAAAAGCAATTTTTCAAACGCAATAGTTGAGTTGGATCAACGGTATAGATGGAACCGTGTCTTGCAGCGTAGTGACGCCCAGGTTCCAAATGGAAAAGCCCTAGATTGGACGGCCTATATGGACGGGAGCAAATCTCTCGAAGAAGCCAGAGAATTTGATTGCCCCTTGTGCGATAGCATTTGGGATGATGGCTTCAAGAGACTGGGGAGAGGAATCGACGATACCAAAATCACCATTCACGACGGCGATGACGAGATCGTGTTGACAATGTCGCCCGAATTCAACTTTGTACAGATCTACACAGGAAACGACGAGTGTGGCATCGCTGTTGAGCCGATGAGTGGTTCCACGGACAATTGGAATAATCGCGATGGCACTGATATTCTTGAAGTGGGAGAGATATGGCAAGGCAGCTGGCACGTCGCGCTACAAAACTAAAATTAATTATTAAATGTAGCTAACCTTTTAACGCGAAAATCTCCTGTGCATTGTATCATTCTACGCCTCATGCAGTCTTTTTACTTTTGAACATTTGGAAAATTTTCATCTTCTTCTTCTTTGGCCCTCCACTATCCGCCTCCGGAGGCTTTGTTTTTTTGTTCCTACTATTCTTCTCCCCCCCTAATCGAAAGCCGTTGAAAATGCTTCCCATGCGTAAGCCCTTTTTCTGCTTGGGCAAAGAAGTCGTCTTGAAGATATTGTTAGAACCAGTACTATTGGCAGAGGCGCTACTGCTTCGCTGGCGAGCAAGAGACTGAACGATGGCGTTGCCGGAGTGCGAACTGGAGAAGCGTTTGAGAACTGAGAGGGACGAAGAGGTCGGCCTGGTAGCTGGCAACGGCCTTGAGGAGGTGAACAATTGATGTCGTTTATCTACATTTTCGTTTTGCTCTATCTCCTCAATTTCCTCGTCGTCAGAGCCATCAATGACGAGAGTGTTGTTGTAGTCGCTCTCACGATTGCTGCTACTGTTACTGTTGTTACCGTTGGCATTCGTCGACGACGACACGTTACTGTAGTTGTAGCCGTACTTCGAGAGAGACGAATTGGTCGATACTTTGGGGGGATTTGCGAGCAGCTGTTGTTTCATACGTGCAAGATAGTCATCATTCTTTTCTTCGTTCTTGTTCTCTTTCTGGGGTAAAATATCGTCGGGGGGGTTGAAGTGGCTGAATTGCGCCAGATCAGAGCCGCTCCGTTTAGGAACCGGGGTCGCAATACTTCCTCGGCCCTCATCGTTCCCATTGCCTCCCTTGAGCCTATTCTTCTTCTTCTTCTTCTTGGAGCGATCTAAGCGCTTCGGGACCGGGTTGGTCGTGATAATATCAAACTCATTCTGTAGCTGTAGCTTTCCCTTGCCATTTTTTAGATTTCTTCCGTCGAGGATATCGTCCTCAGCCGTCCTTTGCACAACCACCTCACCGCCGCCAGCAGTTTTTTTGAAGTCAGGAGAGCTGTAGGGTATCATCTTCTGGGGGACGAACTCGCTCTTTACGATGGTCGTGTTGCGGACGTCAGGGCGACTATCGATGATTCCAATGATGTCGTCTATGCTTGGTTTTCCCATCACTCGAAAGTCCGGGATAGCGAGCTGTTTGCTTTTGCTCTTGTCGTCGTTCTCATCGCTGCTGTAAATCCTTTGCAGCGGCACCACTGACCTCGCCGTGACATCTAGTACAAGATGGTGGAAAAATACAAACTCAGCCTTCAGCACAAGCGCCTCGTATTCGGCGGGATCATGTACAATTTTGGTATCACCCTCATACTCGCAATCATCACTTGTAACTGTACCACCGGTCAGCTTCTTACTCGCCTCCATTCCTCTATAGGCTCGCAAGATATGCTTAATCCTCTCGTTCCCGTTTGTTGTCGCGAAATCACGCACCATCTTGAATGCGTTAACTATGCCCACACCAGGGAGGGATGGGACATAATCACATCCAGCCATGAGGCAAGCTTGGACAAACATTCGTCTTCCATGCCCAGAAGTTTGTTCATGCTTGGTCATGAACCGCAAAAGTCCCGCGAACTGTCCTGACACCCCGTCAAGCAAGTTGTAGTCTGGCCTGACAGCGGACGACGACGGCGGCGGCGACGACGACGACGACGACGACGACGCTTTTATCAAAAACCAATCCAAACAAATTACCTCGCATGCCCCGCCATCTCTGTCCAACTTGAAAATGATAGGAAAAGGAACGCCACAAGAAGCAGAGTAGACAAGTAAATCGCTGTCTTCAGTTACGACCGCATCTGCAAACCCGTCTACACAGAGCTTGGCCAGCTGACTGTCGGCTTCGTAAGGCGAGAACAGGCACTTAACACGAGCAGAATCACCGCCTCCAAATTTCGCCTTCACCGCAGAGGCCACCTGGTTTACCATCTGCTTTGTCACCTTCACCGAAGCCAAAAATTTCGTCGAAGCCTCCCTATAACGACCCTGAGATTTCAGGTGCTTCGCTTCGGTAAGATTCTGTTGTCTGCATAGGGTTATAAGGTGAGGTGAGGTGAGGTGAGGTGAGGTGGGAGGGCCGCTGGAGAAGAAATACATAACACTTACTCACCTTTTCATCTCCCTCTCACTATTAGTACCCGCCTTCAGTGGGCAGCGGTTCCCATCAAACACCAAAATTATTCGGCGAATCTCAGCGTAATTCAAGAGCTCATCGCAACGAGAAAGAACATAATCCGTGTACTTCCTCACCACCAAACCTTTATCTTTCGTATAAGTCCCATCCTCAATCATCGCCAGCTACAGAGAAGATACACATTAGTGAATAGAAAGAACGTCACAGAAAACGATAAAAACCACGGACAACAATGGCTTACCTGCTCTGCCACAATGTATGCACCTTTGAAAAGCCAGTTGGCCACATCAACGGCCAGCACCTGGCCTTTGAACTCCGTCACGTTTGTAGAGCGAGAGAACGGTCTCATCGCCTTCAAAAGTCCTTTCACTCCCATATTCCTGTTCGTTCGTGTTATTTAGTGTTTGTTGTCGGTGTTGTCGTTGGGGGGAATATGTCGTATCGTCAAAGGAGAAAAGGAAAACGAATTTCAAGATAGCAATTGCCTCCTCAAAGATTTCAGATGGACGCCCGCGTGTGTTCTACTTTATGCGAGAAAGCTGGGAGCTAAAAAATCTCGCTTTTCGGATTTTTTTCCTTTCTTCTTTTTTTTCGCAAAAGGGTAAAACCATAATCTCGCTCCACCATGAGTCAAATTACTCAACTTCTCGAGAGTCTGCGGATTCCTACGAGTCAAGCGTCTCGAGCGGCTTCAGAGAAAACTTATAGCAGCCTATCGCAAGGTATGGTAGTGAGAAGTTTTCGGCGGGCGAATGAAACAGGGCTGCAGAGGAAGGGATAGGGTAATGCTACGGATTACTATCGGCTGAAGTTTCGAAAAGCACAAGCAAAGTACTCGATGCGAACGGGAAACGGGAATTCCTTCTCGATTCCTCAGCTTGTTCATTTCGCACAGGGAATCTCACACGTCACCCTCTCACCCTCTTTACCAACAAACCACACACAAAACGCGCAGAAAAGCCCGTAGATCTTGCCGATGCGCTCTTGGCACACATGGACCCTGCAAACCCTGCAAATAGCGAGGGTATTCGCGCTTTTGCTGCCGTTTTGTGCCGAACTCACGTGAACAAGAACAACAAGGATTTCATGTCTTTGCCCTCATCAAGCAGGTATCTTACTCTCGCCCTTCAATATTTTTCGGCCGAGCCCATTCCCTACTGCAGCAGGCGGCTTTCTCATTTGGCCGCTCAGCTTACACAGTCGCTTCCGGAGCATACCAATGCGGTCCAATTCGTACTGAGTTCTGTGGGTGAGGTTGTGAGCAGCAAGGGGGATCACTTTGAGAGCTCCATGTTTTTGCTGGACAAGGTTGCTGAATATTGTCCGTCAAATGTATGGAGCAAAGAGTGCAAAGAGGGAGTCGTGAAGCTTATTCAGATGAGTCTCGCCCACGTAACGTCGATTCCGTCCGCGACTCCAGGTTTGTTGTGCTCCACGATTGTTGCTCTATCCTCGATTGGCAAGGCTTCAGCGGCCGGCGAGAGCGACGAGTCCGCGTCCTTGGGATCTATAACCCTCTCCCCTCTCCTCCAGACCCTTTCGACTCTTCTCCAGACAAACGATGCGCAGAATATCACAACTTCCTTTCAGTCTCTTGTCGACCTAGCAACATCAGCCCCCAATTTCTTCTCGTTGTCTTCGGCGAGTAGTCTCTCTGACACCATCTCTGCGTGCCTCATGACGGCGCAGGTACGTGTTATATTTTACTTGATAGCGTAGAAAGTTTGGCCGTTGAAATTTGTGCGTCCCTCTAAAAATATATTTCTAACAACATCACACAACACCTCCCTCGTGCATAACCACACCACCACGAAGGCGACCTCCTTGAACACCACCAACAGACTTCTTGCCTGCCAGCTGGTGGCAACGCTAACCTCGACGGCCAGGAAACAGCTTCTAGGCAACCAGAAGTGCCTGCAACTCTGTTTGGACACCAATGGGATCACGACAATCCTAATCCAGCTCATTCATATGGCGACTGACGATGATGTTGACTCTTGGGCCGAAGACGAGTTGCAGGCCTTTGGGGACGATTTTGGATACGAGGGCGACGAAGATTCACTCGCAGCTGAGTCTTACCTCGAGGCGATCATCCACGACCTAAGCGGTACCAAGGCGTTCCCAATCATTCTCCCCATTGTCAATCAGCTTTTGGGCGACCAGAACGATTGGAAATCTCGCCGGTGCGGTTTGGCTGTGCTCGAGCGGTGCTTGGTTGCCGCCCCTGCCGCTTTTAACAAGCACCTAGCCAACGCGACCAACGCTTGTGTGCACTCCCTCACCAACGATTCGAATGTGAGGGTACATTGGGCAGCCCTGCAACTGATTGGAAGTCTGTGTAACGAAAATACAAAGTCCTACAAGAGTGTTGTTTTCGGCGAGAGTGGAGGCCGCGTCCTTGGTGCCGTTTGCAGTGTATTGCAGTCCGTTTGCAACAAGGTCAAGGCTCATGGCTGCGGTGCGCTGATTAGTTTCTGCCGTGGTGGCGCTGACGAGCGGGACGAGGAGGTTCTGGAGCAGGCGAAGAGTGTGCTGAGCATGTACTTGAGGGATGTTCTGAATAGCCTCAAGGCGGGCCCTTTGTCCGAAAACACAACCGTCAACGAAGGCGGTGATGCCGTAGTGGTGTGCACGAACGGAATTTTGGCTCTCTCTTGCGTTGCTGGGGTTGCCGGGGAGCAGTTTACGCCTTATTATGCAGAGTTTATGCCCTCCATCCTTTCCATTATCACTCAAGGGTTGAACGAGGAGGGCCAACCGGTGGGCCCATCTGCATTGAACCCTGAGATGCTCCAGCTTCGCGGAGCGGCCATCGAGTGCGCGAGCTTTTTGGGGGAGGCCGTTGGAAAGGACAGCGGCTTGTTCATGGGTGACGCAACCAACATCATGAATTTTGTCATGAAGCTCTTCAGCACCTACAACCATCAGCTCCAGCAGATCCAGGCGCAGACGAAGTCCGCCGAAGGGAGCGGCAATACGAACGATTTCTCAAATTCGGTGACATCCCCCGTCCCCTTGGATAAGGTCCACAATGCCTGCGCTCGAGTCTGCCGCATAGTCGGCAGCGAGTTCGTCAACTTTTTGCCCGCCATCCTTCCGGCCTTGTTGAAGCAGGCGAAGCAGAAAAGCGACGTTGAGATAACCGACGGTACCGAGAAGGATCTGATGGCGAGCAAGATGGGAGAGCCTCAGCGCGATCTTTTAATGGGTACTGAATCTATGACGATGGAGCTCCCCGGGCAAGGTATCAAAAAGCTCACCATAAACACTACCGTGATGGAGGAGAAGAGCGAGGCGGCCCGTGCGATCTATGAACATGCCGCAGCTTTGGGTGCGGATTTCGGACCTTTCGCCAAGGTCTGCTCTACGACTCTGCTGCCTCTGGTGGGATTCAAATATAGCGCCAACGTGAGGTCCACCGCTGCTACTGCCTTGCAACCGGTGTTCGAGGCCGCTTGTACATTTGCAAAGGGGGACGGGAACAAACAGCCTAACCAGCACCAGATTAATTTGCCAAACCAGCTACTTGGACCCTTGGTTACTGCCATCTTGAAACAATTGGAACAGGAGAAATCAGACACGGAGACGCTTATCACTCTGTGCGAGTCTCTCAGCGACATAACCAGCAGTGCGTTTTCGTTCTTATTCAATGACGAACCCGGGAAGCACGTCGCAAAACTAGGTTTGGAAGACGCGCACAGTTTGGTGAGCAAGGTCCTCGCTGTTATCAGTGACTGTTTGGACAGGCGCAGCAAGCTGGTCAAGGGAAAGATGGAGCCCGGAATTGACGAGGACGAATATCTGGAGTACGACCAGAGCTTGATCGTCGAAGGCGAGCTGCTGACCCCTTGTGTGGACGCAATTGGTTACACGCTGAAGAGCGGAATCGTAGGCTTTGAGGGAATTTTCGAGTGTTTACTGGCCCCATTTTTCGGCAAGGTGCTTCAGAGTTCGCATTGCGCGGACATAAAGGCACGATTTGTGGCAATCTGTTGTTTCGACGACTGCGTTGAGTACCTCGGGGCTGCTATGGCCGCAAAGTACGCCCCCGCATTGTTGCCTGCCTGCGTCGAGAACTTTGAGGAGGGGATCAATGGCGGTGACCTCGAGTTGAAGCAGGCGGCTGTTTACGGCATCGCCCAAATTGTGCGCAAGACTCCCGGTGTAATCAGCGAGGCACAGGCGAAATATATTATTCCCAGGCTGGTGAACATCATACGGACTGCTGTCAGTGAGGAGGAACTTATGTTCAAGGAGAATGCCGTGAGTGCATTGGCGAGCATGTGCGTATTCAGGAAGGCTCCCTTCGCCAACATCGCAGGAGGCGATCTACCGCATCTCAAGAAAATGGTCGTGAGCAACTTCCCGCTCACGGAGGATCAAACCGAGGCTCACCTGTGCCACGAGATGTTCGCCGATATGGTTGAAATTGGAGACAAGGATGTCTGCAGTGGGGAGGAGGGGATGGCAAATGTGCTGAGGATATTTGCGAAGGTACTCAAGGGGGTCGAGGACGGCGACAGTTTGGCCGGGGAGGGGACTTGCGCGCGCTTCGCGGGCCTCTTGAGCAAGCACCAGAATCAAATGATGGGAGGCTGGGGCGTACTGAGCTATGAGGAACAGATGGCAGTGCAGAAAGCCATGACCGGGGATGCCGACAGACGGGGCGTGCACCAGATTACGCCCTGAAACGAGGGGCCCAAATGAACGACTGCGAATATAGTCTGCAGACTTTGGGCGTGCAAGAAAAAAAAAGTCGTAAAACCCCCCCTAAAAGAAGCGTGTTATGAAGTAATGTGAGGGATTTAATTTTTTGGTTTTTGCGCGCAACCTACACCACCACCATTCAGTTATCGTTAGCACAATTAACTTAAATCGACCTCTTCGTCGTCTCCCCCTGTATCCGCAATCGCCCTCTTAATCTTTACCAATATGTTCGTCTTCCAAGCGTCCAACTTACTAACCCGATCGAATTCAAAGCAGGCGGTGGCCAGAGAATCCGGGTCAAAATCATCGCAAGCCTGGATGAGCTCAGTGCAGAGTTTACCCTCCCTGCTGTCCAGGAAGCTGAAGTCAGCAGCTCCGAAGGAGTCCAACTTCATGCGGGCTGCGACACTGTCTCCCAAGGCAAGGAGACAAAAAATGCAACACACAAAATGCCCCTTGGCATTATATTTGATCAATGCCGAGTCCAGACAGGCCCTTCCGAGTCTCTCGTATATATCCGCCGCCCTTTTAAGATCTGGCGGGTCCAGCGCCGCGCTGCAAAGCTCCGCGACCTTCGCCTGGCACGCGTTGCCCTGAGACTTGGAATTCTCCGTCTCGAAAAAAGTGGCAGCCTGGTGGTAGTTCTCGATGGCCTCCCCGACATTACCGTCAGACTCGTACATCTCCGCGATCTCCTTCGTCATCTTAGCGGCCTGATTGAAGCGACCGGCCTCCGTCCAGTGACCGATCGCAGACCGGAACGCCTGGATCGCCGCGGGGGGATTTACTGACTTGTAGCAGTTTCCTGCGTTCATAAGCGCTGCCGAAGCCTCATGAGACGAGCTCAGCTTGTTCTCAAACAATTCCGCCGCCTTAACATATGCGTCCCCAGCGTCCTGAAACGCCTGGGAAACCTTGAAGCAGTTCCCCGCCTTCTGGAACAGCTCAGCCGCGTCCTCGTATTTGGAACCGGAACCAAAGAAAGAGAATTTATTCAGGGTCTTCTCAGCGGAGGCGAGGAAGGTCTTTGCGCGAGTGGTTTGGTCGAAACTCGCCATTTATGTATCACCGGGGTTTTTTGATCGTCGGTGAGGCTGATAGGAAGGATCACCCTCGGGAAAAATTGGACAGAAGGAGAGAAGCGAAGCGGGATTGGTTGATGCTTTGTTGATGCTCTTACAATAGTATAGTATCACTCAGGGTTCCTCTCTAAGTTTTAAGTCGGAGGGAGAGGATAATATGTGGGGAGATGCGTGATTTGGGTTTTTAATCAAATTTTATCGTGAAAAAAAGATGTGTATAAACAATTCCCTTTCATATCCTCAGAATCATATATAACATTAAAAAAAACCGTCGTATAGAAGAAGATACAACTTTCCACAAGCGTGCGTTCGAAATATCGACATTATTATATGAGGAGAATGCTCTTGAACAAGCTCACGCAGAAGCAAGTCGAACCCCCCCCCCCATGAAGCAACAGAAATCATGTCGGTGACTCAGGCCGCGCAACTGGATGTTGAAGCCCCAGAGCCACAACGTCTTAACGGTGTTGTCTAGGAAAGACAGTCAGTCTGTCGAACTTTCCGTAATGAAATGCCTCTACCTAGCACAGTAGTCCCAAATAAGATAATCTCTTTTCCTCAATCTACTTATCACCATTACCCCGATCATCTCCTTCTTCAACTTCCCACCCCTCTCCCCACAACCCGTTAAAAAATCTCCTATCTCTCCTCATCTTCCTCCAAGCCGCCAGCGGTACATACGCTCTGAAGAGTAGCTTCCTAAGCGTTTTCCCTCGTCTCCTACCGTCGTCGAACCCAAGACCGACGACCCGTCTATACCCCTCGAGGAACCCCCTAGCGCCGTCGAGGACGTTGTACTCTCTGACCAGCTTCCTGGCGAGCCCGTCAATGCACATTACATTAACGATCAGCGTAGCGTAGTTCGAAGATATGGATATCCTGTGGGTGCGGAGTAAGGAGAGAGTGGAGCGGAGGACATTTCCTAGGTCGACGTCCGTCCCGTACCCTCTGCACACTCTCCTGAAAAGTTCCACCATGTCGGATAGGAATTCCTCGCACTCCGGGGTGCCTTCGGTGAGACTGGTCCCGGCGCCGTCCTTGAACCTAAGGATGTAGCGGCCGGCGAGGCGACCGTCGCCGAGACCGATCGACGAGAGGAATCCGATGAAGGTTGAGGACTCTGTGGGACTGAGGGTTGCGACCATCCCCGCGTCGACGAGGGTTAGTTTTGGATGTTTTATTTTGTTCTTCTTCCTCCGTCGATGGCGTTGGCGGTCACGGCGACGACGACCATAACTACCCCCAATACCGCTACCCTCCTCTTCCGACGAGTCCCAATTGTCGTTAATAATAATGTTCCCAGGGTGAAGGTCTGCGTGCATTAAATTGTCTACCAACAACATCTGGAGGTATATCTCCGTTCCTTTCGTCACGATGAATGATCGGGAGGGTTTGGGTAGGTGGGTTGGGTCTTTGTTATTGTTATTGTTATTGTTATTGTAGTCGCCGTCGTCGTTGTTCTTGTCGCCATCGATCCATGTGCTAACAATCCCCCCCTCCTCCCAACTCTCGACCAAGACCCCCTCTGACCTCCAAATAACCTTGGGAAACCCCACGCCTTCCACCCCACTAAAATTCTCCCCGAACCTATCAAGATACCGCCCCTCGGTCGTGAGGGACGTCTGGGACGACATCGTTATGCAGAATTCGGAGAGGAGGGAGGGGAGGTTTAACGGTTTTAGCGGGGGGATCATGTGGAGGATTTTACTCAGGCGGCTTAGTATCATTGTGTCAAGGGTCATGAGGGATAGGACTGAGGGGTGACGGATTTTTATGGCGACTTTGTGTTTGGGAGTCATCGTGGTGTTGGGTTGAGTACGGCGGTCTTTTTTTAGTACGCCGTTAAGGAGGGTGCAGGGTGTTGATATACCCCTCGGTACCGCTATACCCCCCACTCTGACTTGCCCTACTTGCTTTTCATTTGTATCGATACTTGAATCGATACTTG
>Ga0115555_1000661_pt1 | contig 23539 bp, 18 predicted proteins | sample COGITO_mtgs_1104_2_FD_87285 | JGI IMG/M metagenome (GOLD analysis project Ga0115555, IMG submission 87285) | Pelagic marine microbial communities from North Sea - COGITO_mtgs_110407 | ecosystem: Environmental > Aquatic > Marine > Epipelagic | place: Germany:Helgoland, sampling site Kabeltonne... | reverse complement strand
TCCTGCAGCCCCACACGGCCGACCTAACCCCAAGCTCAGCCCTTGTGGCGCCTTCAGTGGACCACTACGGCCTCAACACGCAAATAGCCGCGTAACCGCATGCCAAAGCAACCATGTTTGCAGCGATGCGCAGGCGTGCGGACGCGTGGCGGAAATAGTAAAAGAACAATCAAAACTACTTTAAAATTAACACTAGATTAACAGTTTTAAATTCACTCATTATAAAAAAGACAACGTTGGAGAAAACAATGGCAATTCGGATGACTTACATAACTTACACGCCAGAGGCGCATAGAGCGATTATTGAAGGCAAGCAGAATAGAGAGCCTGTGATGCGAGCGCTCATAGAGGACGCTGGAGGAAAATTTATCGGATTTTATGGGCTAATTGGCCGACCAGAAGGAGACGGCGTAGTTATAAGCGATTTTGCCAACCTTAGTGATTATATGAGTGTTGTTGCTAAAACTATGCTATCTGGAGCTATATCTGACATTACGACGGCGCACTGCTACACTGGTGAAGATGTTGTGGCCGCGTCCACTAAAGCTGCGGGCATGGAATATAAACCGCCCACACCTTAACTTGATTTTTGTAGTCTGGGCCGGACAGTCAAATAATTGCCATTATTTGAACCAATCACATCCAGATAATATCTTATCGTCGATAAAAGAAGGAGACATATGATGACTGCTGAAGAAATTGTGATGGGCGGCTACGCGGCCTTTGGTTCCGGCGACATGGAAGCATTGGGGAAAATATACCATCCAGAATGTAAAACTACTTTCCATGCAAACCATGCATTGGGAGGAGAGTATATTGGCTTTGACGATTTGGCTAATAATATGCTTGCTAGGCTGAATGATGCATGGCCTGGCTTCAATCTTAGCGTCGACAAAGTTGTTTCGGACGATACAAACGTATGCGTTTTTTGTACCTTCACTGCCGATGGTGGATTGAGTGGAAAAGGGGTACACAGTTTTGTGGTGGAAGACGGATTAGAAGTTAGCTTCGATCTTTACTGGGACAGTGCTTACTGGGCTGAGCATTGTAAAATCTAAATTGGGCTTTTTCTAAATTAGATACACCATTGGGGTACTGTCAGACGAATGAGAACTCGCATCGGATTAATGGCGCAGCCTGAATCTATGCGCTCAATAATTGGCGCCACTCAGTAAGAGCGGCGCTTCGATTGAGCTTGAAATTGGCGCATGAGTAGAAGTGGCGCTCCTGTACCCCTCACAGTCAACCCAACCCCGCACCCAGCCTGCGTAGCGCCTTAAGCAAGCCACAGTGGCACCAGCAGGCAAACAGCTGCATAACCAAGCGCCAAATCAAACATGTTTGCAACGACGCGCAGGCGTGCGGGCTCGTGGCGAAAATAGACTCACAAATCAAGTGTCAAATGAGGAAATCCTACGTGGTTCCACGCCACTTTGTCCCGCTGAGCGTCTCGCTGAGATTTACTCATTGTATAGGATATTTGGCTATGTGTTTGATTTTATGGTGTCCCCACACGGCAAAACTAATTTATTAAAAGCATTTATTATCAATTATTTGAAATAACTCATATTCCAAAAAGCGGTCCCAAAAGCGGTCCACATACAAACAAGGACAATCCATGAATATTCCACGTTACGAAGTGAGAGCGGGAAACGAACGTATAGCATCACTGCCAGGCGGATGATCTCAGGGCTCGTTTTGAAGTAGCGTAACGGAGAGCGTTTTGTCATACGGCGAGGCTACGAAACAGCCCGCCCCGTCTCAAGTTAGTTTTATCTGACAGTACCCTCCAGCCATATCAAACATGAGTGGGCGACGGGACCCTGGGCCAATCTGGACGTTCCTTGATCTCGGGTGAGCGTGTTGGGATTGCCTTGCTGGCAGGTGTCACCCTTCAGTTCCAGCCAAGCACCCGTCGCGATTTGGGCTACACCCGGGCGTATACGCTCATCAACCCTGAGTTCCGCAAGACAGGCACCGCGTACGTTATGCAGGCGCAGAATTTGTCCGTCCATGAAACCGCGTTCCTCAGCGTCGCGAGGGTTCAAGGTTACCTGTTCGGCACCTTTCGGCCGATCCGATCTGCTGATCGCGCCATGGTCGAGTTGGCTGTGGAGCTTGTTACGGGGTTGGTTTGAGATCAGGTGTACCTGCCCCGGCTCTGCGCATCCCAACCACTCAACCGGTTCCATCCAAGTGGGGTGGCCCGGGCAGTCATCGTAGCTAAAGCTGGCGATGGTTTCCGAGAAGAGCTCGATCTTGCCTGAAGGGGTCGCAAGTGGGCATCCAACAGGGTCGCGCCGAAACGCCTCCAGCATGATGGTCGGTGCGTCTGGAACAGGCACCTGAACCCACCCCTCGCTTTGGAGGGTTGTCCAATCGGGCAGGTGGATACCCAGTTGCGCTGCGTTGTCACGGGAGCGGTCCCATAACTTTTGAACCCATTCGGCCTGGCTCCTGCCTTCGGTAAATGCCTCTTCAACACCCATTTCCGCCGCGATTCCGCGCAGGATTTCATGATCGTCGCGCGCCTGACTTATAGGCGGAATAGCCTGATCCATGACAACCTGAAACGGGTCTTTTGGTGTGAGTGCGATGTCCATCCGCTCCAGCGGAGTGGTACAGGGTAAAACGATATCCGCGTGCTGCGCCAGTGCATTCCAGCACCATTCATTGGCGATGATCGTATCGGGCTTTGCCCAGGCCCGGCGTAGGCGGTTCAGATCCTGATGGTGATGGAACGGGTTCCCACCTGCCCACCAGACCAGGTGAATATCGGGATAATAATAGGAGCCACCGTCGTAGTCAAACACACCACCCGGATTTTCCAGCATCTCAGTGATGCGCGCCACCGGTATGAAATCGGAAACCGGATTCTGACCCTGCGGCAGAGACGCGTAGTTGATCTGTTGCCGGTTGAGGCCGCTGTTGTTCATGGCCGAATAGCCAAAGCCAATGCCAGTCCCCGGCAGGCCGATCTGACCCAGCATCGCCGCCAGCGCAATTGCCGCCCAGAACGGCTGCTCGCCATGATCCTGACGCGTGAGCGACCACGAGACGGAAATCATCGTGCGCGTTGCGGCCATGCGTTGGGCCAGAGCGGTGATCTGGCCGGCGGGGATTTCAGTGATCTCAGCGGCCCATTTCGGCGTTTTCGGGATACCGTCGGTCTCTCCGCGTAGATAAGTAGCGAACGGGCCGAAACCTTCGGTGTAGGCCTCGAGGAACTCCTGATCGTGCAGCCCCTCGTCCAGCAGCACAAAGGCCAGCGCCAGCATCAGGGCAACATCGGTATTGGGCCGGATCGGCAGCCATTCCGCCTCGATATCTTGCAGCAGATCGGATTGCAGCGGCGAGATGTTGACAAAGCCGACCCCGGCCGCATGGGCATCGAGAAGCCCTTGTTTCTGCACATGTGCTCCTGTGCCGCCCTGGCTGATCTGCCCGTTTTTCAGCGGCACGCCACCAAAAGCCACGAAGGTTTCGCAATCCGACGCGATGCTGTCCCAGCTCGTCATCGTGTCCAGGGGTTCGCGAAACGACCCAAGCACATGCGGCACCACCACTTCGGCCGCGGCGAAGGAATAAGTGTTGCGCGAACTGGTAAACCCGCCGATCAGGTTTAGGAAGCGTTTTAGCTGGCTTTGCGCATGGTGGAACCGCCCAGCACTGGCCCATCCGTAGGAACCGGCGAAAATCGCGCTGTTGCCGTAGGTGTCCCGGACCCGGTTCAGCTCAGTGGCGACCAGTTGGTTGGCCTCCTCCCAGCTGACTTGCACAAATTTATCCTGACCGCGAAGCGCACCTTTCTTTCCGGGACCACCTTCCAGCCAGCTATTACGGATCATCGGCGCGTGGATGCGGGTGGGGCCATCAAGCACATCGATAATGCCATGACCGATGGCTGAGGGGTCTGGATCGTGCTCAAAAGCGCGCAGAGCAGTGACGCGCCCGTCTTCGACGTCCACGCGGTACGTCCCCCAATGGGTCGATGTTAGAAGGGGCCTGGTGTCTGCGGTCATGATCTGCTCCCCCTGTCGGTCCCTTGTGCCGCCCATACGACCTGGCTCGCCGGGGTCCCAGCCCTACGGAATTGCGCCAGCAAGGATTTCTGTTCGGCCTCAACTGCACCCACGGCCTCGTGTTTCACCGGCCCAAAGCCACGGATCTGGTCAGGCGTCTGCGCGAATTGCACAGCGAGGTCGTAATTGTGCGCATTGATCTCGTTCAGGACCCAGTCGATCATTCCGCGATAGGTGACAATCAGCTGTCGCTCCATCCGCCGCTCGGCCATGTATCCGAAGGGGTCAAGCCACCCGCCCCTGAGGATTTTCAAACGTGCTAGGACGGCCATGGCCGGTTTGATCCAGGGCCCGAAAGCACGCTTTCTGGGCCGTCCCGTCGCTGGATCGGTGCCCGGCAGCATCGGGGGGGCGAGGTTATGCATAACACGGAAATCCCCTTCGAATTGCTTGCTGAGCGCGTCTTGAAAGACATCACCGGACAAAAGCCGCGCAACCTCATATTCGTCCTTGTACGCCATGAGCTTGAAGAGATTTCTGGCCACCGCCACAGAAAACGCCTGCGAGGGGTCTGGATCAAGTGCCGAGACCCGTTCCACGACAGCAGCGAAGCTGCGCGCGTAGGTCTTCGATTGATAGGCCGTCAAGCGCCGTACCCTGTCGGCGACAAGTGCGTCGAGCGTCTCTGCCTCCGGCTTGGCGACGGCAGTATCTTGGGCCAGCTTTTCAGGGTCCACCGCCCAGGCACGTCCCCAGGCAAATGCGGCAAGGTTCAGCTCGATCGCCACGCCGTTCAGGCGGATCGCCTCTTCAATAGCGCCCCGCCCCAGCGGGATCAGGCCCAGCTGCCAGGCGGCCCCAAGCATGAACAGGTTTGCGCCGATGGAGTCGCCCAACAACGTCTCTGCGTGCTTTGTCGCACTAACCAGATGGTATTGCCCTTCTGGAACAGCGGTTGCCAGGCGTGCCTGCATGTCGTGCCCGGGCAAAGCGAAGTTGCGATCTTGCACAAAGCTGCCGGTCATCATCTCGTGGGTATTGGCGAGGATGTGACCGTCAGGCTTCATCAGGGTCAGCGAGGACGCTCCGGCACTGGTGAGCAAATCACATCCCAGCATCACATCCGCCCCCCCGGGGGCAATGCGGATCGCCTTGATCTGTTCGGAGCGTTCGGCCAGCCGGATATGCGTGGTGACCGCGCCGCCCTTTTGTGCCAGACCCGCCATGTCGATCAGCCCGGCCCCTTTGCCCTCTAGGTGCGCCGCCATCCCCAAAAGCGCCCCGATCGTGACAACACCCGTGCCGCCAACGCCGGTCAGCAAGATGCTAAGCGGCTGATTCAGCGACAGAGTCGGTGTCGGGTCGGGCAGGCCTTCCGGGATCGTTCCGGTTACATCAGGTTTGCGCAGGCTGCCCCCTTCGATGGTCACAAAGCTCGGGCAGAATCCTTTGAGGCAGGAAAAATCCTTGTTGCAGGCCGATTGATCAATTGCCCGTTTCGTGCCCAGTGCTGTGTCCAGCGGCAGGATCGCGACGCAATTCGATTGCACCCCGCAATCGCCGCATCCTTCACATACATCCGGGTTGATGACGACCCGCCGCGCCGGGTCAGGCGCCAAGCCGCGCTTGCGGCGGCGGCGCTTCTCGGTCGCGCAGGTCTGTATGTAAAGCAGAACGCTGACCCCTTCGACCTGTGCCAGTTGCGACTGCACAGACTGAAGGTTGCCGCGGTGATGGACCTTGGTGCCGGAAGGAAAACCTGAGAGACCGACCTCATTCGGCGTGTCCGCCACAACCTCGATCTGTCGGGCGCCAGCGGCGAGGACTTCGGCTGCGATCTGCGATGGTGGCAGACCGCCTTCATGCGCCTGCCCGCCGGTCATTGCGACCGCGTCGTTGTAGAGAATCTTGTAGGTGATGTTCACGCCCGCGGCCACGGCCGCGCGCACCGCCATGAGGCCGGAGTGATTATACGTCCCGTCGCCAAGGTTCTGGAACACATGAGCGCGCTTGGAGAACGGCGCCTCACCGATCCAATTCGCCCCTTCGCCGCCCATATGGGTGTAGCCTTCGGTTGCGCGGTCCATGGATTGGCTCATCCAATGACAGCCGATACCGGCATATCCGCGCGCGCCCTCGGGTAGAACAGTGGAGCTGTTATGCGGGCAGCCTGCGCAGAAATAAGGCGTGCGCGACACGAGAAGCTGTGTCACGTGCCTGTCGGCCGCCGTGTCGAGCGCGCGACTCTCTGCCTCAAGCCCCGGAATGCGCGCCGCCAAGGCGCGGGCGATCATCACAGGGTGAAGCGCGCCTTCGGCTGGAAAGAGGGGCTGACCGCTTTCATCTTTCTTGCCAAGAACCGGGGGCGCCCCGTGCGTGCCATAAAGGCTCTCGCGCACCTGACCTTCGATCAGGCCGCGCTTTTCTTCCACGATGATCAGCAGATCGAGGGTTTTGGCGAAGTCCTCCAGGCCCTTCGCTTCCAGCGGCCAAACCATGCCAACCTTATACGTCGCCACGCCAAGCTCTGCGGCCCTGGCCTCGTCAACGCCAAGACTATGCAAAGCTGATTGCGTGTCCATCCAGCTTTTGCCTGTGCTGACGATCCCGATCCTGGGCATGTCGCCGCCAGACCAAACGCGCCTGTCCAGACCATTTGCCCGCGCATAGGCTTGCGCCGCGTCGAGCTTCCAGCGGTGCAGCCTGCGTTCCTGTTCATGCCGGTCATCATTGGCGCGGATGTTCAACCCGCCCGGCGGGAGCGAGATGTCCGGCGACAGAGCCGGCGGCAGATCGGCGGGAAGCGCCACCGACCCGCTGCTTTCCACGTTGTCCTTGACGCATTTGAGCCCGACCCAGAGGCCCGAATACCGGCTCATGGCCCAGCCGTGCAGGCCGAAATCCACAATCTCCTGAATATTGGCCGGGTTCAGCACCGGCATCATTGCATCGACAAGCGCATATTCGCTCTGATGACAGGTCGTCGAGCTTTCGCAGGTGTGATCGTCTCCCAGAAGGGCCAAAACACCCCCCTTTTCGGCGCTTCCAGCAAGATTGCCGTGCCGGAACACATCGCCGGTGCGATCCACGCCGGGGCCTTTGCCGTACCACATCGCAAAGACACCCTCCTTGGTGCCTTCACCGCGCATGGCCGCCTGTTGCGTTCCCCAAACCGCCGTTGCCGCCAAATCCTCGTTCAAGCCCGGTTGAAACACAACGTCCGCAGCGTCCAGTGCTTTGCGCGCCGAGCTGAATTGCTGATCCAGGCCGCCAAGCGGCGATCCGCGATAGCCTGTGACGTAGCCTGCCGTTGAGAGGCCTGCAGCACGATCCCGTTCGGACTGGATCAAGCAGAGTCTTACCAGAGCCTGCGTGCCGGTCAGATAGACCTGATCGACAGACAGATCATATTTGTCGGACAGCGCGACGTTTCTCAGACTGGACAGATCGTTCAACATTGAAGCCTCCTTGGGTCGGAACCTGTCATCGGTTCCAGAACCTCTCCCGCACAATGGCGGATCGCGGCCCATCTGAGGTCTCGACAGTGAATTTAGTTCCAGGCTGCCAGTGGCTCCGACCGATGAGACCGATCGCGGCGTTGCAATCATAGGACCAGGCGCGACACGCTGAGGAGATGCGCCCAACAGTCTCGCCCAGCTCACTTATGACACGCCAAAACTCGCGCATCGGCGGCAGCGGGCCGCCTGAGATTTCGATTGGCCGTATCTGCCGCATTGGTTCTTGCCCTTCGCGCAAGGCCCGCCAGCCAAGGCACCCAACGTCCCGCGTCATTTCGCAGAATTTGCCGAGTCCGGCCTCGAAGGGCGTCATGTCGGGGGTGATGTCGGACAGGTATGAGAGCATCCCGGATTCGACCCGCTCCGACTGACATGGGGATCCGGCCTGCACGTCCAGATCGCTGCCCATCGCCATGAGCTGATCCCATAGTGCCGACGCGCCCACGCGACCTTCGAAGTAGAGCTCAAAGCCGCCTTGCGTGGAATAGCCGGAGCGCGCCAGCAACATCGGCACGCCGTTCACGTCCATACGCTTGTGGCGGAAAAAGCGGATGTTCATCACGTCGTCGCCCCAGACCCTGCGCGCGAGTTCAGCGGCTTTGGGGCCCTGGATGCCCAGCGGCCAGACATCTGCCTCATCAACACAGACATCAAGCCTCATTGCCGCGGCCACACCTTTGAAAAAGAGAATCAAATCGCTGTCCGCGACAGACACCCAGTAGTGATCTTCATCCACCTTGATCAGGACCGGATCGTTGGTCATACCGCCTTTTGCATCCACGGTTGGGATGTAGAAGCATTGATCATCCGCCATCTTGTCCAGATCGCGCGGCGTCGCCGCCTGAGCCAGACGTTTTGCATCCGGACCGCGCAACTCGATTTGCCGCTCGCACCCAACATCCCAAAGTTGCACGGCAGATTTCAAGTGGCGGTAGTCCTCTTCCGGGCTTTTGAAGTCAGCCGCGATCAGGGTGTGGTTGTAGCTTGTGTAATTGTGGCCGCCCGCAGCATGCGAGCGTGGCCAAAATGGTGAGCGACGCAAGCGGACGGACACCGGCGTTGTGACGATTGTTGTGTTGGTGTCGCGCATTATCCTAGATCCGGTGAAAGAGGTTTCCTTTTGTACATATTAGATATAATATATTTTTATATGCAAGCTAAAACTGGAGCGCAGATATGAATCCGAAGCTGACAATACCCGATCTCGCGGCAAAGAAACGGGCTGGCGAACGCTTGGTTATGGTCGCTGTCGGGGAGGCTTTGACCGCGACCTGGGCAGAACGTGGAGGCGTCGACATTGTCGGTGTTGGCGACAGTCTGGGCATGACGCTGCACGGCCATGAAAACACGCTGGCCATGACAGTGGATCAGATGATTGACCATTGCAGGGCGGTGCGGCGCGGCGCACCAAACACGCTGTGCATCGTCTCTATGCCCTATGGATCTTATGCCACGCGGGAGATCGCCGTGAAGAATGCGGTGCGCCTGATGAAAGAGGCCGATGCGGATGCTGTGAAACTGCAAGGCGGGAGTGAAATGTTCGATATCATAAAGGCGGTGGGGGACGCCGGCGTGCCGGTGATGAGCCATGTTGGGCTGTTGCCGCACCGCGTCCATGCGGCGGGCGGTTTCAAAATGCAGGGCCGGACGGCGGAAGCGGCACTCAAGATCATCGACAACGCCCGTGCCATAGAAGACGCCGGGGCCGTCGGCTTTGAAATCGAGGCGATGCCCTATGAGGTTGGCAAAGCGGTTGATGAGGCCGTCGATATCTTCACCTTCTCTATTGGCGCAGGCTCTGCAGGGACCTGTCAGCTCTTGAACGGATATGACCTCATCGGTGCCTTCGACAGTTTCAAACCGAAGTTTGCCAAGCGCTATGGGAACATTGCTGAGGTCGCGACGAACGCCTTTGAGTGTTATGCCGAAGATGTGAGATCCGGCCGGTTCCCCGATGCTGATCATACCTACACAATGAATGCTGATGAAGCGGCACGCTTGGCCGAAGCCCTGAAGCAAGATGCCGCGCCGCATTAAAAGGGCGCGGAATTCTATTGCAAGAGCGATGATGTAGATATTATATATCGCAACTGTAGTATCAAAGCATGGGCGATCCCTTGACCAAAAAGACATCAAAACTCCTCGAGCCTGACAGCCTCGTTGACAAACTTGTCGCCGCGATCCGCGATTCCATCATTGCGGGCGATCTCGAAGCAGGCGCTCACATCGGCATCAAGAAGATTGCGGATGAATACGGTGTCAGCATGATCCCGGTCCGCGAGGCCCTTGCCCGTCTGCTCGCATCGCGGCTTGTACGCGCCGAGGCAAATCGTGGCTATTTCGTCGCCTCAAAACCCTCTCGTTCCGATTTTTTCGAATTCGTCGAGGCGCGCGAATTGTTCGAGACCTCCGCCGTTGCGCGCGGCTTCGAAAAGGCCACGCCAGAGCATGTCCGCAAGCTTCGGAAACTGAATGAAAAAATGCGCAAGGTCGCAAAGGCGGGCCGAGCCAACATGATGGTCGAATGGGGCAATCTGAATGCCGAATTTCACAGCGTTCTGGTTGGCATGGCCGAAAATGCCTACCTGAGTGAGCTCTACGCTGACCTCTCGTTTGGCAATATGCACTTCCAGTTGGTGCGCAACTACCCTGCCGAAATCATAGGGTTGGATTTGCTGGTCGCACAGCATGAAGAGATGATCGACGCGCTTGAGAATGCCGATCAAAGCGGGCTCTTGTCCTGCCTATCGAACCATATTCGAAATCTGACAAAAGCCGATTGACGCACAACCCGCCTGCTGGAACACCATCCTTATTGTAATAGATATTGCAAAATATTTATATATTATATATAATTTCTTGTACTTGGGATTAATAGTCAGGGATATCGTGCATGTCTGTGAAAGAGGCGAAAGATCGCATTGCCGAGATCCTCGGTAACAGGCTGGCCGCCACCCGGGCCGTCAGAGCCGAGCACGCCCGAAACGAAGCGCATTTTCCGGAAGCTATGCCCGACGCTGTTGCCTTCGTCAAAACCACGCAGGAAGTTTCGCAGGTCTTGGCGGTCTGCCACGAAGAGGCCTGTCCGGTGACCGCGTGGGCGGCAGGGACTGCGCTGGAAGGTCAGCATCTACCGACGAGGGGCGGCCTCGTGCTGAATATGATGGCAATGAACGCGGTCAAGGCAGTGAGCCCAGAAGATATGGATGCGGTGGTTCAGCCGGGTGTGACTCGAGAGCAGCTCAATGAAAACTTGCGCGCGACGGGGTTGTTCTTCTCGGTTGATCCTGGGGCCAATGCGTCCATGGGTGGCATGGCCGCCACGCGCGCTTCGGGAACAACGGCGCTGCGCTATGGTACGATGCGTGACAATGTCAGTGCGCTAGAGGTGGTTCTGGCGGATGGACGGATTATTCGCACAGGAACCCGAGCTCGCAAGTCATCCGCCGGATATGATCTGACAGGTGCATTTATTGGATCCGAGGGCACGTTGGGGGTGATCACCCAGCTGACCGTGAAACTGCATGGCGTACCCGAAGCGATCTCGGCTGCCTCCTGCGCGTTCGCATCTGTCGCGGATGCTGTGCAAGCGGTCGTGACAACAATCCAGATGGGCATCCCCATCGCCCGAATGGAGCTTTTGGATGCGGGGTACATTGAAGCCCTGAACGTACGGTTCGGGCTCCAATTGCCTGACACGCCGCATCTGTTCCTCGAGTTTCACGGCTCCGATGATAGCGTGCGCGAACAGGCAGAGACGGTCGGCACGATTGTCACAGACTGTAATGGGACCAACTTTTTCTGGAAAACCAGAGCGGAAGACCGAAACGCACTCTGGCAGGCACGGCATGGTGCCTATGAGGCTATGGGCGCGATGCATCCCGGTCGTCGATCTGTCGTGACGGATATCTGCGTGCCAATCTCGCACCTGCCTGACATGATCGAGGCGGCGCGCTCCGATATTGACGGGTCGACCATACCAGGGGCCATCATTGGGCACGTGGGGGACGGGAACTTCCACGCCCAGCTGATGGTGCAAGACGGCAATATGGAGGACCTGAAGATCGCCAAAAATCTGGCCAACCGCATGGCGCAGCGCGCATTGGACGTGGGCGGCACGATCTCTGGTGAGCACGGGATCGGACAGGGCAAGCGCGACCTGATGGAAGCAGAACACGGGGCCGCTTGGGACGTGATGGGCGAGATGAAACACATGTTCGACCCAAGGGGCATTTTGAATCCAGGCAAGCTCATCCGCGATTAAGGCATCAATCATGCATTTGGTGCACGCAACTGCAGAGATCTGGTGTTGACAATTATATATTATATAGTATTTTACTTCCATGTAACGAGACAGGAGGAATTCATGTCAAAGCCAGCGATCGATGCAGATCCATGGGTCCCTCCAAGTCTCGAAGGAGTGCAGATCGAGCGAAAGAAGCTGAAGGGATTTATGCGCCGCAGCGATACGATCCCCCTGATACGCCTTCTGCTCAGCGTTTTATCAATCAGCTTTTACGGCTGGCTTTACTACATCTCTTGGGGGACTATTTGGGTTGTTCCGACAGTAATACTCTTCGGCGGAACGATGTCGCTTTTTGCCTATTCGCTCAGCCATGAATGCGCCCATGGCACGGCGTTCAAATCGCGTTGGCTGAACGAGACGGTTTTCTGGTTCTCGTCCACCTTGTTCGGCCAAGAACCTCTCTATCGCCGGTACAGCCATGCCGAACACCACACATATACTTGGTTCTGGGAAAAAGACGCCCAGATGCCTTTCACAATCCGCCAAAAGGTCAACCTGCTGACATATCTGCGCTGGTACACGTCGCTGGAATATCATTATCTCTTTATCAAGATCGCGCTGCTGCATGCGTTCGGTAGATTCTCCGCCCGGACCCGCGAGTTCACGCCGGAAACCGAGCTCTGGCCGATGCAGCGCAACTCGATTATCTTCGTTGGCATCTGGGTCGTCGCTGCGGCAGTCTCGGTCTACTTCCAGTCTATGGCGCTGGTCTGGTTCTACGTCATCCCCAAAATCGTCGGAGACATGATCAACATGACCTATGTCGGCACCCAGCATTTCGAGATGGCCGAAGACGATCTAAACCTTGCGCACACCACGCGCTCGATCAAGCCGAACTGGTTCATCGATCTCTATTACTGGAACATGTCCTACCACATCGAGCATCACTTTGCCCCGACGGTGCCGTTTCACGCGCTGCCAAAGTTGAACGAAGAGATCAAGGACAAGCTGCCGGAGCCGCAAGGGGCGATCCCGATCACAATCGATGTGTACAAGGCGATGCGCAACCGGCACCTGAGCATCGAGAAAGATGCGCTGGAAATGCCCACAAGCCACTAACTATCAAGACGGGAGATCGGTATGTCGAGCAATTGGGTTCTGGCCTGCGCCGCAAATGATGTCGACGAGGAAGATGTGCTGGGCGTTGAGCTCAACGGTCAGAAACTGGCTGTCTACAATACGCCCAAAGGTTTCTTTGCGACCGACGGCATCTGCACCCATGAGGTCGCGCAACTTGAGGACGGGCTGGTGATCGGCACGGTGATCGAATGCCCACTGCACCAGGGACGCTTTGACGTCACAAACGGCAAAGCCCTCTCGGCGCCTGTATGCGTTGATTTGAAGACCTACCCAACGAAGGTCGAGGACGGCGATGTCTATATCGACGTCCCAGCCTGAGCGATGTTGGGTTCGCAGATGCGCCCGATACCCCGATTTCCAGCTCTTGGACAGCCCTCGACATGAGACATGTCGCGATTGTCGGCGCTGGTCTCGCGGGCTTTTCCGTCGCGCGCAGATTACGTGAACTGGACTATACAGGGGCTATCACGCTTTTTGGCGATGAAGGTGCCCTGCCGTACGATCGACCGCCGCTCTCCAAGGGATCCTTGAAGGCCTCTGTGGATGCGTCCGGTGCTACCCTGCGCCCATCAGAGTTCTTTGAGGAAAACCAGATCGCTCTTCGTCCAAGCGAGCCTGTTTTGGGCATCGATACGACGGCGCGAACGTTGCAGCTACGAGGTGAAGCCTTCGCCTTTGACGCACTGGTATTGGCAACTGGCGCCACGCCACGCGCATTGCCCAATGCCATAATCCGCGGTTTGCACGGCGTCCACGGCCTGCGCACCCTCGCCGATGCACAACGCATTTCGCAAGCTTTCGGAACGGCGCAACACGCTTTGATCGTCGGCGGTGGATACATCGGGCTAGAGGTTGCGGCCGCCGCGGCTGGACGCGGGCTTCGCGTGACCCTCATCGAAGCGGGTCCCCGAATTCTGGGGCGCGTCGCCGGACCGCCAACAGCCGATGCCATCCGCGCCGCGCACAAGCGTAAGGGTGTCGACATCCGTGAAGGTGTAGGTCTGTCAGCGTTCGTTGGAACTGACCAAGTGAAGGGTGCAATATTGTCAGATGGCGCGCATGTGGCTGCGGATTGCGTGATCGTCGGAATAGGGATTGATCCGAACGTCACGCTCGCCAAATCAGCGGGGCTGGCGACAGAGAACGGCATCCTTGTCGATCCAACCTGCCAGACATCCCAGCCGGGCATTTGGGCCGCCGGGGATTGCGCAGCCTTCCCGATGGCCGATCAGATCACTCGGCTGGAAAGCGTCGGCAACGCCATCGAGATGGGAGAGGTCGTTGCCGCAAACATCATGGGCCAGTCGCGACCTTATGCACCGACGGCCTGGTTCTGGTCCGATCAGTTCGACTTGAAGCTGCAGATGGTCGGCCTCAGCCCGGGATACGATCGGATTGTGACCCGTCCTGGCGTAAACCCAGATGCAATATCGCACTGGTACTACGCAGGCGAAAGACTGCTCAGCGTGGATATAATCAATGAGCCCAAAACCTATATAATCGCCAAACGCCTGATCGAGACGGGCAAATCTCCGCCACCTGCACAGATAGCTGATCAATCTGTCAATCTGAAAGTCTTGCTGAAGTCTTGAAGCGCGTCCATTCTGATTGGATCGACCTGCCGAAGATGCCCCAGACTATCGGAAGCCTGTAATCTGCGAAGGCAGATAAAGCGCGATCTGCGGGAAGATCAAAATCAGCACAAGCGTCAACAACTGCAGCCCGATAAATGGAATGACGCCACGATACATGTCAGCCAAAGTGATTTCCGGTGGACTAATGGCGCGCAGATAGAAAATCGCTGGCGCCATCGGCGGCGTCAAATAGCTGGTCTGAATCATCACCAGAAAGAGGATGCAGAACCACACCGGATCGAAGTCCAGTGACGTGATGATCGGCATCGAGATGGGGATCATCACCAAGACGACCGACACCAGATCCAGCGCGAAGCCCGAGATGAAGGCGATAAAGAGGATCAATAGCAATGTATGCCACGGGGTCAGGTTTGCTGCGTCCAACAATGCCCGCACATCGCCAACGCCCCCCGACGCGATGAAGACACCGGCAAACATGCTGCCCGCAAGCAGGATGGTCAGCATCATCACCGTGATCCGCACGGTCTTTTGCGCCGCATCGCCCAGCACCTGAATGCTCAATCGCCTGTTCATCAGGGTCAGCAATGTAGCGCCAACAGCGCCACAGGCTGCCGCTTCTGTCGTCGTCGCAAGGCCCATCAGGATTGTTCCAAGAACTGTGAAGATCAGAAAAAGCGGGGGTAGCACGGCAAGAACAGTCATCCGGATCATCGTCAACAAAGGCACTTCCGGGCCTTTATCGGCCATTTCATGAGGGGCAAGCGCCGGATTCAACGCACATCTGATTACGATGTAGAGAACAAAAAGCATCGCCATCAGAAGACCTGGGAAAAGCAGACCGGCAAAAAGATCCCCCACAGACACATCCGCGATCGGTGCCAGAATGACCACCAATACTGACGGCGGGATCACAGTGCCAAGCGATCCGCCTGCGCAGATTGTGCCCGCGATCAGCGACTTGTTGTATCCGTACTTCATCATGATGGGGATCGCCAAAAGCCCGATGACGGTTTCCGTGGCACCCACCACCCCGCTGGCCGCAGCAAAGATTACTCCCAGCAAAACCGCCCCAACGGCAAGGCCTCCAGGCAGGCGACGGGTCCAGAGATAGAGCGCCTCGAACAGTCTCTCTGCAATTCCAGCGCGTTCAAGCATGCACCCCATGAACACAAAAAGCGGGACCGCGGCGAGGATGTAGTTTCCGCCTACATCCTGAACTTTGGAGACGAACTGAAACACCGCCTTGTCGCCGAAGCGGATGAACCCGAACACCAACGAGACGGCAAAGAGCGAATAGGCGACCGGTATCCCGACCAGCAGCAACACCAGCAAGGCCGGAAACATGAGAAGTGCGATATCCATCAGGAGGTCCGCTTGGCCACACGGCCGGTTATGAGTGTGCAGAGCGCATTCAGGATGTCGGCGACAATCTGAGCGGCAAAGAGCATGAAGCCCAGCCAGAACGTCAACCGCGCAGGCCAAACCACCGGGTTCCAGATGCTCTGACCCGATCGCTCGCCGCTGTTCAAGGCTCGCTCGAAGTAGTCCCAAAGGCCAAAACACAGCCAGATGACAAGTGGTGCGATCAGCAAGAGGCCAATCAGATCCACAAGCGCCTTCTTACGTGCCGAAAACCGATGATAGAACAGATCGACTCGCACGTGGCCATCGGTCTGGCTGACATAGGCAATGCCCAGCAGGAACAGTGCCCCCATCTGCATATAGGCTGCTTCGTAAGCCCAGATCGTGGGCCGCGCGAAGACATATCGGGAAACGACCTCCCACAGCATGGACCCGGCTAGCGGGACGATGAGCCAGGCAACCACCTTGCCGGTGCCGCAAGTTACAAGATTGATCAGGCTAACGATGGTGAGCATATATGCAGGATCCCGGACGGCCGGCTTGAGATATCAGATACAGGCAGAGATCAAGGGTGCCGATGAAAATCGGCGAGACCCCTGTCCCAAAACCCTCTTGGTCACTGTGAGGGCTTGCTATCGCGATACTCATGCGCGTTGACCCACCGGGCTTGGAAGGCGCGCTGGTCTTCCAGAACTCGGGTGAACCAGCCTCCAAGCTCTGCGGCATTCGCATCTTCCCACTCAGTGGTCAGTTCCGCAACTTTCGCCAGAACCTCGTCATCGACGGTCACAAATTCTGAACCAGCCTCCTCGAAAAATGCGTAGGCATCGGCATCCGCGTTCCCCGTCCGCTCATACACGCGGTGCGCCTGAATATAGGCCGCATGTTCGATCATGTTCTGGTTGTGTTCGCTGATCTGATCCCAGGCTTCGGTATTGAAGCTGCATTCCATTACGACGGTCGATTGGTGAAAACCGGGAAGAACGATGTAGGGCGCAACTTTATGGAAGCCCGAAGACTGGTTGAGTGACAGCGCCGACCATTCCACGGCGTCCACGACACCGCGCTCGAGCGCCTGATAGACCTCGGCACCCGGCGTCACAACGGTCGCGACACCCAGACCCGCGGCAATTTCAGACCATGCGCCAGCGGTTCTCAGTTTGAGCCCGTCGAAATCGCCGACGCTTTGGACGCGTCTGCTTGAGAACATCCCGCCTTCCCGCGGAATGTAGGCACAGGGGAATGCGACGAGTTCGGCGGTTTCCATCCGGTACTCGCGCCACATCTCTGCACCACCACCCTGGCTGAGCCAATGCTGCATCTGATCTGCGGTCAACCCGCCGGGACGCCCGCCGAACAGAACGGTTGTCTTGTCCGCCCCGTATTCGTAGCCAATGAAGGTGTGACCGGCTTCGGCGACACCGTTTCTGACTGTTTCACCGACCTTTAACGGGCTTCCCAAAGTGCCCGCGGTGAAGACTTCGATCGTCACCTCGCCATCGGTCATTTCACCCACCAGATCAGCAAAGCCTTGCGCCCACTCCAGCGGTGGACCGCCGCCCCAAGAAGTCGCCATGCTGAGCCTTTGCTCAGCGAATACACTCCCTGCAGTCAGAATGGATGCCGACAGAGCGAATGCCGTTAACTTATTGAATTTTATCACGTTTTTCTCCCATGAAGCTTGTGCTGCCGCGTCTTCCGGCACAGTCTCGTCCAAAACAGCTTACCCGGGAGAGTTATAATGTCAATATTATATATAATATGCAGATTGCTTTTAATGGCTTTCCTAAGAACCAAAGAGCCGGAGAAATCCATGCCCGCCCTGACGAGCGCTGTGTTAACGCGTTGGAAAAAGGGCCACCTTTTCGCAAATCCGCAATCGATAAGCGAAGTTTGATAGAATGCCAGCGTCTGGCTTGAGCCGCGCTCGGTGGGAGGCCAATTACCGTATGCTCCAAGGCAAGCCATCAAATGTCAGACAGAGGCTCGGGGAGCAGGCTGACACCTTTCGCCGGTTGGAACGGGTAACCGGACATCATCAATCTCTTTGACTCGGCCATCGCAGAGGGCTGCCGGAACAAGCCCTTACCGGTACTCGATGCTGCGCCTCCAGGACCGGTCAAGAGCGGTGACTGCATCGAGTGCAAGGTTGATCTGTATAAGGATCAAACGCCGATTTCGGCGATTAGGCACATAAGCTTCGGCACTTATTTGCAAGTGACGGGGTTTCGCCAAGGTGTTGCAGAAAACTGGTTCGCGCTGCGTAGGAGGAGTTGAACAGAAACGACCTTTCCAAAAGCAGACTTTTAAAGTCAATTTGTCAAGGTCGGGTTTGTCCGCATAACAGTCGTTGATGCTTAGCCTAAGCAATGTCTGCTTCCTCAGTTGGTGCTGGCAAACAAAACCAACGTCGAATGAATTTACAACGCTAACACTAAAGGCCCGTGGTCCGAGACGCGGGGCCTTAAAATTGGGGGGGGCGGTCCATGGGCCTGCGGCTCAACTTTAGCAATCAGGCACAGTAACCCCTGCCGTTGGTCCCCGGACCGCGGACCGAGCAAAGCTAACCAATGCTGATTAGGCTCAGGCAACGCCAGCAATAGTTCGACAATACGAGGTCCAATGCCCACGGCCCTCGATTCCTGGTCCACGGGCCTAGGCAAGATGGTTAAGGAACCCTGGGCTAGGTTTCCTGTAATAGAATGGGGGTATTTTGTCATACGGCGAGGCTACGAAACCGCCCTCTCCGTCTCAAGTTAGTTTTGTCTGACAGTACCATCCGCAGGATTCTTAGGCGCAGAATAATTGCTAAAAATTTCCCCAAAATGAAATACTTTTCCTGAGGATTGAAGGCTTGTCACTTTCTGCGTATTATTTTGGGTAACATTTAGATTCACGGCTGTGCGTGAGGCGAAGGCAAATAGAATGTGCGGAATTGTAGGCTTGTTCCTAAAAGACAAGGCGCTTGAACCAAAGTTGGGCGAGTTGCTGACCTCTATGTTGATTACCATGACGGATCGCGGACCGGACAGTGCTGGTATTGCGATTTATGGCGGCGAAATATCGGAGCACACAAAAATGACTGTGCAATCCGATGCGCCGGATGCTGCGTTTCAAGGCTTGGACAAGACTCTGACTAAAGCCCTAGGTGTCCAGGTCAACATGACCGTACTGAGCACGCATGCGATCCTCGAAATCCCCCAAGGCGAAACGGAAGCCGCGCGCGCTGCCATTGACCGTCTTGATCGTGGTATCCGTGTAATGAGCCAGGGTGCCTCTCTTGAGATTTTCAAGGAAGTCGGCCTTCCGCGGGATGTCGCCGCGCGTTTTAACATCTCTGAGATGTCAGGCACCCACGGCGTCGGGCACACGCGCATGGCCACGGAATCTGCTGTGACGACGATGGGGGCGCACCCGTTCAATACCGGCGGGGATCAATGTCTTGTGCACAATGGATCTTTGTCGAATCACAACTCCTTGCGCCGCCAACTACGCCGTGACGGCGTGCACATCGAAACCGAAAACGACACCGAAGTCGGAGCCGCTTACCTCACATGGCGGATGCAGAACGGAGCGAGCTTGGGTGAAGCCTTGGAAGGGGCACTTAAGGATTTGGACGGGTTTTTCACTTTCGTGGTCGGTACCAAAGACGGCTTTGGTGTGGTGCGCGATCCGATTGCCTGCAAACCTGCTGTCATGGCGGAGACCGATCAATACGTAGCCTTCGGGTCAGAGTACCGCGCGCTTGTGGACCTGCCCGGCATCGAGCAGGCCCGCGTTTGGGAACCCGAACCTGCCACCGTCTACTTCTGGAGCCATGATGATGCTCCGACCAACTTCGGTGAGGCCCCTTTGCATGCGAACAATTGATCTCTCCGATGTAGGTTTGCGCGAAACCAACCAGCAGCTGCATGCGCAAGCGAGCGACACCAATCAAACCAAGTGGGACATCATAAATCCGCGCGGCGCTCATGCGATTGCCTGCGGTCTAGACGCCCCGATTGAGGTCACAGTAAAAGGTTCAACCGGATATTATTGCGGGGGGATGAACCAGCAGGCAAGCATTCATATTGAAGGTTCTGCCGGTCCCGGTACGGGAGAAAACATCATGTCCGGCAAGATTGTGATTGACGGGGATGCCAGCCAATACCTAGGTGCCACGGGTCACGGCGGGCTGATCGTGGTCAAGGGCAATGCCTCCTCACGCTGCGGGATTTCCATGAAAGGCGTGAACATCGTCGTTGCGGGCAACATTGGCCATATGGCTGCGTTTATGGGCCAATCAGGCAATATCATCGTCTGTGGTGATGCTGGCGATGCGCTTGGAGACAGTTGCTATGAGGCGCGATTTTTCGTGCGCGGTACGGTCAAATCACTCGGCACCGATTGCACGGAAAAGGAAATGCGCCCCGAACATCTGATCCTCCTGCAAGGACTTCTGGATCAGGCGGGCATTGACGCTGACCCATCCGAGTTTACCCGCTATGGCTCTGCCCGTACTCTTTACAACTTTGATGTCGACAACGCTGGCGCGTATTAAGGATACCCAAAATGGATGATCAAAAACCAAAGGGTATTCCCCAGACCACACCGCGTCAGTCCGCGACGTTCACCCAAGATGTAAACAGCGACATCCGCCGCGCGGCCGCAACCGGCATCTATGACATTCGAGGGGGTGGCGCGAAACGCAGGGTGCCGTCGTTTGACGACCTGCTGTTCATGGGCGCGTCGATTTCGCGGTACCCACTAGAAGGGTATCGCGAAAAATGCGATACGAACGTTACAATTGGGGCGTTGAACGCCCAAAACCCCATCGAACTTGATATCCCGATCACCATCGCGGGCATGTCCTTTGGGGCGCTGTCGGGTCCAGCTAAAGAGGCCTTGGGGCGTGGTGCAAATGCCGCAGGTACCTCAACCACCACAGGCGATGGCGGCATGACGCCGGAAGAACGCGGGCACTCGGCCAAGCTGGTCTATCAATACTTGCCTTCGCGCTACGGCATGAACCCCGATGACCTGCGCAAAGCGGACGCAATTGAGATCGTCGTAGGCCAAGGCGCCAAACCCGGTGGCGGCGGGATGTTGCTTGGTCAAAAAATCACTGACCGCGTGGCCGAGATGCGCAATCTTCCTAAGGGCATCGATCAACGTTCTGCCTGCCGCCACCCTGACTGGACAGGTCCTGATGATCTGGAAATCAAGATTTTGGAGCTGCGCGAGATTACCGGCTGGAGGGTTCCGATCTATGTGAAGATCGCAGCCGCGCGCCCCTATTACGATGTTACCCTTGCGGTGAAATCTGGCGCTGACGCAATTGTATTAGACGGAATGCAAGGTGGCACAGCCGCGACGCAAGATGTGTTCATCGAACACGTCGGTCTGCCTACGCTTGCTGTGATCCGCCCTGCGGTTCAGGCGCTACAAGACCTCGGGATGCACCGTACAATCCAGTTGATCCTGTCCGGTGGCATCCGGTCTGGCGCGGATGTGGCAAAAGCCATGGCGCTGGGCGCGGACGCTGTCGCCATCGGTACTGCGGCCTTGATTGCCTTGGGCGACAATGACCCCAAATGGGAATCAGAGTACAATAAACTCGGAACGACCGCAGGTGCCTATGACGACTGGCATGAGGGCCGTGATCCTGCTGCAATCACCACGCAAGACCCTGAGTTGATGCGCCGTTTTGACCCAATCGAAGGGGGCCGTCTCCTCAGCAACTACCTCAAGGTGATGACGCTTGAAGCCCAAACAATTGCGCGGGCCTGCGGCAAGAGCCACCTTCATAACCTTGAGCCGGAGGACCTCGTGGCGCTGACAATGGAAGCCGCCGCTATGGCCAAAGTGCCGCTTGCCGGAACGGATTGGTATCCAGGAAAAGCTGGCACCGGCTTCTAATTCACAATGGGGCGTCGGCGATGCGGTCTGCGACCTTTTCTACATCACGATAGACGACAGGGATCAAACAATGGCCAAAGACCTCGCACAGTTCGCTGAAGACAACAGCGTCAAATACTTCATGATTTCTTTCACCGATTTGTTCGGCGGACAACGGGCAAAATTGGTCCCTGCGCGCGCGATTGCGGACATGCAGGAAGACGGCGCAGGCTTTGCGGGTTTCGCGACATGGTTAGACCTCACGCCCGCACATCCGGACATGTTGGCGGTGCCGGATCCAAAGGCCGTCGTCATCTTGCCATGGAATAAAGAAATTGCCTGGGTTCCCGCCAATTGCATCATGGAAGGTGAAGACGTCGCCCAAGCCCCACGCAACGTATTGCGCAAGCTAATCGACCAAGCTGCCAATGATGGCATGTATGTCAAAACCGGTATTGAGGCCGAGTTTTTCTTGCTGACCCAATCGGGGGATAATATCTCGGATGTATCCGATACTGCGGCCAAGCCCTGCTATGACCAGCAGGCGTTCATGCGCCGCCTCGATGTCATCCGCGAGATCAGCGACTACATGCTGGAGCTAGGCTGGAACCCCTACCAAAACGACCACGAGGATGCGAACGGCCAGTGGGAAATGAACTGGGATTTCGACGACGCCTTGGCCACGGCGGACAAACATTCGTTCTTTAAATTCATGGTCAAAACTGTCGCGGAAAAACACGGCTACCGCGCAACCTTCATGCCCAAACCGATCGAGGGCCTGACCGGCAACGGGTGCCACGCGCATATCTCGGTCTGGAACGCGGCGGGCGATGCCGCAACTACTAACATTTTTGCAGGCGACGGGACCGGACAAACTGGCGAAGTTGGCTTGTCCGAGAAAGGCAAATACTTTCTCGGCGGCATTATAAAGCATGCCTCTGCCTTGGCGGCGATCACCAACCCGACGGTTAACAGCTACAAACGCCTCAACGCGCCGCGCACCGCATCGGGGGCCACATGGGCGCCAAATACGGTCACTTGGACGGGAAATAACCGCACGCATATGGTCCGCGTTCCGGGACCGGGTCGGTTCGAATTCCGCCTGCCCGACGGTGCGGTGAACCCCTATCTGCTGCAGGCGGTGATCATAGCCGCAGGCCTGTCGGGCATAGCATCCAAGGCAGACCCCGGCAAACGTCACGACATCGACATGTATGCCGAAGGGCATTCTGTCATGGACGCGCCGAAACTGCCGCTGAACATGCTCGATGCGATGCGCGCGTTTGATCAAGACGCCGGTCTGAAGGCTGCGATGGGGGAGGAATTTGCAGCCGCCTATTTGAAGCTGAAGACGCAAGAATGGAACGATTTCAGTAATCATTTTTCGGTGTGGGAGAAGACAAACACTTTGGATATCTAACCGACGTTACGTAGATTTGTGAAATACCTATATAATCAGCCAAGTTTGAAACGAGCGGGTGCTGTCAGACGAATGAGAACTCGCATCAGATTGCTAGAGCAGCCTGAATCTATGCGCTCACCAATTGGCGCCACTCGGCGAGAGCAGCGGCGCGGTTCAGCTTGAAACTGATGCGTGAGTAGAGATGGCGAGCTCCCCCCAACAAAACTACCCCCGAATGAATTCACAACGCTAATACTAAAGGCCCGTGGTCCGAGACGCGGGGCCCTATGATAGGGGGGGCGGTCCATGGACCTGAGGTGAGCCTGGCGCGTTTCATCTGTTTGGATTGGGCGCAGTAACCCTGCTGACAGTCCACG
>Ga0115555_1000641_pt1 | contig 23812 bp, 19 predicted proteins | sample COGITO_mtgs_1104_2_FD_87285 | JGI IMG/M metagenome (GOLD analysis project Ga0115555, IMG submission 87285) | Pelagic marine microbial communities from North Sea - COGITO_mtgs_110407 | ecosystem: Environmental > Aquatic > Marine > Epipelagic | place: Germany:Helgoland, sampling site Kabeltonne... | reverse complement strand
CCAAAGGTGCCTTCTGGGGTAGGCTTTGTGTCAATGTTTTGGACTCGGAAGGCTGTGTACATCGAAACTCCGTCAACGGTTGAGGCTACACCCTGACCATTAAAGCGCGGGGTCACGCAGTAACCTGTGTAGGTGTTGCCCACTTGCACTGGACCCGTTGTGCTGTCTGACTTGAGCATCGCAATGGTATGACCGGAGGCGTCCCTTACGATGGTGGGGTCGCGAATCAACTTAGAGTTGAGGTCGCCGGCCCTGAGCACGGTGAAGATCTCATTGCTGCTGCCAGTCTTCACCGGATTGGTTGTCGGGTGGGCACCAGCAGCAGGCATCTTGTTGGTGATTCCGCCAGAATAGTGAAGCTCCATGTTTCCGGCGTTAGTAGAAGCAACTTCCCCTAGAATGTAGCCGTTCGCTGGCGGTGGCTGGTTCACGAGGAAGCCCTCGAGCTTGGGTAGCGGAGTTGAGCACAGACAACCCATGGGGCCTTTTCCTTTTTCGTTTTTTTTTTTTCACGAGGTGCCGCCAAAAACCCCAGTATTTTCGCGTCCACTATAAAACTTGGCTCACATCCCCCTCAGCCCCCACACAATGGCTCGCGGAACATCTGAGGCCACACAAAAAAGTCTAGCTGCCTACAAGGCTCGCTTATCAAATTCGAAAGCCACCGCATCGAAGGCTACGCCTGGCTTGACGGTGGCCGAGAAGGCTGCTGCGGCCGCTGCCGCCAAGCGCGAGAAGAAGAGACTGAAGGAATTGAGAAAGAAGGAGGAGGTTGAGGACGCTGTTGTTGCAGATACCACCGCTTCACCGAAGGATAAAAAGAAGGGAGAAAGAAAGGCTTCGCATTCGCCTGCGCCTGCGCCTGCGCCTGCGCCGCGATCAACGCGTAGTACCAGAAAGAGTGGTGGAGACAACAAGGAGGAGGACGCTGTTGTCGCAGATACCACCGCTACACCGAAGGAGAAAAATAAGGCTAAAAGAAAGGCTTCGCCTGCGCCTGTGTCACGATCATCTCGTAGTACCAGAAAGAGTGACGGGGACAAGAAGACGGCAACCAATGCTGAAGAAGATGCGTTTGCTTTTGATGACGATGATGACAACGAAGGTGAAGTTCCCTCACCGCGACCGAAAAATAAGAAGTTAAAGTCAACGTCAACACCGACACCAGCTAAGAGGGTGTTGGTGGTTAAAACTCCGAGCAGAGGCTCGTCGATATCTGAGCGAGCAAGGGCGACGGCTGAAAAGAAGCGGGCTCGCATCGCGGCCAAGGCTGATAAGATCGAGGTTGGTGGCAAGAAGAGTCCCTCTAGTGGCTCAAAGCGGGGTCGCAGTCGTGAGCCTTCATTGAGTCCTCCGAAATCGGCGAAAAAGAAGGCCAAAGTCAAAGTAAAGAAGCCCTCACCTTCACCTTCACCTTCACCTTCACCCCCGCCTTCCCCCCGTCCTGCTCCTCCCTCTATTGCCAAGTCCTCTCCCAGAAGTGTGCGAGTAATTCAGGAGGTCGATGCGTTCTCAAGTGAAGACGGTTTTTCTAGTAGCGACGATGACGAAGAAGACAACGCTGTCGATCGTCGTGGTCCTAACGGGACGCCTATTTTGGACCGAAGCGCTGAGGCTGCGATGGACACTTCATTGTCAATTTCGCCAGATCCAGCTTCCCTGGCCACCAACTCATGTTCAAGTTCTTCCTCTCTCCCCAGCCTCCCCCCTCTCCCCAGCCTCCCCCCTCTCCCAACCCTCTCTTCTCTCCCAACCCTCCCTTCCCTCCCTTCCCTCCCCACATTTCCCAAAAGGACCCTTGCAGTACTGAGCAAGGCAGTCCTTGCATTCATCACGATTGGATTTCTGTCGTTTTTATTCGGCCACATGCGCACGACCCTCCACATAAAATCTCGACAGTCTCCTTGCTTCGTTGACAATATGCATGCCACTCCCGAAAATACCAAGCTCTACTTCAATGAGGAGACGCAGGAGCCAGTTGTGCCAGATAATTTGCACAGTTGCACTCTTCCCCGTGTTGACTGCCCAAGGGGGGCGTATTGTTTCGGGGGTTATGTCAGGAGCTGTCATGATCCGAATCTTTTGGAGATCGACTCCTCGAGTACAAAGTGCGTCCTCAGTGCGTCGGGCATTGAGCTACAGGACAGGGCTATTTCAGCCCTCTCCACTTTATCTGTCGACTACAGCTGCAATTGCTGGGGCTTGTTCCGGTTCACTTCGTCGCGCTGCAAAATAAGCAAGGATGCGATTAAGCCCTCCTCGAATGGCGGTCATCCCCTCTTTAAGCTGCGCTCTCTAACAGCTTTCATGAACGAACATTCACCATCTGGTGACGTCTCTGTGACGGATGATGAAATTGCTACTGTGTCGACTTCGCCCCCTCTAACGATCCTTTCCGATGGCAGCGACGAGACATTTTTTGTGGGCCTCAAGAGAGAGTACGCGAATCGTTTTGTAAAGGTGAGTTCTCCCCCTTTTCTCCCTCCTTACTCCCCTTTTTCCACGCAAACTGACAATCTCATCTCATCTGTACTGGAAAAAAAAAGTTTCCTTTTTCTTGCTACGTTCAGATTTTGTCAAACGATCTCTTCAGCTACTGTTGGCGTTCTTCAAAGAATCTTGTCTTTGGTTTAATTCTGAGCAACCTGTTCCACTTTGCGTTTAGCAACCCCACCCTTTTTGCGATGGCATCTTTCGTTCTCTACTGCCTTTTCTGGACGAAGAGAAGATGGAGGGCCCGCGAGCTGGACCGTGAGGAAGTGAGTCGGATTAAGGATTCGACCTACGAACGTTTGCAGAATCTAGAGACGGGTTTTCCCGCCAATATGTTACGTGACGACATCCTGGACGAACTTGAGCCGAGCGACGAGAAGAGGAAAATGTATTTGAAGAAGAGGATCTGGCCAAAGATTGTGAAGCAGATTGAGGCTGACACCCGAATTCAGCAGAAAATGAAGCCAGTGGCCGGAGTACCGACAGAACACTGGACATTTGTGAGCCCTTTGCCAAAGGAAAAGAGAGGCCGAGGTAGTGAGCGCTCTCGATCTCGATCTCGATCTCGATCTCCATCTCGATCTCGTTCGATTGGTCGAGAATCCCATGGTCTGGACGCCAACTCTAACTTGGACGGCGGCAACGAGGGGAAAAGCGGCGACAACAACAATGTCGGTAAAAACTGCCAAGACAAGGGGATTCGTGTCCATGCGAGTACACCACCGTTGAGACGTGCGCGGCTATATTGACGATGAAAATATTTGAGCTAGTGAAGAAAGCACAACGCTAAATTCTGACACAAGCAACCACGAACAAAAAAGTAAAACAACAGAAAAACATTGCAGCAAAACGGCACATCATTATTAACACTTAACACACTTTCTCTTAATCCTCCCCGCGTAACGTAACCTAACCCCACAAAGCAAAAGCAATTACTCACTCTGCCACACGCTCGGGCAGCAAGAACCTCGCAAGTAAACCCTTGTTTTTCCTCAAGAACTCGAGGGTGTTGGCCTCAATGAGCTTCTTCGTTGAGGGCATAAGATTGCAACCCCCGGCTCCGATGGCACTCTTCCTCATCGTAACTAGACTCTCATTATCTTTGCCTTCATCGAAGTTCCTCAGAAGCATGTCAGCAACATCAAACGCCCCCTCGTCAGTTTTCAACATGACCCTCAGGGAGGCGTGCAATTCCTCGAATCGGTCATGGTAGAGTGCGCTGGCCCAATCCTCTCTAAAGAATTCGATCCAGTCGGTCACCAGCCCCTTATCATAGACGCTCATGCAGCTGTTGAGGTAAGCCTCTTGTAGTCCGACCAAAGTTGAGATATTCTTCGCCTCTATTTTGTCCAGTCCAAAGTACAAGAATTCCACCACGACCCCCTGTTTGTCGCACTTGACGATGGTGTACCTGTTTATGGTCCCCTCCCCGATTCCTCCAGTCACCATAACATTCGTCTCCTTGGGAACCTTGGGCAACGAGCACCTAACGTAATGATAGCCTCCGGGTAACTTCCCACTGATACACCTCGGTCTCTCAAAGACGGGCACTTCATCAGGTTCCTCAAACCCATGGCTCAGCGGATCTACGCACTGCAAGACGCACTTGCTCAAATACGCCCCAGTTTCCACACTGTTATACTTGTCGTGCTTTAACTGTCTCTTGTGTTTCCTAGAGAACTTTGTCAGGCTCCCACCAGCGTAAATATCATCGTCAACAGTCTTGAACCTGAGGTCTACCACAAGCCTTCCGTCATAAACAAGACCGCTGTCATTGACAGCATCAAACGTCAGTCCGTCGCAATCATATTCGTCGCCACAAACTAGCATCCGGCAATCGAATAGTACTTCCTCGTCCGCCGCCTCATCCTCGCCCTCCCTCCGACATCGCAGGTGAGTCAGGACTCCATCCTCATCGCAAATCACCTCCTCTCCACTCCATCTCCCCTCAGCGACCGTCACCCCGGCTCCCTCAAGACTTGCCTTTACAACGTCTCCTAGCATGGCGTCTCCCAAATCCCACTCGCCAACGAGCGTGATCTGTTTGCCCGAGATGCCCATCTCCAACATACCTTGAATACCCGTCAGTGCCTCGATGCTGTTGCCGAAGACAACAATCTTGTCTCCGCCCCCGACGAGCCTGCAGGCATTTTGGACAGCCACCCCGCTCTCTTTATTCGTTAAACTGAACACTCCGTCCACCCCATCGGCGGCTCCCTTGATATTCTTGATGCTGCAGTCACTTCTTCCAGTCGCCAGCACAAGAGAGTCGTACGGCAAGATGCTGTCATCACTCAGGACTATGGCCTTGGCTTCCCTGTCCACCTCCACCATCTCACAGCGGGCCAAGCGAATCCTGTTTTCCAATCCCAAACATACCATCTTGCCCTTGGAGGGGTAATCCTCGTCCACAGGGAGCATATTGGTATCAACGTTGTCTAATCCAGTTGGGTTGACCAAAACAACGTTGGTAAAATTCAAATACGGTACGAAAAGTAGGTTCTCAAGAAAGCTAATACCAGCGGTACTGCCTCCTACCACAACAATCCTCGTGTTACAGTTCAGTTTGGGTTCTGTCAGTAGCCTCTTTGTGATGAAATGCAGAGCCATACCGGTGTGGGGCGAGGGAGCTTCACCTGCTGCTTGTCCACCGTCACTGCCTCCAACAGCATCTCCTTCTTTCTTCTCTTCTCCATCTGTCTTCTCTTCTTCACCCCCTGACACTCTTTTCCACATAGGAAGCATTTCGTCAGGCTTGGGAGTCGCTCGCTGCCGTGGGCGAACGGCCACAAACTGATTAACGATAATACTCGGGATGAGTTCGTTGGGCCCACTCTCGTGGTACAAAACTGTCTTATCATACAGCCTCATGATTTCCCTCAAAACAAATCTCGCCAAGCTAGCGTAAGTTGGACTAATGGCAAAGGCGCTCACCGTGGCCTGGTTCCTCGCTCGGTGCCTATCAAATGAGATGAAGTCTTCGCAATGGTAGTTACCACGCAGCCAATTGATCTGGTCGATGTTCGCGTTTTTCCGGTGCACAACCGACAGACCAACTAGTGTGCCACCAACCTTGACGCAAAAGGTAACAATGTTTGGATTTTCGTCAAGAGGAACATCCTCTTCCTCCTTGGACAACTCGATTTGGGCCTTCAAATTTTTTGCAGTGCCCCTATCCATGCTCCTCATCAACCTGGATAGGTCGTATTTGTTGCTCAGCATGCGCTCGACGCTAAGGAAATTACTAGTGTAGGCATAGAGCGCATCCTTGTGCATAATGTAGAGAACGTGACTGAAAGTACTCCCGCTCTTAGGAGGAACAGCAGTGAAATTCTTCAGAAGTGGAGTCTCTCTGCTGTTGCTGGGAATCGTCAGGATACAGTAATCCCTATCCTTAAAGAGTTTGAAGGCATGCGGAAGGAAGTCCACCGAGCGGCTCTCGTACTCTTGGTCAAGGCAAAATAGAGTAATTGCAAAGGCGTTCGGCTCAGAGACTGCCAAGACGTCTTCAATATTTGGCTTGGGAGTATTGGTATCGTTGTTCGATTCAACCGTGTCAATGCTGTTGACGTTGCTGTTGACATCGCCAATCTTCTTGAGCGACCCATCAATAGCAAACGATACATCTGCGTACACGGCGTTCTTATCGCGCGCTCCGTCAACCCGTCGGAGCACATTAAGGGGTTCATCTCCTATTGAGAGCTGTTTGAGGGAAGGGGGGTCCACGTCATCATCACCGTCATTTTTGCTCTCCTCTGCTTCCGTCTCTTTGCTCTCTTCTGCACCTTCGCTTGCTTCTGCCTCTTTGCTCTCTCCCCCCTCGTTGCTCTCTCCCGTGCCCTGCTTGACGTCTCCGCCAGTACCGTCATAACAAGACACTATGTCTCTGACATTCGCATGATAGGTGGACAGTCGAATTCTACACTTCTCTTCGGTGTCATCTGCACGCTGAATAAGTCTGGCAGCGACCTTTTCATCAGCCGGGGGGTTGAACTTTACATGGTAAATTTTCCCTTCCTCAGGATCCAAACGGCGTCCTGTGACCCTCTCCACAATATCTTCATCTGGAACGTCAAGTACGACAAATACATGGGGCACTATCTGCGCGGCTGACAAAGCGTCAGCTTGCGCTCGGGTCCTTGGGAACCCATCTAAAAGCCAACCCTTGCTCTCGCAGTCGGGCTGCTTTAGACGCTCCGTTATCATCGTCACAATAAGATCATCAGGGACTAGCTCACCAGCTTCCATCAAGGCCTTGGCCTTCATTCCGAGCTCACTTCCCTCCTGCACGGCGGCGCGTAGCATATCACCAGTAGACAAATGGACAACGCCGTATTTCTCAACCAGCATTTCACACTGAGTGCCCTTGCCACTGGCAGGCGCGCCAGCAATTATGATCTTGGGGGGTGCATGGGATGGGATGTCGTCTACGCTCATGATATCCAACCCCTTCAACTCATCATCATCTTCGTCATCGTTGTAGTTACTACAACCATCGTTGTTGAGGTTGTCGTAAGACTCATCCTGAGGAAGCTTGACCAAGTAGTCAAATGCCTCCAGGTGGAAGCAGTTCTGAAGCATCGTGAGCTCCACATCGCTACTTACGCCCATCAAGCCGCAAGCGCGGTCTCCTTTATCCAAGCTAACCAAGGCCTTGTTCTTCTCGTCTTGTACCTCAATCATCTCAGCAAGAAAAAAGTCACCGTACTGCTCACTTAGAACTTCACTCTGGGCATCGAAAATAGGTAATAAGTCCTCATTGTCCTCAACGCAAGCCTCCCTGACGTTCAGCGTTGGAATGATATTCTCGCGTTCACAGATGTAGACGTTGCTCTCTTGAAATTCGCTGCACTCTACACTGCTATTCATGACAAGATCAAGGGGATCAGGAGTAAAGTCACTGAACAACTCGTTCTTGGACAAATTCTTCTCAGCACTTGGAGGACAAATCACGATATAATCGATCTCACTCAAGGTGTTGAAGACCGTTGTGAAAAGGTTCTTGTGAATCAACTCGGCGTTATCCAGGTTGGACTCGTCCGCCACGAAAAAGTCCACCCAGAGTGTATTGCTGATCTTCAGCGTAGGCGAATTGGGAGCCATGTTAAACAGGCTTAGCCATTTCTCGCTCCCGTGGGCAAAGTTGCGGGGGCTATCGTTCAGGGTCAAGAATCCAAGAATCTGGCGGTGGTTGTTAGAATTCACCACCGTCACAGACAGGTAGCCTGACTCTATAAGTTGGGCAACATTATAAGAGCCAAAGTTTTTCCTGAATTGGGAAGGGCCGCCACTCTTGCTAATCAATGTGCTGATTGCTTTGTGGTCTTCATTCTCTGCGCGCCGGCAAACAACTTCGAGGCCGGTCATGACAGTTTAGAAAAAAAACTTGGGAAGGAGGATTTGGCTGATGGAGGAGTTGTGGGAGTTGAGAGGTAAGAAGAAGTTAAGAGGTACTTGTCTTGAAAAAATACGATGCAGGGCTACCTTTCCGTTCTGAGGAGGTAATGTACAAATATTTGGCACAATTACGTCCCGAAATTGTAGGGTTCGGATTGGTTCTGTTGACCAGAGAGTGCTCAGCAGGCTCAGTAAATTTGGGCCTTAGGAATCAGGAATCAGTAATAATACAAGCACTCATTTTTGATTATTCGGTATTTTTCCTTCCCTCCACTCCAGTTGGAGAAATACCAGCGAGCCGTACTCCGAAGCTAAAAAAATAATAGAAAATATATCATCTCTGCCTTCTTGGTGTAACCGTCGAAACCCCAAGGTCGAACAAAGGTCCATCTCTCCCTTGGCTCCTCATGAAGACAAATGAAGTGCGGAGCGGCGAACAGATCCAAAGATCCACTTCACTGCGAACCTCAACACGGCGAAACTCAACACGGAGAGCTTCAGCTGTTCCTCCCCCAATAATCTACAACTTTACCCTTCCCAATGGGGAGAAGAGATCATATGCCAAGCGAGCACTATTCTGTATCAACGATGATACAGCTTTCCGAATATTTTGCGTTAACACAGTCAACCACAAAATCTTCGATGTCGTGATACTGACGACGATATGCCTTAACTCAGTCCTTTTGGCGTTTACAGACTGTGAGTATGGATGTTTGTTGTGAATGAATTCCTTTATGCGCCTCTAACAGTCAGTCACTCACAAACCAATCCCAAAATCTTCGCAGGGGCGAATGTTTCAGTCGATGAGTCATCGAGTGATTACGGCCTTCCGATTAGCCAAGGGAGCACCCGGAACACAATCCAGGAGAGTTTGGACCCTATATTCACCATAATTTTCATTGTTGAATTCTTGCTTAAGGTTTGCGCTCAGGGTTTTGTTCGTGAGCGAGGGGCTTATCTTCGAGATGGGTGGAACGTTTTAGATTTCGTGATTGTGTTGACATCTTTTGTAGATGTGCTTGCTTGGTGTGGTGTTGAGATTGATTTTGTTGATGTGTCTGCAATTCGAACCTTTCGGGTTCTCAGACCGCTCAGGTCCCTCACTGCCTTACCGGGTCTACAAGTCATCATCATAAGTCTACTTGCGAGCATACCTGCCTTGACAAGTGTTATCACCTTAATTTGCTTTATTTTTGCCATTTTTGGCATTCTTGGGATGCAGGTGTTTGCTGGCATCACACACCAGAGATGTCGACTCACTCCGTACCCTGTCACTTTGGACTACCAAGTGGGAGATCCCAACTACGCCGACTTTAAGGTGAGCGGAAAACAAGACAAAGTTTGCTAACTCCCCCCACGTTTTTTTTTCTCTCGGCGAAATACTAACACACCGTCTTAAAAAAAAATTGTTAACCTTCTTCTATTAATATCAATAATCCAAAACGTAGTGCATTCTTGGCGACAACAACAACTTTGATTTGCCAGTAGAATCAGACATGAAGAAAGAGGAGTCACCTTGGTATACTTCAAGGGATTGCTACTGGCCCTTCAACCCAGAAGACACTAAAGTGTGCGATTTTGACGGTGGCAGAGGGGCACACAAGTGCCCTCACGTGGATCCGGTTCCGATATCATTGCACACATGGTGCGGTAGTAATTATGACAGCTTCGGGAATGAACGCTTTAACGGGGGCTACACAGACGTCTTAACTGGACAGGTCTTCGACCAGACCTCTGTCGCAGGGATCGCAAGAATCAAATCGAATTCCACTAAGTTTTTGTCCAAAGAAGAATACATCGCTCTTCCCTCCTACAACGAAGACGTAAATTGGGGCATGACGACTTTCGACACATTCGGGATGGCATTCGTGACTGTATTCCAGTCGATTACCATGGAAGGTTGGACGCCAATCATGTATATGTGCCAAGATGCTGTGGGTTACCCGCTCGCATGTATCTTCTTTGGGTTGCTGATTGTAATCGGTAGTTTTTTTGTCTTATCTCTCCTTGTCGCCGTCCTCGAGGAAAACTATAGCGAGACGAAGGAGGCCGAGCAGGACGAGAATGGCGTCGACGACGATGGTACTGCAGCTAACGCCTCTGAGTCGAAAGTCGAAGAAGAAATGGGTAAAAAACAAGTGGGGCACCCCACCCTCAGAAAATGGGCTGATTACCCACACTTCGGGACTTTCATCACCTTTCTTATCGTCATTAACACCGTCGTGCTAGGGAGCGAATCCTATCCCATGAATCCCGCTGTTAGTGATGCTTTAGAGGGTATAAACTTCTTCCTCACGCTAATGTTTGCTGTTGAGATGGCCGTCAAGCTTGGAGGCTACGGTCTCAAAGAGTATTCTGACGACCCAATGAACCTCTTTGACGCGTTCATTGTGATAATGTCCCTGGTTGAGCTTGTGGTTGCGCCCCCCGCGTTCTTGACTGGTGGCAACACCGGTCCCGCGGCCGTCGATCTAGGCGGTATCTCCGCTCTTCGCGGATTTCGGCTTTTCCGAGTATTTAAATTGGCGAGGGAGTGGAAGTCGATGCGTATTCTTCTGGAAAAGATTATTTTGACCGTCTTTGATATCTCCAACTTCGCGCTTCTCCTTTTCCTGTTCATGTATATCTACTCACTGATGGGCATGCAGTTCTTCGCCAACACTTTCAAATTCGATGACGATGGGTACGCAATTCCCATTGGCCAGGACGCGCCGGACGGCACGCTTTGGGCGGAAATTCCCTCAGAGCGCCACAACTTTGACGACTTCCACTTTGCTTTCGTGACTATCTTCCTGATTTTGAGCGGGGAGAATTGGAACGGCGTAATGTATGACGGCTGGAGAGCGAAGGGACCCGGTGCAGTCATCTACTTTATCAGCCTGATTGTCTTGGGAATGTTCATTGTTATGACACTATTTCTGGCTATTTTGTTGAACAATTTCGGCACGGAGGAAGAAGAAAAAGAAGTAGGTCTTCTTGAATCAACAGAGGATATGACTGACATGGAGAAGCAGATTCACGAAGAAGTAGTGAGGGCCAGTAAGCGTCAAAATACAGGTGTTGTATTGCCTGTTGTAGAGGCTGACGTGGAGGAGAACGCAGCACAAGATCGTAGATTCTCCCTGAACCTAGGATCAGTAGCAGGCCCCGATGATAACATTAAGTCCGCTGCGACTAAAGCCCACCCAAAAGTCAGGAAGTCTGTTTCTGAATTAGTGACCTCCGTATTTCCCCTCAAGGGAAATTCTCTCTTTGTCTTTGGCCCCCAAAACGGAGCAAGGAATGCTGCGGCGAAAGTGGTGTCCCACCCTCAATTCGACAATACCATTCTAGTACTCATCATGGTGTCCAGTCTGATGTTGGCCGTAGATGATCCCCTCGCCGACCCAGAATCCTCCTTTGTCAAGGTGCTTACCAACATTGACTATTTTTTTACTCTCTGCTTTGTCATTGAAATGTCGCTCAAGATTGTTACAATGGGGTTCTTGCTTCAAAAGAGAAGTTACTTGAGGGACAGCTGGAATGTACTGGACTTTTTGGTGGTGCTCATAAGTCTGATTACTACCTTCAGCTCTGGCGACAGTTCCCTGAGCAGTCTCAAGTCCCTTCGCGCCTTCCGCGCGTTCCGCCCCCTGAGAATGATCAACCGCGCACCAGGATTGAAATTGATTGTGAACTGCATGTTTAGTAGCATTCCAGACGTCCTAAATGTAAGCGCCGTCTGCGCTCTCTTCTTTCTCATCTTCAGTATTTTTGGAGTCAGCATGTTTAAAGGACAGCTAAGGGAGTGTCAAGGAGAACATTTTGACGAGTTCATCTCAGGCACGCCTGCAGAGGCTTATCTGACTAATCCTACCAGCTGGGCAGGTGCCGACAACGCTACGAAAGAGATATTTAGGAGGTCGAGCGGTTATTTTGCCGGTGGAGAAAACAATGTAGGCGAGTGCGATTTTCCTAACGAGCCCTGCTGTGTGAAGGACGCTGGGGGTGATTTGGAACACCCTGAGGACTGGTACCAGCTCGATGCTGTTTGGTTTACCAGCGAAAACCCAAAGAGTCGTCAGATATGTAGCTGCTTGGGGGCTACGTGGGATGTGGTGGGAGAGGGGTACCAGCTTTTCGACAATGTCGGGTTGAGTTTCCTGGGTTTGTTCGAGATCTCTACGACTGAAGGATGGGCTGACCTCATGTATATCAGTCAGGACAGCACAGGAATTGGCATGCAGCCCATCAGGGACAGCAACCAGTACATGAGCTTCTTCTTCATGATGTTTATTCTAGTTGGGGGTTATTTGGTCATGAATTTGTTCGTTGGAGTTATCATCGACCACTTTAATGAGATGAGAAAAGCCGCGGAAGGGGACATAAGCTACTTGACAGAAGAGCAGCAGGCTTGGGTCAAAACGAAGCAGATTGCCGCGCGGATGAAGCCCAAAAAGAAGATATTCAAACCTGGTAATGCCTTTGGGGATTGGTGCCACGATATAGTGCTGAGAAAATCGTTTGAGAGCTTCATAATGAGCTGCATTTGCCTGAATACGATCGTCATGATGCTCCCAGATATCAGAGACAGCAGCGCCAAGCTGGATATGCTCCAAAACGCCAACTTAGCATTTGCCATTCTCTTCACCATAGAAATGGTTATGAAAATCAGCGCGATGAAAAGCTTGTACTTTGCGGACAATTGGAATAGGTTCGACTTTGTCATTGTTATGGGCACATTGTTTGGCTTCGTCATGAAGGCTGCGGGAGGTGGTAGCACCAGCGGGGTGACGACAGTTATCAGAACTTTCAGGATTGGAAGGATTTTCCGCTTGGTCAACGGCGCAGAGTCGCTCAACCAGCTTTTCAACACTCTTGTGCTGACAATCCCTGGTCTGACAAATATCGCCAGTTTGCTTGGGTTACTCTATTTCATTTTTGCCGTAATGGCGGTGCAGTTGTTTGCCACAGTCGGATTTAGAGGTGACTATAATGTAGACGCGAACTTCAGGAGCTTCGGAAGCGCATTCATGACGCTTTTACGCTTCACAACGGGGGAGAACTGGAACGGTTTTATGCATGACGTTGCAAGGGGCCCTGAGGTGTCGTTGGACAACCAGACCTACAGCAAGGATATTTGCGGTTACGTGTCAGAAAGTGAATACCCCCAATGCAATTCCTGGTTGCCCAAGGCGGTGGGGGAAGAGATCAACGGGCCAGGAAATCCCCTTATATACGTTGTGCTCATCTCCTTCAATTTCGTTGTTTGCTTTGTGTTTATGAATTTATTCATTGGAATTATAATTGAGGGGTTCGACACGGCAGACGAGACCAAAAGGAGCATCAAGCCCGACGACTTCGAAGCCTTTAGCGACCACTGGTCTAACTACGACCCTGAGGGTACCTTTTACATCACCATGGATGTCCTACAGGACTTCGTACAGACTTTGTACGAGCCTTGGGGTTTTGGGGACTACGTGGCCACGCCTGGTGAGATAAGGGCGAAGATAGCCGAGTTGGATCTGAAAGTCAATCACGAGGGAAAGGTACACTTTAAGGATGTCTTGATGGGCCTCAGTAAGGAGGCGGTGAAAACTGAGTTTTTACTGGCAAAGATGGCCGAGTACAATATCGTCGGCATAATCCATCGATCCAAGGCCCCTCTGTTTCACAAATTGGCCAGGGTCAGCGGAAATCCGACTAGCACTTTCACTGTGGGCCATCATTTTGCCGCAGAAGTCGTACAGATGTTCTACAAAGAGCATGTCAAAGGTAAAAAGCGGCCTAAAGGGAAGAGCAGTGACACGAAGATCATAGGGGACGAAGTTGGAGCTGACGAAGGGGAGGGTATAGAAATGGGTTCACCGAGTGGTGTACCAGTGCAAGAGATAAGAGCTGGGGGAGACGAAGAGGTCGAGGAAATTGCCATAGAATAATGTTGCAATAAGATGAAATTGTGCTATTGAGAAGTGCTATAATAATGTAAGCTAAAATGCTAGGCTAAACTTCTGGTAGGCGACAAGACAAGCAAGGTCTTCTTTAAATTTTTTTTTCACTGCTTCTGTTGCTGTGATACCCGCGTCTGGCGCTCCCTTAGAATAGAGTGTGAGCGATCTTTGTTATGGTGCTCATGCCGTTCCGTCTTCTGCATCAACTCTATGGCCTTGCCCAATCTATCATCATGCGGATTATCAAGCTCCTGTAGTGACACAGAAACGTGGTTTGCAAGATTTTGAAGAAGAAACTCGTCGTACCACGTGAACTCTAACTTACGGCGGTTTCGACGCTTTGATTTGTTTGTGTCCGCTTCACTTGGGCGTTCGCATTTGTTCACTGCCTGGATTACCGCTATCACCCGCCCTTCATTGTCACACACAGGGACACACAGCATTGTCTTGATGGATTTGTAGCTATTATTCGCATTATCAGATTTTGGGTCGAAGCGACTGTCCTTTTGAGTGTCATGTATTAGCTCCGGTTGATGCGTCTGAGCAGAAATACCTACAATACCCCCAGAGGGACCGATAGGAATCTTCACAGGACGTGATTCAGAGCCAAGAGCGTAGTCATTAGAATTCGAGCCAGAATTCGTACATTGGAGAGTCTGAGATCCTTCATCAACCAAAAAAAGCTGCGTACCCTCGGCGGAGACAAGTTCCTTAGCCTCCACCATCACATCCTGGAGGATCTTGTTCAATGCCTCCTCACGCTTCATCGCATGTGTCGTCTTATCGTCTATCCATAGGAGCGGAAACATCCCTATGATACAGCCAATAGTTATGCCAATGGCGCAGCCAAACTGTCCCGCAAAACGCACACTCCGCAGCTTCATCTGCATCCTGCTAAGACCAGGATCTTTCAAACCTAAATGGCTGTTAGCAAAATCTTCAATTGCTGTGCCGCACAGCACTCCCGCAAGGTCACTAATTATGTTCCCAATTGCAGCCGCACACATAGTAGAAATTGCAAACATTACACCCAAAGACGCATCGATCTTGTCCCCGGCAATAATCATTATTGCATTGTCCATAATACCAAAACTATTATTAGAGGTTTTAGAGGTAGGTGGAATTTGGGTTAGATGAAAAGGGTTGTGAACCTGGAAGCTATTCAGATGAATATGGGCCAACTGAGTGTAAAAAATGCGGAAAAGGTACAGCTAGCGCCAACTTACCCGATAAAAGGAATTCCCATATTTAACCCGTATTGAAATAGCTGCTGTTTCGTTGGTTCCATCACCTCCATAATTTTTGACGAGTACATTTCCTTTATCACTTTTATCTCCTCCAAAGTGGTCATGGAGAGTTTCGAGGTAATTTTGTTCACAGTACTGTCCGGTGATTCCTCTATCAACGTGGAAAGATATTTCAGATCGCTAGCAGCCGCACTTGCAGTTATCGGGGTTGTTGTCGCTGATGTTGTCATGAGGCAGTGTCTCTGTTTGTTTTTGGGTAGCGTTTTCAGCGTGAGTAACCGGCGGTCGGTTGCATTGGCTACTAACAACATTCTTTGGGTCGCACGGTACCACATTATGACGACGGCCTTTGTAAGAGGGGTCTTTGAGGTCGGTGATCTGATGAAAATGTGCTGAGAGGGAGTGAATAAAATTCAAGCAACCGGAAGGGAAGCCTTGAGGAAGGAGAAAGAGGCAACCACTTGGTACGAGGAGCTCGGGGAGGCAAGAGTGTATTAACGGACGGAGGGATGGCAGCAGACTAACAAAAAAAATCTAGGCGGACTAGGGTAATTAGAAGAATGAAGTTTGGTCAGGTTCTCAAATCAGTTCAACTAAGAGTTCCGAATATCAGAGCAGGGAATCCGAAATAAAAATAAAGAACAAAGAAAAGGAGATTTTGGCGTTGGATCCAACCACATTCCCCCTCATCCATCTTCACAACCCTTCTTCCATGTTAATGCTTTTATTGTGTGCGTGTCTCTCTCTTGCCAAATGTTTATTGCATAGTTTTACCCCCTCCTGCAGGCTTGCTCATGATGATCTGGTCAACGCGGAGGACAGTGAGAGTGGCATCAACAGCGAGTCGGAAGGCACTCTCCTTCGTAGCAAAAAGGTCAACAAGGTCGTCCGCAGTCTCCATCACACCGTTTCCGGCGCCAGAGATGTCGACACCAGCTCGAGCGCTGCCATTGGCGTGAGCCGCTGAGGGAGGCGAGGCGAGGCGAGGCGAGGCGAGGGAAGGCAAGGCAAGGCAAGGCAAGGAGAAACCAAAACAAAAGGGAGGGGTTAGAGTTAGCAGGTTAAGCATGTTTTGGTCTGTATTATTTCCATCCCGCAGCATTGTTATGCACTTGCTCGCCAACGTACCTCCAAGCGCAGCCAAAACGTCGGTGGCCTCCTGGCCGCTGTTCTCAGCAAGGGTGCGGGGAACAAACTCCAGCGCTTTCGCAAAAGCCTTGATCGCATACTGGTCTAGACCAGGACGGGTATCACCATATGCCTTGATTCTCTGAGAAAGCTGCAGTGTTGAGGGTTTGGTGAGGGTCGGATGCGGGTCGGATGTGTGAGTATCATTTAAGAGTTGAAAAATAAAATAAAATGCCAAACACTTTTACTCCTGTACACTTTCTGTGTGCTCACCTCAGTTTCGCAGGCACCAGCACCAGCCACATAGTCACCATTAGTGCAGCAAGTCCTAATGCAGTTGACACCGTCGTCGATTGCCCTTTCGAGGTCGTTGAGTACAGACTCTGTGGAGGCACGAAGGAGGATGGTGCTGATCCTGCAGCCATCCTTGGCCGATTTAACCTGGTTGAAGACGGTCACCTTCCTGCCTCCAATCTCCTTGACATCAACCTCGTCGCAAAACCCAAGTTCCTCAGCAGTAGCGGGGCCGAGGCGGACGAGGGCCGTTGCACCAGTCGCCGTGCAAAGGCGACGAAGCTCCCACTTGGATGTGATGCGAATGCACATCATCCCGTAGCGTTCAATGAAGTGCATAGCCATCTCGGACACGGTACCTCCACTGATTATCACCTTTGTCCCCGTGTCAGCGATGGACTTGATGATCTCGTCCATCTTCTTCTCCTCAGACTTGTTATAGTTCATCAGGTCGTCAGCATTCTTCATAAGCACAGTCCCCTTTGCCTCCGTTGCAGAGGCCTCCACGCCACAAGCGAACACAGACACCGGAGCGTTTTCAGCGTGGCGAATCGTTCCCTCAGTTCCACGCATGCAAACCATGCCTGCCATCACAGTGGATTGCCGGATGTTGCCTCCCATTATCTTGGCAACTCGCACACTGTCCGTGTTGATCTGGAGTGTGTGTGTGTGTGTGTGTGTGTGTGTGTGTATGTGTGTGCGCGTGCGCATTAGTCCGTGTCAGAAGAGCCGAAACAGATCACGTCGAACTAAAAATAACTTACCTGCCCTCGGCCCTTCTCACTCATCGTCCCCAAAGCAGCGTCCACAACCAATCCAGACAAGAACTCCTCAGCTCCAAACTGCTTGCTCGCCAGCACAGGCTTCACGATACGCATCAGACTGGCCCTGTCCCGGACGTCCTCAATCGAACCGACGATCAATTCGGGAAGAATTCGTTTAAGTGCATCAAATGCCTCCACATATCCAGCGATGATCTCACTGCAGTGAAGCCCCATTCGGAGCAAATCCTCACATTTAAGCAACAACTCACCAGCAAAAGATACAGTCAAGTTCGTTCCGTCACCACACTCCTGTTCCTGCATAGTTGACGCAAGCTACGAAACATTTGAAAGGAAGGGAAAGGAAAAGGAGTGCGTGAGCTCAGTCCAGGAAGCCAGTTCAAACGAATGAGAGTAATAAAACAAAATAACTCACCTCAAGCATCTTGGCGGCAGGGTGGGCAATCTCAAGCTCCTTCACTATTGTCGCGCAGTCGCTCGTCACAATGATCTTATCCAAATGGTTGATAACAAGCTTGTTCATTCCGTTAGGTCCCAGCGAAGTACACACAATCTGGGCCAGGCCCTTAGCTGCCTCCACATTACGGAGAATTGCAGACTCCCCCTCCTCGTGTTTGTGACCGGCCTTCAACATTCCTGCCAACCCGGCCGCAGAATTCAATGCCATCGATTTTGCCATCTTGTCGCAACCTGAGAAGAGAGAATGGGATATGTGTGAGAGGAGTCGAAGGGGGAAGGAGACGTTTGAGTTTTGAAGTTTCAGTCAGCTTTGTCAGGGTGATTTTGATAGTTTCTGGTTACGTGCGCTGTACCTATGTGTTTATGAGAGAGCGTGAACGGTGATTAAAAAAACGTTTGATGTTTATTCTGCAGTTGTTAGGCCTTGCAAATTCGCCCTCCACATCCCCCTTCCCTTTCCAGCAGGAGCAAAGGGGATCCCAAATTTGCACGAAAAGGTTAGTACTGATTATTTTTTGTTTACGAAAACGGACCCGAGACTAGATAAGCACAAATTTGTGGCTATGGGCGCGCGAAAAAATCACCTGTTCAAATCTGAGGGTGTTGTTGACCTACGATTTGTTGGCCGAAAAGCTCCTCAAGGAGAGGGCGCTGCTGCACTTCTGTTGTATCTATAGGATTGAGGGCGCGGCTAGGGGTGGGACAAGGCTGATCGCACTTGCAAACTCATTCTTGGCCGCGACTGTTGTTTGTGGGTCCAGCATATGCCCTTGTATGGTCGGCCCACTATTTCGCGATTGTGGATAGTGAGGCCTGCGGAGGAACTTGTGTAGTTTTGTTTGTTTTAAAATCGTAGCCTACGGGAGAATACACACATCTACCTGTATTTTACGGGTTAAAACTTCAAAAAACCACAAATTGCACCCAACCACGGCTTCTCAAAAACCTCCGTCACCCCCATTGATACATTGCTCGATGAAATACTAACCCCCCCACCTGTAATCGTTTCTATCCCCTTCTCACCTTTCCCCGCCCATCCGCTACCGCAGTTACCAAATTACTAAGCAATTATGGCCAGCCAGAATATCAGCAAGAAAAGGAAATTCGTCGCCGATGGTGTCTTCTACGCCGAGTTGAATGAGCTTTTGACCCGCGAGCTTGCCGAGGATGGCTTCGCCGGAGTCGAGGTCCGTGTCACCCCTATGCGCACTGAGATCATCATCCGCGCCACCCGCACCCAGTCTGTACTTGGAGAGAAGGGAATCCGCATCCGTGAGCTCACTTCTGTTGTCCAGAAGAGGTTCAACTTTGCTGAGGGAGCTGTTGAGCTCTACGCTGAGCGTGTCGCCAACCGCGGCCTCTGCGCCCAGGCCCAGGCCGAGTCCCTCAAGTTCAAGCTTCTTGGAGGACTTGCCGTCCGCAGGGCATGCTATGGTGTTGTTAGGTTCGTCATGGAGGCTGAGGCCAAGGGAGTTGAGGTCGTTGTGAGTGGAAAGTTGAGAGGCCAGCGTGCCAAGGCCATGAAGTTCAACGATGGCTACATGATCAAGACTGGTAATGCGTCCCAGGAGTACACTGACACTGCCGTCAGGCATGTGCTCATGAGGCAGGGTGTTTTGGGAGTGAAGGTTTCTATCATGCTTCCTCACGATCCTACTGGAAAGCAGGGACCCAAGAGGAATTTGGACGATGTTGTGACCATTTTGGAGCCCAAGGAGGAGCAGACCATGACCCCCACCTACTAAGTTGGGGTTACAGAACGACCGATACCGTTGAATTCTGTTATTAATGCTTGTAATAGGTTTTAACGGAGGAGGAGGTTCGACCAGCAAATTTCCCCTTCTATTTGTATTGTCGCACATGTTTTGTCGATGTCCCGAGAAAATTGTTCTTTCGTTTAGTCATTTCTATTCCTTCAGCCGCCTACATGTTTGCCTAAACTTTGTCCCCGTATTTTCATACTTTCCCCCATTTTACCAATAGAGCCCTACAAACCCCATGATTAGATGACCTAAATCATTCCTAAAGTTGTAGCTCTTCTTCTCGCCCCCCAAAACACCCCCCTTCTCTCCCTTTGCCGCGCACATACACCCCATATGTGCAAAGCATAAGTAAACGAGCCGCACGTTCATGTCGACGATTTCCCCTCCCCTTCCAACCCCAGTCTTGAAGAAGCCCGAGTCAGTCCTGAGCATCCGGTCCTCCCTGCGAAAAATCAAGCAGAACTCATGGATCAATTGGTGACGCTTTTCGGCCAGCAAAACCTCCGTGGGTATCGGCAGCTTTTTAGACCTGCATTGGAGGGAAGAGGAAGCGGGTGGGTGAGCCAGACAAAAAAAAACAAATTCGTGGTACAAAACCTGGTAGGGGAGACCTCCAATCTCTCTCATATTCTGCACGTCACAAGTTCATTTGTCCCTATTTCCTTTCAATCAACTTACCAAGGGCACTCGATGTCAACAGACTGAGGAAAGAGGTCTGCTATTCTAAGCATCGTCGGTAGGGAATAATTCTTTGACTTCATCTTGTGGATCAACAAACTGTCATTTTTCGTCCTAATGCGCAGTAATTCAGTGTTGGCAGTGCAAATTTCTAACACAAATTCCTCCGGGCACCCCTCTTCCACCATCAAATACACGGCAGTTTGGCCCTTTTCATTTCGCAGGAGGAGGTCAAGGGGATGTGAGTGGATTCTCTCAGTAATCAGGGGTTTCAAGTCATCCCAAGTGGGCGGAATTGAGCAAGCAAGCCTCTTACTAGCAAGTAGATGGAGCGGCGTTGTCGTATTCTCCAAAGCGAGAGCCATGACTGTGTCCTCAAATTGTGTCCTCAAAACGTGTCGTCAAGGTTTGAGGGGGAGCTCTGATTGGGTAAAATTTTGCACGACTATAATTGAAATACGACTCAATCGAAGAATATTTATACGCGAATATGGGAGGGGTATAAGAAACGTTTTATAATAAATTTGAAAGAGAGATGCTGCGAAACGCGAGTGGAGGGGACAAAACACAACTGTCAGTCTAAAAATGTTCAAGCAGTGACGTTGCCCACCTTATTTACCTCTGCGGACACCACTCAAACACTAGATTTGCAGATAACAAGTTTATCAGGGATTTAATTTCTTTACACCCGAACAAGTCAATTGATCTGCGTCGATTCTGCATTCTGCTGCATCCTGATCCTGAGTCCTAGGCAGCACCTTCAAATGCATCCGCTTCTCCAACCTGTTCTAAACAATGTCAGCGTTGGCATCCTCGCGATTACCACATTGATAATTTCCCTCCCTGTAATTTCCTCCATCCCCATTTACAAGCGCCTTTGGCATTACTTCATCCAATCTCAGCTAGAGAAGAAGGCTAGAAAACTTTCCAACGGTGGAAAGATTACGATAGGAAAAGTTCACCTGAACATATTCTTGGGAGTTTTTGAGTGTCGCGATGTAGTTGTGCATACAAGGTCGAGGGATTTATGGAAGTGGCGCTCTCCTTTGGTGGTGAGGGTGGGATACGTGAAAGTAAAATTTCATGTTCTCAGTTGTTGTGATATAAAATATTGGCTCGGTTACATGTGTAAGGATGTCTACTCTATTTTCGTATCTGACGTACAAGTATTTGTCGAAACTCGGCAGATGGAAGGTCCTGCAAAGAAAGATGGCACTGAAGGAGACGTGTGCACGATATATAACTTTAATCTCTTTGACGAGTCGCTCGATATCGATTTCTTTGAAAGAAAGCTTGGACAACAAGAAAGTCATCGTATTTTTGCTGCCGGTGGATCATTTAACGGGATTAGCAGAAAGAATGAGAAGTTGAGAGAGGATAGTAGTGAAAGTAGCGATAGTGAAGAGGACACAGACAGCGACAGCAATCTTGGGGTGTGTGTGCAAAAATCAAAAATTGCGGCTTCTAATGCGAATTTACTGGCACCCAACTCCGACCGGCGACATTTAATGGGTAAAAGCAGCCAAATGAGTATCCGAGCAGAGAAGAAGGCTACGAACCTGGTGTCCACTATCCTTAATTCCGTCGGGAGAATAACAGCATCACCGAACACGGCCAACCTCAAGTCGGAAGGTAAACTTCTCATGACGACAACTAAAGATCTCCTTGAGAATCAATCGCTGGAGGAGGTAGTTAAAGTTGGGGAGGTGAGTAGCAGGGGGGCTGTGAGATGAAAACAAAGATCAAACAGAAATCATTGAGCTAATAAATATTACTCCCCTTTTCATGCGTATTCTTCTCTCTATCGCAGAAAATGAAGAAACACGTAGACAGAACAGTTGGACAGGTACAAAGCCTATCGCGAGGGCCACCGCTGCGGAGCGATTACAAGAGAAAGGAGCAGAATTGGAAGGATATTTATCGGATTGGGAACGTTGTTATTACAGATTTGCGAGTATTCACAATTGACCTCATTACTAAAGACTCAAAGGATGAAGGTGCCTCAGAGGGCTGGAACAAGGCGATACCTTTTAATCAGATAGTTCTTGGGCATGAAACTTTTGGCGCACCGATTGGCAAAGAAAGCTGGATTGACAATGCTCCTAGGATTGGGCTGACCATCAAGGAACTCGTCATGAATGTTAAGAATAGGATGATCACGGAGGTCACCAGCAATAATAGTGGTGCCTTACTACACGGTGCTCTCGGAGAAGTTTTCGACTTCTTGCAAGAGGGTAACATCAGGCCTTCTCCACCAACACATCGTAAGACGAGGTCACAAGGTTAAGCATAGCGAAAACAAAAAATAATAACGCCAAGAAAAGAAGGATTTTGTCGTAATATCGGTCACCGTCATTAAAGTAGATGATAGGCCGGGACTTGAATCATGCACTCTTTCGCAGTTCTGAAGAAAAAGATCCCTCAAAGTTTGGACGAGAAAAACCCTAGACAGCAGACACAACTACCCTCCTACTTTCCTGGTCAACCCCAAACTAAAACTTTCCGTTTTGTTTTCCGCTCCCTCAACTGTACAGCGGTACTGCACCCGTTTTGTTTTCCCTCCCTAACTATACAACGGTACTGCAAGAAGTATCATCTTTAATTAAGTTGATAAATTTCTGTCAGCCTACATCAACATGCCATCAAAAATTGGCATTGACGTATCATCTGCCGTGACTGTAGCCCAATTCGAATGTTTCGCGGCAGGCACACCAGAGGGTGAAATAGAGTATGTCTATCCGCGCATCTACAGAAGCACAGGGAGCATTGACTTCAATGGGAAACAGACGATGCTAAATGCAATTGAAGCTGGAATCACCGATGTTGGAGGGTATATATTCCCATGCTTGTCAAACTCATGCAGCAGTGCTAGCGACCAGGTTGATGCAGCAATTAATGCAATGGACGGGGTGACCACAACTGGTCCAGTTTTGCTCTGGCATGATGTGGAGCGTCATGCTTGGCCCGACGACAAAACTGCAAATCGTCAGTTCATCACCAACATGATCGCTCAGGCCAATAGACGTGGGGTGACTCAGGGAATCTATACAAATAAGTATAATTGGCAAGATATTGTGGGATTGGACTGGACCTACCCGGCGGATGAGAATATCCCATTATGGTATGCTCACTATGACGGCGAGGCAAATTTTAATGATTTCGAGCCTTTTGGGGGATGGAATGACCCCAGCTACTTGATCAAACAATACAAAGGAGATCAGCAGTCTGCATGTGGCGTAACTATAGATTATAACTTCCAGGATGATTACGATCCGACCAGGGAGATCACATGCACATCGGGATCTCTTTCTGGTGTTTGCAAGGCTGACTCAACATGTGAGACAGGCGTAATCGTATCGAATGAATGCCCCGGGTCCGCAACTTTCCGTTGTTGTCTAAGTACACCTTGCTCTATTCCCGGGGATATTGATGGAATCTGCAAGACCACAAGTGTATGCCAAGGAACATCTACCTCCGGACATTGTCCAGGTGCTGCTGACATTCAATGCTGCACAGGCGAGCCCACGCAAGCTCCTTCTGCTGTTCCCTCACTGCCCCCATCCTCATCCCCATCCTCAGCTCCAACTGATCGGTCTGAATCAGATGAGCCCACGCAAGCTCCTTCTGCTGTTCCCTCACTG
>Ga0115555_1000638_pt1 | contig 23906 bp, 15 predicted proteins | sample COGITO_mtgs_1104_2_FD_87285 | JGI IMG/M metagenome (GOLD analysis project Ga0115555, IMG submission 87285) | Pelagic marine microbial communities from North Sea - COGITO_mtgs_110407 | ecosystem: Environmental > Aquatic > Marine > Epipelagic | place: Germany:Helgoland, sampling site Kabeltonne... | reverse complement strand
CTTTTTTCCCCCCCCCCCCCCCGTTGCTCTTAACCAACCTTCAAAATATTTGTCCCCTCTCTCTCCCTTCAATCACCCCGCTTACTCCTACCAATGAATAAACCAACAAACACGCCGCCCCAGCCGCTGCACCCTTTCCACAACAAGACGATCGCCGCCGGCGACTCTAGCGCATCCTTAAAGCGCGATGCGCGGCGTCTTGCCAGAATGTTCCATCGGAAGTGCGCCAGAGAAGACGAGGAATCCTCTTCATCTGATGCCTCTGAGGGTGGGGGGAGGGAGTCGGTCGGTCTTCTCTTTTCCTCGAATGCGCTGAGCCGATCGGCGGCCAACAGGCGCGGCGGAATTAACCACATAACAACAGGCACCGATGGCAAGGTTACTACTGTTGGCGTGAGGACAAAGACCAAGACAAAACGGGAGAGGATCCACGAAGCTGTGAGGAAAATGCCGTTTTTGAAGGGGAGCAACCTTCTGGTGAATGAGGCATATATGTCTTTAGTTTTTGGCGGCGATGGTGAGGGCGAAGATGACGATGACGATGACGATGACGATGACAACACTCCTTATGACTATGGTCTGAATTTAAATGATATCCTTGTTGATGATGACTATGTAGCTGTCAATTTCAACGGGAACTCCCCCGATTCGGTCTCCGGGATGAAGAAGAAAAAGTTAACTCAGGAGCCAAACCAACACCAACACCAACGCGAACGCCAACACCAACACCAACACCAACACCAACACCAACACCAACGCCAACGCCAAAACCAAGACCAAGACCAAGACCAACGCCAAGGCCAACGCCAACTCCACAAACGTACCCAGGACCCAAATAGATTTGCATACTCAGGCAACAACAGTCCTCGACATACTCAGTACGAGGCTTTAGGCGACCCCGATTTAGACGAGAGCGATAGTGAGAACGCAGGATTACTGCGCAAACTTCACGGCTACGACTCAGACTCCTCCTCCGATGATGATGACAAAGTTGTCGACGATCCGGCTCATGAAGTGACAGGAGGCGGGACACTCACTGCTGCTATTTTTGGTATAATAAAGGGAACGGTCGGGCCGGGAGTACTGTACGTCCCCCACGGATTTGCGACGAGTGGCTGGGCTTTTGCTGTGCCCATGCTCATCTTTAGTTTGGTGATGTTCATATTCAGCGCCAGCAATTTGGTGCGTTGCTGGTGGTATGAGAGGGCCAGATTTCTTGGCGAGGATGGGGATGAGAGTTACAGTGCATCAGGCTTGACAGTCGATTATCGGGCGGGGGAGGAAGAGGGTTTGCTCGGGACCAATTCTCAGTCTCACAGCAATGGAGACAACCATAATGGGAGGAAAAAACGCACTTTCAAGTCATCGTACCCAGCACTCGTATTAAAGGCGTTTGGGGAGAGCGGAAGCAATTGGGTTAAGGTCGGAATCATGATGCAGCAGTTCGGTATTGTGCTTATATATTTCATATTCGTCCCGAAGAACTTACACAAGGTTTGCCTCGATTTGTTTGACGTGGACGTGCCGATTAAGTGGTTGGTTTTTGTGATGGTACTCATTGAGTTGCCCCTCAGCTGGCTCAAAGACATTAGAAGACTGGCCAGCACGAATATGTTCGCTAATTTTTTGATTCTCTACGGCTTGCTATGTTGCCTAGGGTTTGCTTTCTTGAGTGTTGGAGAGGCGAGTGACTACAGCGATGACACGGGCTCCAACAGCACAGTTGTTGACGATGACAGTGGCGAAAGAAATTTGGAGGTCGAGGTAGGTCAATTATCTCTTTTCATGCTTCGTCGTTACCCTCCTGGTTGCTTGCTAACATTCTACCCGAACTTTTCAGTATGGGGGTACTTTTTTCGACCGACTATTTGAATTGGACAAAATAAAAAAAGACTGGTACCTATTCATCGGAACGGCAGTATTTCTGTTCGAGGGATTGATCACGCTTCTAGTTCCGCTGCAAGAGGCTGTTGCGACGTACCAGGACAAGCTGAAGTTCGTGCACACTCTCCGGGTAGTGATCACTGCCATTGTTGCATTTTACGCTTTTTTTGGAATCGTGTGTTGGACATCGTTTGGTGACGATGTAAACACAGTCCTCACCACTTCGCTACCAGACGGTCTTATTGCAACTACAGTGCAGCTAGCGTACAGCGTTGCTGTGCTTTTCACCTTCCCCCTGCAGAATTTCCCTGCTTTAGAGATTTTGTCCCGTGCCTCCAAACCAGTATTTAAACGCGTGTTGGGAGGGAGCGGAAAAGTAACCTCGAAACGCAGAGCAGCAGTGTCATCCCTTGCGATTGTGCTCCTGTCTCAGGCGGCGGTTGCTCTCACCAACGATCTGGACCACATTGTCTCCCTCATCGGTGCTTTTTTTGGTATACCAATGGCCTTCATCATCCCCACGATGATGCACAGCAAGCTCTGCGACCCCAGTCCGGGCCGGAAGGTGCTTAACAAGTGCGTCGTCATTCTCGGACTGGTCACGATGGTGGCTGCTAGCACTGTGACGGTGATAAGCTGGAATGCAAAGAAGGAAGAGGAGCGCTAACTAGAGAATGAATGGCCTTCTTTTTGGGCAAATAGCAGCTCCTTTATTTATTTTGCACAGTAAGTCGCACAGTTAGTATTTGTCTCATTCTACGATTTACACTGCTCCGCTACCCAAACCATCGTAACAGGTCAAACCCTCCTTATTTTCAATTGTGTCGTCTGCGCCCTTTTCTATCAAAAACTCCGCGATTTCTCCGCTTGTATCGTAAGCCAACGCATAGTGCAAAGCTGTGTTGCCATGCGCATTGACGTGGTTGATAGTTCCCCCCCTATTCAGAATCAGGTCAAGCATCTTCCTATGGTTGTTTTGCACTGCAGTGATGAGAATTGTGTTTCCTTTGTCGTCTTCTGTGTTGATGTCAAACCCAAGTCGGAGGCTTTCCTCGACGCGCTTCAACCTTCCGTGCCTGACTTGAGAGAAGACCGTCTCAACATCTGGCTTTTCTTCGCCCAGCCTTCGTTGGTCCGCCTTGTCTTCCTCGACAACCCTTTCTTTCTTCTTCATCTCCATCTGCGTGAGGGGCATGAGCTTCTCCCTGGCCAGTAGAATCTTTCTTCTATGCAACTTGTGTTCAACCCCCAAAACACCACTCAAATCTTCCTCCCTGAGCTCTGTGAGGAACTCGCCGTCGACACAAGCCTCCGCGAAAGCTGTAACATACTTTCCCAGACTCAGTGTAATGAGCCATTTGCTGACCTCCTGCACGGTCCACAGTCGAACCTCCTTCGGGAAAGGCGTTTTCTTGGCCTCTAAGGCGTCTTGTTCTCTCGTGCTCATGTGCTTCAGTTCGGCCTCCTTCTGGGCTATGGCAGCATCGACACTATCCGTCGCACCGAGCTTCAATTGCCTGATTGCCGGGATATTGGCGGCTGCGCTGGCGGCTGCCGCTGCCGCGGCTGTGTCTGCACTGCTACTGATTGCGCTCGCTGTCGTGTCGCTGTTGATATCCCTCATTTGCTTGAGCATGTTGAGGCTGCTGAAGTAGCTCAAACTCATGCTCATGAACTGGAACTTCATCAGCTCCTCTTGCTGGTTGAACATAACGCTCGTTTGCTTCTCATGCTCCTTTGCTTTGTGTGCTGTTGCCGCTGCTGCAGCAGCGCTCGTTGCTGTGGCTGTCTCGAGCTCTATCCCCTTCTCCCTCAGAGAATCTAGTTCAAACTTCTGTTCTTGCAGCAATTCCATAAGATTCCTCTGTAAGCGGCTGAATTCTCTGTCCTTCCTCTGTCTTGTCGCTTCCATGTCCGCTATGGCGACTTCAAGACGCTCCAGGCTTGCCTTTTTCCTCTCCACCTCACTAAACACCATGGTAAACTCACTTTCTAGCTCTTGCTTCTTCTTCTCCCTCTCGGCTCGTTTTAGATGAATAGCCATCTCAAGTGCGTGTGCTTCAGCTTGTTTTTTCCTAAGTTCTTCGCGTTCCAAGTTCATACCGCGGCCTTTGTTGCCGCCTCCGCCTCCGCCTCCGCCTCCGCCTCCGCCACCGCCTCCGCCTCCGCCACCGCCTCCGCCTCCGCCACCGCCTCCGCCTCCGCCCCCGCCAACACCCCCCACGTCAAGATCCCCCATCCTGTCAATGCCAGCAGCCCCTTTGATATTGGCCTGCATGAGCTCTCTCTCGTGCGTTAATTCTTGGAGATCTTGCTCGATCTGATCAATGTCTTGCAACTCCTTCTCCAAAATGCTCAGCTCCTTCTCACTTTCTTTTAGCTCAACATGGATATGGCTCACCCTCGCTTCAGTCTTCTCCTGAGCACGGTGCAAGGCGTCTATCTCTTCTTGCTGTCGCTCGAATGCGATCTTGCTCTCATTGATCAAATCCAGGCCCAGCTTTAAGCGATCAGCCCCAGGTTCAGTGCTCTCCCATTTTCTTACCCTAGCCGCCCTCTTCTTGCCTAGCCTTCCCCGATAAACCCTCTGAATTTCCACACTGGCCAACAAGTGCACTCGGAGGACTCGGTACTCTTCCCGAGCCACTTTCATCTTCCATGTGCTCTGGATCTTAACGCTTGCCTCATGTCTCCTCCGCATGTCCTCCAGCCTCTGCCTCTCCATATGGGCAGCCTTCCTTCCCAGCATGCCTCTGAAGATTCTCTGCAAGAACGCACACGCCTGGAATCTAACCTTAGCCAGGTATATTTTCCTCCCTAAGAAGCCTCTATAGATTCGCTGGATACTAGTTGCACTGCTTCCTAATATGAGTTCCATCACTTCCTTCTGTCGCATCATCATTACATTTTTCCTCCCGATGTAGCCACGCAGGCACTTCTGAATCTTGGTAGCTGCCGTGACCTCCTTAGCTAACCTGCGCATCTTAGCTCGAACCTCTCGGCTCTTGGCCTTGGCGAGTCTTCCTCTCGCAACATTCTGGATCCGCTTAGCCATATCATCAAAAAGTTGCTTTTGCTCGTCGACCTTCAGCGTCCGAAGCTTTGTGTCGCGCTCCATCTGTTGCTGAGCCATGTTAGCTTTGATCTGCTCAAACTCTTCAATCCTCATAACTCCCATCTTCCGGGCGGCTGCCTCATCCTTTTCTAAGCCATCAAAGATCTTGTCCAAATCTTTCTCTGTCTTGAAGAAATCTGGCAGATCCTTGCTCTCCTCATAGTGAGTTGGTGGCATTGTCTTGACGGGCTCTGGAACTCCGTCAGGGGTCTGGTACTTTTCTACCAGACCTTTGGCGATAAGTCGTTCTTCTTCTTCTTCAATCTCCAATTTTCTCTGCAGCTCCTCTTGCGCCCGGATGCGCCTTCTCTCCATATTTTCTGCCTCCTGTTTAGCCATTCTCGCTGCATCCTCAGCCTCGTAATGCAACCGCCGTTCTTCCTGCTTCTCCTTGATCAATTCAATGGCCCGCTGAGCTTCCTCCTCCTCCTTCCTTCGTTTCAAGGCCCGTTCAGCTTTGTCTCTTTCGTGCACCTTCTGCATTTCGTTTTCTAATTCAAGCATTGCTGAGCCGCTTTTGTTTCTATTTTCACTGTCATCTCCAACATTAGCCCAGGTCCTGTGAGACTTTTGCTCGTCCGTAGGAGGATTCACGAGTTCCTCAGGTCGCAGGGCTTCAATAGGAACGGAATAGGATGACGATTGTTGTTCATCACCGAACATGGTCTGGAAATCAGTGGATGCCATATTGCTGTCGATTTCGTTGTTGATATTGACGCCCGGGATCACAGCGTTCATCTGAATAGGTTTCGCAACGTCGCCACTTGGAGCGCCTTGCGCGAATCCTCCATATATGCTCATGGCAGGCTCCATAGAGGATTTCAGCGGTTCATCGCTGGGCATCGAAAGCTCTTGCTCCCCTCCCCGTATGTTTTGCATGTAGAATCTTGTGGAGGGCTCTTCTTCAGGGATGGCAGAGTTGGGCTTGATGGGCGAGTATAAATCAGGAGCGGGATTAGCCGTCGTTGTTGACTTCGAAGTAGAACTAGACTCAACAAAAACCGTGGGGGGAGGAACGAAGGGGCGGGATTGCTGATCCTTGAAGAGAGCAGACGCCTCATTGAGATCATCTTGCTCTTGCTTGCGCTGTTCCTCCTCAAGCCTCTTTTGCTCCTCCTTCCTTTCAGCGGCACTTTTCTTTTCCCTCTCTTCTTCCGCACGTTGATCGTCAATCTGCTTCTCGAGCTTTTTCTTCAAGTTTTCGCTGTGTTTCTCGAGTTCTCTTTCGTACGCTTCATTTTGCTTTTCCGTCGACTCAAAATCAAACGTAGGGGCCCCGTCAGTGGTGTATTCTGATCCCCCCACTCCGCCTGCTGCCCCTTCCTCCTCTTTTTTCTTCTTCTCCTCCAAAAACATTTCTTCAGGCGAAACCATGGCTGCGTCCTCAATCATCTTCTTCGTTTCCTGCTCTATCTGGGTCATAAGTTCGTCCTGGAGAGCGGCAAAGTGCTCCTTGTCCTTGTTCAGCGCTGCCGAAGCCAGTTCTTCTTTCTCTCGCATGGCAGCTTCCTCGTTCTTGACCGCCTCCGCCTCGAGTAGTTCCCTGTCCCTCGCGTTGTCCAAGAACTCTCCAATCTTATATTTCTGTTCTTCCTTCTTCTCCTCATCTTCTTCGTTATCGTTGCTGACGTTTTTATCGTTGCCGTTACCCTTTTTATTCATTTTGTTGACAAACTCACCCCCCGGAGCGAAGCTGATGTTCTGAATTTCGGGAACAGACGCAACCTCCACGCCAGTGTAAGCAGGAGTTGGACAAGCAAGCACATCCAGCATGTCTGTCAAGCTTCTCTTGCTCTCCTGCGCAATTGCGTGACCAGCTCGCACAAAAACGACCATAGCGCCCCTTTTTCTGTTCAGTGCAGACAGCAGGCTCTCCAGCGCCTGGAGGTCATAACAATTCTTCTCCTCTGGCAAGTTGTATTGCAACTGGTGGCTCCAAACGTGGGAGGCTTGCCTTCCCTCAAGCAGGTCGTCCACATTGCTCGCGTTGACAAACATATTTTCGGTGGACTGGAGGGAAATCAAGGGGAGCTTAACATTCTTGGAAGCCTCTTTGACGTCCCTGTGTTTCAGCGCGCCAGCACACAGCCTGATTCGACCCTCCAGAGTGATCGGATTGGTGACGGCTGTGTAGATGTTAAGAGCCAAATTGCGCGGGACTGACTGTAAATAAGTGTCGCTGAAGAGAAATCGGGTAAAGTAACTCACTGGTAGGTCTGGCCTGTTACTTGGGAAGGCTTTGAATACATTCAAGCTACTGTGTAGGACGGCAGCTAGTTGGGGGTCCACTGATGCAAATCCATTGATAGAAACGAGCGAACGGAGGGTGTTGGCATAGTTTGGCAGGGTGGAATACTTCTCCGCAAAGGATAGCGCAATGGGCATACCGTTGCCAATCCCTATCATGTGGAAAGGCTGAGCACTGCTGACGAATTCTCCTGTTGCGTCTACATGCGAGATCAACTCGTGAACGCGGTCGGCCAGGTAGTCATTGTTCAGCGCTGGCTCAGCTGATTCGGCCTCTGGGGCAACAAGGTGGTTGATGTTGGTAGATTTGCTGTTTGGAAAGGCTGTACCCGCTTGACCGGGGTAGTTAAACAAGAGGATTTGGCACCCAGGGTGTTTCTTCGTGACGTTAAGGAACAGCATCTTCGTAAGATCGAGGGAATCGAAAATGTCGTGCACTACAACAAAATTTACTTTGGTGATTTCCATCTCCGACTGGCCTATGACTTCGTAAGGTATACGCGTTATACCGTCCATACAGAGCAGCGTCCTCCGCTCTGTCGCATTACCACTGATTGTGCCCCCACCCTCTCTGCTGAGTTCTTCCATGCGGCGTTTTTGAGCCGCTACTTTGGCGCGATTTCGATTTTTTCTGTTCTTAGTGATGTTCTCAACGGAGGAATCGGAGTCACTTCCAAGGAGGTAGGATGACTCGTCAAAAGTTGCGGCGGGTTGATGATCTAGTTTGTCGTTTTTACGGTCATTGTACGACAGCCCTTCTCCACCGCGGCCGAAACCAACCTTGTGGGACTGCTGCATGTTGTTCTTGGCAGCCATTCGTTTCTTGCGAGTCTTCCGCTTTCGTTTGTCCTTCTCGAAATCAGCCCAGTTTCGCGAAGACGGTACCGAGGATGCATTTGACTGCTCTTCGATCTCGTCGTTAATCTCCTGCATCGCGTTCATCATCGAAGGCATCGGGGCAACGAGAGAAGCGGGATTGGCTCTCTTGCTGTCGGGGGAGAGGAGGGAATGGGCAGAGGTGTCCACATTTAGACGATTAAACCACTCATCATTGGCCAGGACATCGATTCTTTCGTGAGCTATTCCCCGTCGCCACTTGTAGCAGTTGGTAATGCCGAGGACCCAGGCGCAGAATTTGGCAGCCACAGCAGATACCTTGGCAACCTCGTTGGGTTTGAAGGCCGGATTTCGGATGTACGGTTCCAAGTCTCTAAATTTTTTGTCGGTAAGGTCGTCGGGATCAAAATCCAAAATTTCGTTAATGAAGCGATCTCCGTTGCTCATAATGGGCTTGGCGGACTGGAAAGTAATTGTCTTGCCTCGAAGAATGATCATCACAGTGGTCACCACCATCTTAACCGCTTGAGGGGGAGAAGGGAAAGATCGAAGCTCAGTGACGTCATTTTTCGATATCGACTCGATGGCGAATTGAGCTCTTTGCAGCATCTTCGCCCCCTCGCTGTCAATAAACTGGTTCGCGAACGATCCGTAAACTTTTTTCTCTTTTTCCAGGGTAGTCAGCTCCTCCTGGGACTTGGGGGGAAAGAGGGTCTGCTTACCCTCCATCTCGAGCTTACGCTGCTTCTCGAGCTTCTTCTCAAGCTGCTTCTGGCGCTTTCTCTTGAGCTCGATCTTGTCCCTCGCCTTGTTCCGTGCGTCCTCAATGTAGTTATAGACTCGGAAACAATTCAAGCACACCTTCACAGGGCGGTAGTAATGCCCCGGAAAGGACTCTCCCAAGTGGAAGGAATCCTCCTCTCCTGGACCCACATAGTCCCCCTTCTGCCCCTTCTTCTGTCGCCGGAGGAGAAGGTCTACAAGGTTCTTCTCTTGGCGAGCCTGGACGATCGCAGAAAGAGGGAGGTCATAATTAATCGGGGAAGAGGTGTCGTCATTACCTTTCGACTGTTTGCTTTTGTGTCTTGTCTTCTTTTCGTTCTCCTGCGAAAGTTGGTTGAGAATATCAAACGTCGAGTCTCTTTCTTGCTCAAGCAAGCGAGTGCGCAGTTCTGAGAGAGGCTTTTGATCAGCACCAGAATGAAAATCTGGGTCATTGTTCAAGAGATTTCCCTTCTCATCGGACGTGGATTTAGTCTCCATAGAAAATGAACAAAAGTCACCTTGGCAGATGTCATCAAGTTGAGAAGATCCGAGCATCGCAGCAGCCGAGGCGGAGTGCTGGAGGGCATTGAGCTCCATTAAGGAGCGTTCCCTAACCGGATTCTGCTCTGCGTACCGAGCCGCCGCTTCTGCTGTGCCGACTCTCGATGGAGCTCGCGAGGAGGTTGAAGATGTTGGACGAAGCATGTCGTCGACCATATGTTCACTGTTGAAGTTAGAAGACATGCCGTTGGAAGACATCAAGGGAGACTGTAACCCCTGGGGTGTGCCCTGCCTACGACCGGCCTTCGCGTACCGAATAGGACTGCCCGCGTGGTGAGGAGATTCCTCGCTGAGGATGGCGTTCACAACACTCTCGTCAGGAATGGATAAGTTGGCGCGCCTTTTGTCCAGACGTTGCTCCACGTGAAACTTCAGCAGATTAGATTGGTCGCCACTATAGTTGTGAGGCACATAAGTGCCAGGCTGGTGGGCCAACATTTCCTCGCTTACGTCTTTAAATTTCTTGCTGTTGAGCTGAGAGTTTTGAATTCTGGGAGTATTTAAAGTTTTGTGAGTTATGGGATGGGATGGGATGGGATGGGATGGGATGGGATGGGATTGGTTCGGTTCGGTTCGGTTCGATTTGGCTCCGGTTCGATTCAAAAAATTCTTGACCCACTCACCGTTTCCTCTGCTTTTCTTCTTTGTCCTTCACTTTGCTCTTAGCATCACTAGGCTCTCTTGCAATCTCACAAACAGATGTCTTGAGGAACCAGGCATTGTCACTACTGTCGACAAGAAAATGCGTCGTGAGGCTCGTAACTCTGCAACGATTCGTAGACTCAATCGCACCCACGATTGCCCTCACCGCCTTAGTCATGCCTGTGTTCACAAGCTTGTTCATACTTCCAACCTCTCCCCTATGACGGCCTTTCTTGCCGGTGACTCCCTCATCAACACCCACACGAAGGTGCCTCTCTTGCGGGTTTGCGAGTTTGTCAAGCTTATATTGGTGGATAAAGTTAGTGTAAGTTGTCGGAGAGATTGGCGACCCAGACTTTGGAGTTACATAAGCAGTGACAGCGAGGGCAGTGGAGGGGAAGGATGTCTTGGTGCATTTCTGGAGCTCAGGAATTGTCAGGAGGTTGGTACTCCCGTCAGCGCCAACAACGCAGGCGCCATAATCGGCCGCTGCCGCTTCTGAAATGTCAGTGAAGTTCTTAACAATCTTACTGATCGGAGGAGGAGGTATTGTTTTGATGAGAGATCCAGAAGACGGATCTGTTGTAAGGTAAGCGGTAGGAGTTCCCAACTCACAGACAACCATGTCTAAAACATTCAGCACGGTATGCATTGCTCTGTTGGCAGACAACATATGCATTATTTCATAGTTGCTCATTGCCTCAGGGGGGGAGAGCACAGCTTTTGCAGAAATCTCATCTCGGGCAATGTTCCGCACAATGCTATCCTCAACCCCAGCATCTCTCAGCCGGCCCGGCTTTTTGATAGGAGTGTACATCGTGCGTTGACTATATTATATATTTCATGGTTATTATTTTGTTTTGTATACACATGAGAGTTGCGTCGAGGAAGCTGGTTCAGCAGAAAGCAGAAAAGCGAGAGGAGAGAGGAGAGGCCCGGGCTGAGGCTGAGGAAGTCGAAGAAATAAAGCTGCGTGACCTGGAGAGGTGACGAAATACCTCCCAAAGAAAAAAAATAGGAACTACGAAAAGAATTATTTGCCTATTAGTAGATGGTTTACTAGCTTTGCACCTAGAGCGTCTTTTAATTTCATCAGGCTTACACTTAAGCCACCCGGACACCTTTTGGCAAGTCGTTCTCCTTCCTCACGTCCTTTAGGAAGGTATTCTAAGTGACTAGGGAGATTAGGGATAATAAAATACCGCGATGAGCGCCGTCCATGCGACTAAACGAGAATTACAGTCTCAGTTAGATGCATTGCAAGAGGATGTGGTGAGTAGCGACAGGCACTTGAGAAGGGTTTTACCCTTGTAGGGGGAGGTTTTTGTCAGATGGGAAGGCTTGACGGTATTTTACCATGTTTTGTAAAATGTACTAACACAACTTATAGTCGAGTCTAGCTGCCACAATTTACGGAAATGAGAAGAATGCCAACCCAACCATTGCTGATGTGCTGGAGGATAGCGGAGGTGAGAGAATTGTTCAGGCTCCTTAGGGGTTGGAATGTTTGAGTTATGTAGTTCGTTCTCAAAACCACATATGGCTAACACCTAAACAACATCAAAACGACGACAAAAAAAACCCGAACGCAAATATGATTCCTCCACAAAAAACTCATAACGACAACACACCATCACAACACAACCAAACACAAACACACAACAACAACAACAACAACAACAACAACAACAACCACAACAACAACCACAACCACAACCACAACCATAACGACCATCACTAACAAAAGAATGCATACCAATTGCCTTTTTAGGTATTGATAACCCACCCCACCCTACCTCTTCACTGTCCCAAATTAGCATCCCAGCTGGAGCTTCAACACTCCTTTCTCAACTAGCCCGCACGCAGCGCGCTCTTCAAGAAATGAAGAATGAACGCGACGAGCTTGCGGAACAAAACAGGAAGATGCAGAAGAGAGAGAAGGAGAGGAAAGACAGGGACCGCCCAAGGTCTTACAGTCCGAGCTCTGCCGAGACGGTGAAAATGCGGGAGCTTTATATTTCTCTCGAGAAAGACCACGAACTTCTCAGGCTCAGCCTTGAAAACTCCGAGAAAATTAGGCTCCAGCAGAAGGAGCTTATCCATCTTTTGCAGAACCACCGAGTTAGCAGCTGCTCAAATGGCGCACGGGGTAGCAGGCCCCCCAGGAGGAGCCAGAGCCCAGGAGGGAGGAGGGGAACAAGCCCTGGACCGGGAAAATCAAGCACCAGGAGGACAAGCAGCCAGAGCCCGGACCCCAGGAACAGGAGAAGCATGGAGAGGAGGAGGAGCAAAGACGACGGAAGCGGGAGTGGCAAGGGTGAGAAAATGGCTTCTGCAGGAGGAGGGAGTGAGGAGAGAAAGGAAAGGAGGAGCAAATCAAGAACCGGAAGTGACACCTCAAGCGGGACCAATAGCCCTGTTACCATGACAAGGGGGGATAAAGGGACAATTAGCGGACTTAGGAGGACAACGAGCAACGGGAGCAGCGGAAGCACCTCTAGCAGCGGAAATGGCCATGGGCACTCCAACAGCCACGCTAAAATATCGACAAGTAGTAAAATGAAGAACTGACACTGAACTGACACGGACGACATGCCGCACATCGTGCTAGAAAATAATAATACGTCATGTGTTCGACATGGCACGGCATGACAACAAACTGCAAGGATTTTTTGTTAAGACTTCTCAAAACTTTCCCTGGTTCTTGTCTTCTTCCATCTTTGGCATAGTGACAAGTTCTGGTTCCATCAGATTTTCAAAATATTCCTGCTAATTCTTATTAAACCCGAAAGACTGCCATCACCGAAGAAGCAATTAGCACCGCAACACACGAAGCGGCGTACCTCAGCGACGATGCACCACTTGTCGATGTCGTCGTCGATGATGCGTATGTTGTGCCCGTCGTCGTCGCGGTGGGTGTCGGTGCTGAGGGTGTCGGCGCTGACGGATTAGCGCAAGGACAGTCATCGGAAATAGGGTAGTTGGCGCAGTCGTAGAAATTTCCATTTAGAGTGCAAGTCTTTGTGCTAGAGCTGCACTTAGATATGCACAAAACATCGTTGCAATACACTACAGATGAACATGTGGATGTGCCATCCGTAACGTCGGTTTGGCACGATAAAGTTCCTTGACCGGTTCCGTCAGAACCAGCGCAGTAAAACGTCTCGCTATCACAAGTAAAGGGCAGAGGAGCCTGAAGTTTGGTCACTGTCAGCAGAATACCTGCATGCAAGATCAGCACCGACAAGGCACAGAGTAGTAGCGACTAAGAGAGCATAAAACATGTTAAGCGTCGTCATTTTGATGATTTCTTTTTTTTGATGATGAATGATGAATGACGTTGTCGCTCGACTTAACGGTTTTTCTATCTGCTGCGGCAGCTTAAACAGAAGGGAATTCAGGACTCACATCTCTCTTTATCTTTCTCCTCACATGGGAAGCTGGTTCAAGGACTACTTCGGTTTTGAAGAGCCCAGGCCAAATCTCATCAAGTCTTTTGTGCACCTCGATGATGACGACCCGGAGGATCCTACACTTATAATTGGTCCGAAACGAAAGAGAATCCACATCGGGAAATTTGAAATTCTGTCCTCTCTTGACTTACGTGGTCTGATAAATGAAAATCCCACGAGCGAAGCAGGTGCCACGTACGACAATGTATCTGGAAGTGTGACGAGCTTTCACGGAGGTAAATCCACCTCATCCACTGTGATACAAGCCGCATCTCAGTTCAACTGCTTGGAGATGGTCGGTCCGAGCGTGAGGCCAGATGCTGGTATAACAAATTACTTTCGAGATCGTACCCAAGGTCCCGCTTGTGCTCTTGCTTGCCCGGGCGGCACGCTGTACCGAAATTACTTTTGGAATGGTGGGAGGGGACAATGTGGAAATGATAGCAACCAAATAGACACGGCGAAACGAGTTGGTGAGATACTGGGTAATGATACCAACAAGTACTGGGAGATGAAAAATGGGTATCTCATCCCTGGGAAGGGTAAAATGGCAGAATTGGGCGCGCGACTGAATGCTGATGCCGAGTTGCAAGACAGAATAGTCGACAATTTCTCTGTGGGCGTCCATTGGAACACGGAGACCAAGGCCGACAGCAGCAAGCGAATCTGCCAGGTGTACGCCTCCGCAGTTCCTGTCTCTTATGCAAAGGACACCAAAGTGAGTGATTGGGCCTGCTTCGCCAAGTTAAATCTTCGTGGTCAGTACATGGCAACGATGCTTACGGCCGTGAAGCTGCAGCGCATCCGAGGGGGACGCATCACTGTGTATTTAACGCAACTTGGCGGTGGTGTGTTTGGTAACCAAACATCTTGGATTCTTGACGCGATCGAGGCAGCAGTAATTGCTGTGAAGGACGAACCATTGGACATTAGATTGGTTCACTATTCTCCAATATCCAAGTCAAACCGATTTGTTGACTTGAAACTAAAGCTAGAAGAAGAAGGAATAAGAAGGAATAGATAACTCTGCTGCCAAGTATTGATGAGTACAATTTTGATCGAAGAATAACCTACACAAAAACTTCTTTTTCTATACCTATTCACTTTGCCTTCTTTCCATGTTCTGCCTTTACAACACAAGAACAGTCTTCTTTTTAAATACCTATTCACTTTGCCTTCTTTCCATGTTCTGCCTTAACAAGAGCTGAAATTTTTGCCAACTTTTCAGGATCCTTCAGAGACGTCAACTGCTCTCCCTCACCTTTATTTCCCTCATAGTCGCGATCAGCAGCATTGATTCTGTCGATTACCTCCGCTCTCCCAATCCTGCTTTGTCGCTCCTCCCATGACCAACCGACAAGACCCACCGAGAAGAATGCAGCACCAACATATATGAAGTAATCGCTTTTGCCACTTTCATTGGCTTGGCTTTTCCCACTCAAGCTTCGCCTCGTGACACGTTTCACTGGACCTATCGACCGGCTTATCATGTTTAACACCATCGGCCTCGGTAGAAAACCTAACCTTAAAGGGTTCGGAGGATGCTGGAATCACTTAATGATTTTTGGTGAATTTAACCCACTTTTAGCACCAATTGCGCTATGAATATTGTAGCGGGGGCGGTTTTGTCGACAGAAATTGGGCCTGATGTCCTGCAGAAAAATTTCCTTGGAGTGGTTCGGGCCCTCCCTTCGTGAGATCGGCATCCTTAAGATCGGTACGTAGAAATTGCTGAACGCTTACAAAAACTCCCATGTGTGTAGTTGATTGTCTTTGACTGCTGTTGCGCGCGCGGCGAATTGAAAACGTGAAATCTGTTGGTGTGGTTGACCTCACATCAGTGGCCGAATAGCTTGTTGTTTGCGGAGGGCGTTACTGCACCTGTGTGAAATATTTGGTCTTGACGTCGCGGCTCAGGCCTCAAATATATCTTGCACGCCCGCACACCTTGTCTTGATAGCATTGATCGTTTGTGGGACCAGCACAAGGACGCAATTGGACGGCCCACAATCTCGCGAACGTGGATTGCTCGGCCTGATAGTCACCTTGTCGTGTAGAAATCACTTTATAAACGCGGTTCCAGGTATTTGACCACATTTACTCGGCATTTAGACGGTTTTTTTTCCGCAAGACATATTCCCACTTCCCCAATCTCGCCCATCAAAAAAGTAGGACCCCACCCACTAACATTACACCCTCTTCCTGCTTCTATGTTACACTATTCTCTCCAAAAACGCAGTAATAACAATAATAAACAACAATGGCTATCGGAAAGAACAAACGTCTCACAAAGGGAAAGAAGGGAAGCAAGAAGAAGCAGGCTGATCCCTTCCTCACAAAGGAATGGTACACTGTGAAGGCCCCCAGTCTCTTTGAGGTGAAGGACTTCGGAAAGACTATTATCACTAAGACTAAGGGTACCAAGATCGCGTCGCATGGACTTATGGGCCGTGTGTTTGAGGTTAGCCTCGCCGATTTGAACAAGGACGAGGAGGTTGGATACAGGAAGATCAAGCTTCAGGTGGAGGATGTCCAGGGATACAACTGCCTTACCAACTTCCACGGCATGGACATGACCCGCGACAAGCTCTGCTCCCTCATCAAGAAGTGGCAGAGTATCATCGAGGCATCCGTTGATGTGCGAACCACTGATGGATACCTTGTCCGCCTTTTCTGCATTGCTTTCACCAAGAAGATGCCCAACCAGCTCAAGAAGGCCTGCTACGCTAAGATGGCCCAGCAGCGTCAGATCCGCAAGAAGATGGTAGAGATCATGTCCGAGGAGGCCGGAAAGTGCGACCTCAAGGAGCTTGTGAAGAAGCTTCTTCCTGAGTTCATTGGCCAGGAGATTGAGAAGCAGTGCCAGGGTGTTTTCCCCATCAAGGATGTCTTCATCCGCAAGGTGAAGGTGTTGAAGAAGCCCAAATTTGACGTCACCAAGTTGATGGAGATGCACGGCGATAGCGGAGAGGATGTGGGACAGAACGTTGCCCCCATTGTTGAGGAGAAGACCTTGGCTGGAAGCGGTGGACGGCTGTAATGACTGTAATGAAGCAGAAAGAAAGTTTCGGACAGCTACTGTGTTTTGTTTTGTTTTGTTGTGTTGTGTTGTGTTGCGTTGTGCTTGTTTATTATTTTTTACTTCGAATTAATAATTTCTCAAAATCATCGTTTTCCCTTCCTTCACCCTTCACCCAGACAGACTCCCAGACTCCTCCGCCAGACTCCCCTACCTCGCGGAAGAAAAGAAAAAAGCAAAAAACCAAAAAAATCCGTTTCTCAGCTACGCCCTACGTGACAGCCTGAGGGACACCCCACCCTAATCAATCCCACCCATATCGTCAACTTATTTCACCTGCTGTGCACCTCCTTGTCTTCTCCTTCTTCATCCTCATTCTCAACTTCACCCTCCATTCCAGCCAGTCGCATCTTTTGTCTAATGTCTTCATCCGAAAAACCCTCTACTTTACTCCAATTATCCACACCTTCCAATCCAGAGTTCGTCGTGTACAGAAATCGATGGTTGATCCTTCTGCTGTTTTCCCTTGCAACCCTTTCCAATGCTTCAATGTGGACAACTCTTGCCCCAATAAGCTCGGATGCCTCGAGGTATTTTTTTGACAACGACCCGGACAGAAAACAAACTATCAACGTCTGTAGCTTGATGTACCAGATAACATATCTGCCGGGTACATTAGCGGCTTCAGTGGCGACTGAGAGAGGTGGACTTCGGAAGACTATAGTGACAGGTTCACTTTTCACGGCGTTTGGGTCCCTTGTGAGGTATTTTTCTGTCTCTTTTTTGGGAGGAAGTACGACATCTTACGTTATTGTCGTAATTGGCCAGTCATTCGCCGCATTTGGCCAGCCGTTTTTCGTGAATTCCCCGGGGTTGCTCGCGGCAAATTGGTTTGGTACTGGTGAAAGAGACACAGCAACGAGCATTGCAAGTTTGTTTGCTGTTGTTGGCAATGCTGTTGGGCAAGTGGTTCCACCTGCTCTTGTTACCAGCAAGTACTCAGACGTTACTTCCAAGTCCTCCGACGTGAATGGGATGGCAAATCTGATGTTGGTTCAGGCTGTGATTGCAGTGGTCCTTCACATTTTTGTTCACCTTTTTTTCAAGGAAAATCCTCCCACGCCGCCGAGCCAGTCCACTGCCGACAGAGACAGAATGAAAAGCGAAAAGTAGCAGCGCCTGAGCAGCGCAAGTAGGACATTGGTCAACGGCGTGGATGGGGCTTTTATGGAGAGACCTCTATTGACCGCTGATGAACCCACCGTCATTGACAAGACGGCCACCACCAGCATGAAAGTTTCCCTTTTGCTGGTCAAAAGGCAAATAACCGAACTGATTGACAATAAAGACTACGTGATCCTCCTCGCAGCCTTTGGTGTGGGACTCGCATTGTTCAATGGCCTACTTACTTGTATAAACAACTTCCTGGAGCCTTGCGATTACAGCGAGGACGATGCTGGCAACTTTGCTGCCTCACTCATCGCCTGCGGTTTGATTGGGGCAATTTTCACCGGGGCGTTGATGGAAATTTACAAGTGCTATAAATTTCTTCTTAAATTTCTTTACATCCTTGGCGCCATAGCGGCCGGCGTATTGTGCATTAATGTGGATAGGGAGAACGAACGTGGCTTGTTGATTTCGTTCGGGGCTCTTGGATTTGTAATGATCCCAATGCTGCCTGTAATAATCGAAAACGCAATCGAAACCACGTATCCCATATCGGAAGAGCTCAGCTCGGGACTACTATTCACCGTTGGTAACGTCATTGGGATACCTATGACTTTTCTAATGCAATTTCTCATCGATCTGCAGAAGAATGAAGATGTATGCGGTCAATGGTTCAGTGCCGTGAACATTTTGATATTCAGCACAAGTGTGCTGTGCGGTTTTGCAGCCCTGTTCTTCAACGGCACTTATAAAAGACAACTAGCAGAGCAACCAATTGCGATAAGAGAGTGATGCGGCAGGACAAGTGATAGTGAAAGTAAATGTAAAAGACGCCGGTTTGTGTGATAGGCGCGTGTTCTCTTTAATTGCATTCACTGACGTCGATGAGATGACGCTTATTGCTTCGGAAATAGCTTCTAGCAGCAAATAGGCACGTTTTATTTCTACAGATAAATTAAAAATGCAACTGCCCCCCTCAGTCGAATGCCTTGAAACATTCCTTGGCGAAATTCTGTGTTGTAGTATCGCTGTGCCTGGTCGTAAAAAGCTTTGATGCCGCAGTGGACCCTCTGCCCCTGCCAGGAGCGATATATTTTTTCTCCCAATTACCAGTGACAGCATCAAAGATATTTTTCGTCGACTGGGACAATACGCTGCCACGCGATGCTTTAAATATATTCAAGTTCGCCGGCCGCTTCGACTTGGGCTCCTTTTCGGGCCCGCCGATATTGTTCTTATTGTTTCGCAAGAAAACACTATTGGCCATCTTCTGCTTCTGCTGCTTCTTTTGACTAAAAAGAAGCTGCCGCTGAACCCTCTCTTTTCTGGCCGAATCTGTTACACATTTTCCCCTGTAATTTTTACTAACACTACTATCACTACTGACAACACTGGCGCTCCCATTCATTTGAGTGTTTGTATTCTTGCCAGGGAAGAGATAGTCACCTTCGATTAATCCCACATAATCCTCTGCACTAACCCTGGCGTACCCGTTCCTAATACTTGGTACGTCAAACCTCTCCTCTTCGTCCGGCAGACCCATAGCTGCCATCATGATAGTCGTGCAATTTTTCTGCATTGTCGGGTTCTTGCGTTCAATTTTAGGTGATTTGGCGAGAAGGGAGGCGTTAACCTTGTGCAGCTCTCTTGTCTGCGGGTCATCGATTCCCTGGGTCATCTGGCAAGGGGTTTTAGAGAAGGCAAAGCGCGCGGTTCCCGGGATCGGTGTAGTCATAGGTGTACTATTCGTGGTGAGCTTGTCTCCAGTAGTGTCGACCTTTCGCGCCGATTTTGGTGGTTTGGTAATTTTAGCATTTTTTTTGCTTTTGCTTTTCGGTTCGGTCGATTTCCCGTGCTTTATGTCCGCTTCTACCTCATTCTCCTGCTTCTTAACTATGTTCTCTTTCATCTCTTCAACGATAACCTCTTTTTTCTCCAACTCCACTCGAAGCCGGGCACAGTCCATGGCGATTTTCAACATGACTTCCTCCTCCTCAGTTTCGGCCAGGTTTTCGAGGCCCTCTTCGTCGTCATCATCATAGTCATAATCATAATCGTCACCAGCCTCCTCAGCATTACCGCCATCGTCACCGAATTCTACACCGCCGTCATCCAAATCCAATTCACTGAGCCCCCCCCTCCCAACGACCCAAGCACCCATATTCAAGAGCATATTTTCACATTTTCGCACCCTTCTCCCTTTATTAGCAGCGCTAACACCATCCATTAGCAACCAAACATTCCTGTTGAAACGAGTCCGGCTCCGCAAAGCGAGAACTTGGAACTTTTCCTCCAAAAAGCTCGTCGGCTGCGGTAGCTGCAGCAATTTGTCGCCATTGTCTTCGTCATCGTTGTTGTCGGTATTCTTCAAGCACTCGGCCGCAAAACGCCTGAAATCTTCGAGTTCGATTTGCTCCCTTCCTTTACATATCTTCCTTGCCAATCCTAGACACTCATCACCACTGAAACTGCTCCACCCCATGCTAAGGTTCCCAATCTTGTCAGCAAATTGGTCGACCGAGACATACATATTACCTCTACCCGCAAAAACCTCGAAGCTACGCTTTAAAGCCGTCTCGCGACTCCCCAGGGCTTCCCCACGAGACTGCACACGACTGAGGAGGGAGGAAAGAGCTTTGCCAATACGAGAGAGGTCAGGGCCCACCAGTGATTTCAATAGGTCCAGGGAGGTCTTGTGGGACAACTTTCGGGAAAGGAGGTTAACTTCTTCGGCAGTAAAGACCACTGCGTTAGGTGGGGGTTGAGACTGCGACATTGCTCGCTGTTGCCCCGTTCCTGCTGCTGTTGTTGATGTCTGTGATGTGCTCGCTTGTAGTAGAGGTTGAGGCTGCGACGCTGGTGGGCACATAGTGGGAGATGTGCGCGTGGGAGAAGTGCGCGTGGGAGAAGTGCGTGTCGGATTCACGTTGCTGGGAACGAAGGGTTTGATGCTATTTTTTCGAGAGGGATTGTAGTAGGGAAGGATGCGTTCATCGCTGAATTTGCTGGGGCTTGTGAAAGTTGGAGGTTGTGCACCTGCATGATTCATTCGAGGGGAATCAATAACCGCCGACGGCGGTTGAGGCGGTAAGTCCAGGGCGCCGGTACTATGCATGTCCCTCGTGATATCGCCTTTGTTGTCTTCTTCACTGCCTTCATCGCCTTCGTTGCTTCCATCGGAACTGCCGGCTCCCCGTAAGAGCTTCATGGCCTCCGCACGGGATTTGTTTATCCTCTCCTGGGTATTCATCAGAATGCGAGGACAGGAAGTCGGTTATTATACTTGAACTTCTCTTATTTCTGCGTCGGCTTCATTTCATGATGGGGCCGGTGGGGTGGAGTTGGTAAAGTTAGTTTATCTCACAACTTAATACCATGCCAAAAAAAAAGAAGGGTAAAAAGGGAAAGAAGTGAGTGTGCTTTGCGCTGATAAAAATGTCCAGTTCTCCCTTTCACCTGCTCTAATGAAACGCTCCTAACCCCTCTCTTTGCTTCTCTTTCCCAACAGGGGGAATAAGGGACCCGAGATTTTGACAACTGGCAGGATCCTTAAGGAGCGCGCACGATGCATGTGCCCCCGTTTCGGTGACTCTTACACGAGGACGACGGTAGCCTCATCAATAAAAGTTGACTTAGCGTACCACAGGATAAAGAAGACTGCTGATAAAAAACTGTCAGTGCTTGATCTGAGTGGATGTGGGATACCTTTTGTTTTTGACGAGATCAGGATGGTTCCGGTCTTAGGGGAGTGTTTATTGGATCTTAATTTGGCTAGGAATAGTCTATTCAATAGTGACAGTGTCTTCGTTGTGCTTGAACATTTGCAAAACTTGAAACGACTGAGCTTGGCAAACAACTTCCTCAACGGCAAGCTTAGCGAGCTAAGCGGATCGCTGCCGCACTTGGAAGAGCTTGATGTCGATGGAAACCAACTGACGGCTTTGCCCGCCTCGTGTGGAAATTGGAGCAACTTGAAGGTTTTTAGCTGCGGGGGGAATGGCATCAAGGAGCTGCCAGACGGTGCTGAGAACTGGGAAAAGTTGGAAATGTGTAATTTGCGCGAGAATGATTTCTCTGTAATACCTGCGTTTATTTCCAAGTGGAAGCGCATGAAGCGTCTCTTTCTGGGCAGCAATAAATTCAAGGAGGTGCCAGAAGAGATTGGAGAATTGGTGGAGCTTGTTGAGTTAGATTTACGCAAGAACGAACTGACAATTTTGCCTGACGGGCTCAAGAAATGCGTGGAAATCGAACACCTGAACTTAGGTGACAACAAGCTGACGGAGCTACCCCAAGAGCTGATTGTCTGTCTCACCAAGATCCGGGATCTGTATTTGTATCGAAACAAAATCGAAAGCTTGCCCGCTAACATCGGAGTCTTACGGAATTGTGAGCGGTTGAGCGTGAGTAAAAATAATTTGAAGAGTCTTCCAGAGACCGTGGGAGAGTGCGAAAATCTGAAAGAGCTTTACTTGAACGGCAACGCCAAGTTCAACAGCCTGCCCAACAGCATCGGAAGTTTAAAGGTCCTCAGGGAGTTGGGAGCCAGGGGGTGCCCCAAGTTAAAGAGTTTACCGAAAGGCGTAGAGGAGTGCGACAATCTTGTCGAGCTTGACGTCAGGAGCGGAGGAAAAAAAGATGTCTGCAAGGTTCCTCCAGAAGTTACCGGGAGGCTTGAAAACAAGGACATACAGTGTAAAATTCGGGGTGTTGTGGTCAAGAAGGGGAAGAAGGGAAAAGGCGGAAAGAAGAAGTGATGTGAGCCCACTTTTTTGTCTGTTGCTTTCTGTAATAATTTGCTGTAATAAATTACTGCTGAATAAATTTGCGCGCATTTGGTTGTAAGTGAATATGTGATGTACGCCTCGTTTGGTTTGTTCTCATTCTCTAGTAAAATTGTAGTAAAATCGCGTATACTTTTCTCGTTATTTTTTGTTTTCATCAGAGCAAAAAAACGACAGTCTCGCCGCCTCCATAACAATCTTGAGCGGCGCGTTGTGGCTCTCCGCGGCTCGCTTACAATCCTCGAACTCAGGTTTGACATTGACGATTTCAGAGTTGATGTATCCCACCTTGATCTTTATCTCCCCAAACTTTGTCTGGACACTCTGGAATTCTCGCTCGATTGACGAACGCTGAATTTGCTGGACCCTCACTCCCAAGGTCGTCAGCTCGGTAAAAAAGACATTCAGGGCAGATTCTACTTTAGAGGGTTTAGTGAGTACCGACACAGTAAGGGCCGGCCTAGACTTCTTCATGACAATAGGCGTCGACCAAGCGTCGAGGGCGCCGGCGTGGTCGAGGAATTTGTCCAAGGCAAAGGCGACGATCTCGGGCGTCGTGTCATCGACGTTCGCGGAGAGCAACGATAGAGTTTCGGTAACGACCGCGCCGCTTGATGCGGGTGAAGATGACGCGACCGGGGCACTTTCGGTGACAATGGGGGCAGTGACGAAATACTGAGGTGTTGGGGAAAGTTGGTTCTCGCTTCGGAACGAGTTCGGGGCACCTATCGTACCCACCATGCAGCGCATGATATTGGCAAATTCTCTAAAGTCCTTCTTACCCGCGCCAAGTCCTACATTCTTAAGCTGAAAGGGCGGCACTTCTGCGCCGCGCCATCCACTCTCCTCCGGGATCAGAGCCCTCAGCAGACTAACAGCCGTAGGAGTGACGAGTTCCCCGCTCCAACCTTTAGAATTTCTAGGACCCCCACAGGTAACGAATGTCTGCATGAGTCTCAAGGTCGCAGGTGCCGGGACAGGAAGTTCCCCGTGCGCCGTCTGGACAGTACCAACGCCTAGTGGAAGTCGTGAACAAGAGATCGAATCCGCGCCAATAAAATCTGGATCAAATAGCAGAATTAACACAGAGAGTGTATCCACTATACTGTCGATTGCCCCGACTTCATGGAAGTAGACAGTGTCTATGGAGGAGGTCCCATGGGTGTGAGATTCGGCGCGGGCGAGGTGGGTGAAGGCGGAGATGGCAGCGGAGGTGATTTTTTGGGGAAGGGTCGACTTTTCGAGCATAGCGCGGATTATTGGGAGGTTTCGGGAGGGCCCGCTATGGTCGTGGGAGTGGCCATGGTCGTGGGAGTGGCCATGGTCGTGGGAGTGGCCATGGTTGTGGGAGTGGCCATGGTTGTGGGAGTGGCCATGGTCGTGGGAGTGGCCATGGTCGTGGGAGTGGCCATGGTCGTGGGAGTGATCATCGG